>Ga0182024_10013227_pt1 | contig 16162 bp, 18 predicted proteins | sample P32metaG_FD_120480 | JGI IMG/M metagenome (GOLD analysis project Ga0182024, IMG submission 120480) | Permafrost microbial communities from Stordalen Mire, Sweden - P3-2 metaG (Illumina Assembly) | ecosystem: Environmental > Terrestrial > Soil > Wetlands > Permafrost | place: Sweden: Stordalen... | reverse complement strand
TTCGGCCACCTCAAAATCAATAGAGCGATCGCTACCCGATACGACCAACTTGCACAGACATTCCTCGGCATGTTGTTCTTGGCTTCAGCACGCTACTGGCTCAAATTTGTCCACGCGGCCTAGTCTAGAAAACGATATTCGGGATGGACGACAGGCCTACGCCCAGCGAAGTTCGAGCGAAGTTCGGGGTCAGAGTCGGGACTGCATCTCACAATAGCTCAAGCTGGCGATTGTCGGCTCTGGATTCGGGCCGCGGTCCCGGCGGCAGCGGCGTGACACGGCGTTTGATGGCCTTGGCGATTTCGCTTCGAAAGCGCCCGTTGCCCTTCGCCCAACCGCCATTGGTGGGGTGCCGCAGCGCATCGATAAAACTCGTTTCGAGAGGCACGCGAAAGCGCAGGCGGTACTCCCTCTGCCGGTCGCCGGCCTTGCGGCCGAATGCGCGATGTAGGCGGTGATCCGTCAGGAGAGAATCGGCCGCCCCCAGCGCGTGGGCGCGGTAGCTTGACCAGGGATAGGCGCGCGGCTGTGCGACCATTTTCGCGCGGACCGGATTCATCTCGATATAACGGCAGCAATCGAGGAAATAGGCGTCGCTGTCGATGGGAGCGGCGCGGTAGCGGCCCTCCCACAGCGTACCCGTCCGCCGATACCGCCGGTTGACGTGGCGCACGTAGCGGCGGCCAAGCGACTGCAGCGTACGGGGAACGCTGTCCTCCTCCTCGGGCGTGACGAGGAGATGGACATGGTTGGTCATCAGCACATAGGCATGAATGGCAAGGCCACGCTCCGCAGCCGCCTCGCCGAGCCAGTGGTGATAAAGCGCATAGTCTTCTGGCGCGAAGAAGATCGCCTGCCGGTTGTTGCCGCGCTGGATGATATGCAGCGGCTGGTCCCTGAGAAAGTACCGTCTTAGCGTGGCCACGCCAACCCGCTTCCGGATCGCGGGAGGTTCTTGACGCAAATCTAACAAAGATGAAACTCTGACCCGGATATGCGTAGCGTGGAACAAAGACATGCTTGGGCAAATTCCCATAACGCAGGGTATTATGGTAACGGACGTTCGCGTCGCGGCGACCTTTTCCGAATCTGAAATCCAAGCCTTGAGAACGATTGTCAGAATTGCACTCGAGGTAAGTGCCTTCCTACGCGGCGATGAACCTATTGTGTCCGCCGGCAGACAACTGCGCTACAATCTGGACACCGTCATATCGGGAATAAAGTCCTTTACATGTCTCTCGGGCGCATATGGCGTTTTGGTCGGTGCGCTACCGAGCGGATTAATTTGGGACGAGATGTCAAACGACACTCTCTTGGTGGAGACTCTCAACTTCACACAAAGGTTTCTGGATGAAACAGATTTCATGCAAAAATGTCGCCTGCTTCTTGATTTATTCAAACTGCAGCTGGCACTCGTGGCGATTCACTATCCATGAAGACGCTTGCCAGTAAATTCGGTGAGTAATTTCGGGGTCAGAGTCGGAACGGGATCTCATAATAGCGTAAGCTGGCGAGGCGATGACGACAGGACAAATGCGGGTGAGGAATCCTTGAAGCACGATTTTGGGCACCCATGCTGACGAAATATCCGGGCGATTCTTCCAGCGCCGCGGTGTGGATCGATCTGTTCGAGCCGAGCGAGGAGGAGAGGACCAGGGCGTCCGCCGAATGCGGAATTGAAGTGCCGTCGCGCCATGCGCTCGAGGAGATAGAAGCTTCAAGCCGCCTTCGTTCGGTTGGCGACGCGCTGATCCTCAGCATGCCGATCGCATCGAAATCCGCCTCGGGAGACACGATGCCGACGCCGCTCGGCTTCGTGCTGACGCCGAAGCTGCTCGTTACCGTGCGCTACGCGGACCTCCACGCGATCAAGCCCGCGCTGGCCGGCATTGCCCGGCAAACGGCGCCGGACAGCGTCGAGATGTTTGCCCTGCTGGTCGAGGCGATGGTCGATTATGCGGCCGATCTGCTGGAGCAGATCGCGGCAAAGCTGAACGACATTTCCCGGCGCGTATTCCTGCGAAGCATCAAGGGCGACCGGCGCAGTGTCACGCGGTCCAATCGCGCCCTGAAGGAAGCGCTCCTGGAAATTGGGGACGCCGGCGACCGTCTCAGCCATATCCGCGACAGCATTCTGGGCCTGCAGCGCATCGCCCCCTTTGCCGCCGAGCAGGGGAAGAACTGGATCGGCGAGCCGGTGCAAAACCGGCTCAAAACGGTGTGCCAGGATCTTGCGTCGCTTGCCGATTTCGAGGTGCACCTCACCGACAAGGTTCAGTTCCTGCTCGACGCGGTGCTGGGCTTTATCAACACCGCGCAAAACGACATTTTCAAGGTGCTGACGATCGTTTCGGTGGTCGGCATTCCGCCGACACTGATCGCCGGCATGTACGGGATGAATTTCGACACCATCCACGAATATCACTGGCGCTACGGCTATGCCTGGGGGCTGTTCCTGATCGTGCTCTCCGCTCTCCTGCCGACCGCCTGGTTCAAATGGCGCGGCTGGTGGTAGCCGCGCGAAGCGCCACGCTCTAGGTTTTGACCGTCACGTTCATTCCGTGCGAGACAATGCCGTTTACCACGACGTAGATACGGCTCGCACCGAGTTCGCAGGTCGCGGGGACGTCGAACCTTGCGTTCATGCCCGCCGTCCACACGCCCATGGTCGTAAAATGATAGCTGCGAGCGTAGAAGACGTGGCCGGTGGCATTGTTCACAATGCGGACGATCGGATAGTTGGTCGATTCCTGCGCAAAACTCCCATAGCTCGCCCCTTGCGACCAGCCGTTGAATTGCTGGCCCGAGATGGTGTTGGCGGTGCTTCCCCTTATGAGAAGGGTTGGGACGCTCGTGATCACCGGTCTCCACGCGGTTAAGGGGCTGCCTGTCGGCGTGTAAGTAGCAATTTCGGCATGACCGGTCGCGCCGTCATTGCTCCACAGCGCCTGGCCGGTGGGAAGCACGAGCAATCTGCCTTCGCCTGATGAAACAAAGTGTGCGCTTGCCGGGCGGGCTTCCTGCTGCAGCGCGTTGGTAGTCGTGAACAGGAAAAAACGCGATGGCGGGGCGCCACCTGGGCTTGCCTGGACGAGGATATTGCCGTGGGGAAGCAGCGCAGCCGGACCGGGCTCTACCGCATATTGCTGGGCGCTGATGACCGGAAAGCTCGGGCCCGCCGCCCAGGTTGGGGTAGCGAGGTTTGCGTTGGCGAGGTTGGTGTTGCCGGTGGCTCCGAAATAAACAAGATACCCGTCCGGACGCAGCACGCCCGGCCCGATCAGGTGGGACGTCGGATCCACCAATTGGCTGAAGGTGGTGCCGCCACTGCTCCACGATCCGGCCGAGTACAGTTCGACGGCGGCGGGGCCGGCGACAGTCTGGCTGGTGTCGACGGTCAGCAGGTCTCCATTGGGCAGGTTCGTCCAGCCTTCGTTCGTGTTGGGATCGGCTTTGCCGGTCCCCGTCACCGACCACGAAACACCGTCGTTCGCCGTCAGCGCTTCATTCGTGTTGCAGCAATCGGCGATCACATATTCCAGGTTTGGGAGAACCGCACTTTGGCTGTTGCCGATAGTGGTCCAGCCAGCGGGCGCCGACACGGTCGTCCAGCTGTTGGTAACGGGGTTGTAAAGCGCCCCCTGATTGGTGTTGGCGAGGGCGCAACCGGTGCCGGGATTGTTGTATTCCCCGCCATTCACGATCAGGTTTCCGTCGGGAAGAATCTCGGAAGCGAAATAGGCTGGCGCGTAGCCCGAAGGCATGGCCGCGATCGCGCTCCAGGTGCCGGTTTCATAAAGCCCGTTTATATCCGGCGTCAGTCTGTACCAGTTGGTTGTGCACCAATCGTGCATGAGCACGGTGCCGTCGGTGAGCAGAAGCGATGTGTCGGGGCCGGAGCCGGGAAAGGGCGCCGTCACATCGGTCCAGGGGTTGGCGGACGAATGGGTGACAACCGAGAGAAAGGCGGTGATCGCGAGAACCCCGGCGATGGTTGCCGGCCGATAGCTTGATTTCACGGGCTGCCCCCTTCCAAAAACGCTCCCCAGTCGGAGCATTTCACGCGCCTTCCGGCGCACATGCGGCGACGCTACGCCGCAGGAGCCGCCGCGGCAAGCAGCCCCGAAGACGCCGCGCCAGACAACCCCTCGCCGATGCCTGAGCAGTTTGGTTTCACGGACCTGCATCCGGCGGATTACAGTTAGCTACCCCCACCGACAGGTGAAGGGTTCGCGTCAGATATCAAATAGTTTGTGCGAGACTGGAACTTCCCCTTGACGGGCTCGGTGCGGGTGAGCGGGAAGCACCAAACAAAGTCATCACAGCACCACCATCAGCAGCGCCTCCGCCGGAGCGGCGCTGCGGTTGCGGATGGCGTGGGGGCGGTCGGCGCGGTAGCGGATGGTGGCGCCGGCAAGGACGCTGCTGTCTTCGTCGTCGACGGAAACAACCAGCTCGCCTTTCAGCACGGAGAGATGTTCCATCGTGCGCGGCTGGTGTGCGCTGGAGACGAGTTCGCCTTTCGGCTCCGCGTCGAGCAGATACCATTCGAGATGGCCGGCGAGATTGAGCGGCCCCAGAATGCGCAACCGGCACAGTCCGTCTGCGCTGGTGAGCCAGGGCGTGGCGTGCTCGCCGATCAGATCGACGATCGGGCTCTGCACCGAGCCGCGCAGCAATTCCGGCAGATCGACGCCGAGCGCAGTGGCAAGCCGCCAGGCGACGCCCACGGTCGGATTGGTCTGATCCTTCTCGATCTCGTACAGCATTGAACGCGAGATGCCGGCGAGCTGCGCCAGCGCCGCCAGCGAAAGCTTCCGCTCCTTGCGCAGGCGCGCGACGGCACCCGAAATGCTGGGATTGTTCCCTGGCATGTCCGCTATCTTGGATTGCGCCATACCAATATAGCGGATAATTTCGCCAAGCTGAAACCGGGGACAACACCCATGTTTGCCATTCTGAAAGCGCGGCCGGAACAGGGCCTCTCCGATGCCGAGGTGGAAAATCCCGCCGCACCGGGCGCCGGCGAGGTGGAGATCGCGGTCAGCATGGCCGGCGTCTGCGGCACCGATTTTCACATCTGGAAATGGGACGAATGGTCGTCCCGCCGCGTGAAGCCGCCGCAGGTCGTGGGACACGAATTCGTGGGCCGGGTGACGCGAACCGGCGAAGGCGTGCGTCACCTCGAACCCGGCCAGCGCGTCAGTTGCGAATGTCACGTCACCTGCGGCCATTGCCGGCTCTGCCGTACCGGCCGCGCGCATCTCTGCCGCGAGACCTCCATCATCGGGGTGGATCGGGCCGGCGCCTTCGCAGAGCGCGTCGTCGTTCCGGCGCGCAATGTGTGGCCCGTGCACGACCAGATCCCCGATCGCCATGCCGCCGTTTTCGATCCCTGCGGCAACGCCATGCATTCCGCTACCATCGTGCCGCTGGCCGGCCGCGACGTGCTCATCACCGGCGCGGGCACCATCGGGCTCTTCAGCATCGGGATCGCGCGCTCGCACGGGGCGCGCAGGGTGATGGTGACGGAACCCTCGGAATATCGCGCCCGCCTCGCGCGCGAGCTGGGCGCCGACCTTGTCGCGGATCCGCGCAAACCGGACACGCGCGAACGGATCCTGGCCACCACCGACGGCCAGGGCCCCGAGATCGTTCTGGAGATGAGCGGCAACGCGCAGGCCTTGCGTGGCGCGCTCGAAATCGCCAGCAACGGCGCGCATGTGGTGCTGCTCGGACTGCCCGCATCCGACGTGACGCTCGATCTCGCCGAGACCGTGATCATGAAAGGCGCGACGCTCCACGGTGTCACGGGCCGCCGCATGTTCGAGACCTGGTACGACGTGTCGGCCTTCATGCTGCGCAATCCCGATGTGATGGACAAAATCCTCACCCATCGGCTCGCCGCACGCGATTACGCGACCGGCTTCGATCTCATTGCCGCCGGCAATTGCGGCAAGGTCCTTCTCGATTTCGCGAAGGAGGCGGCATGAGCAACCCGGTCCTCGGCCGCCTGGAGCGCGACCTCGCCAAAGCGCGCGAGGTCGGCAATTACAAGACGCTGCACGAGTTGGAGACCGCCACCCGGGCGCGGGTGACCGTCGCGGATATCGGCGAAGTGCTCTTGATGTGCTCCAACGACTATCAGGGCTTTGCGGCGCATCCGGCAGTGGTCGCGGCGGCGCGCGCGGCGCTCGACCGCTTCGGCGTCGGTCCTGCTTCGGTCCGCTTCATCTGCGGTACGCTGACGATTCACGAGGAGCTGGAGCGCAAGATCGCAGACTTCCTGCACGCGCAATCGGCCATCACCTATTCCTCCTGCTGGTCCGCGAACACGGGATTGTTTCCGGTGCTCGCTGGACCGGGCGACGCGATCATTTCCGACGAACTCAACCACGCCAGCATCATCGACGGCTGCCGCGCGGTGTCGAAGGAAGTGGCGCGCGATGTCTATCGCCATGGCGACATGAAGGATCTCTCGCGGCTGCTCGAGAAACACGCGGCACGGCCGGGCAAGATCGTCGTCACGGACGGCGTGTTTTCGATGGAAGGAGATCTCGCACCGCTGCCCGAGATTGTGCGGCTGGCTCGCGCGCACAACGCGCTTGTCGTGGTCGACGATTCCCACGGCGTAGGAGTTGTCGGGCCTTCGGCGCGCGGCACCGTCGAACATTTCGGACTGCTCGACAGCGTCGACATCCACACCGGCACGCTTGGCAAGGCATTGGGCGGCGGCGCGGGCGGCTATGTCGCCGGTCCGCGCGTGGTAATCGATTCGCTCATTCAGCGCTCGCGCCCCCATCTCTTCTCGAATGCCGTTCCGCCTTCCGTCGCGGCGGCGGCGCTGGAATCGATTCGCATTCTCGAACGGGAACCGCAGCGCGCGAAACAATTGCGGGAGAAAGCCGAACTCTTCCGGCAGGCGCTGAAATCGAAGGGCATCACGCCGCTCGAAGGCGAAGGCGCGATCGTTCCGGTGGTGGTCGGCGAATCCGTCAAGTCGAAAGCGATCAGCCAGGACCTGCTGGCAGGCGGTCTGCTCGCGACGAGTTTCTCCTTCCCCGTGGTGCCCGAAGGCGCCGCACGAATCCGCTTCCAGGTCTCTCAATCGCACAGCGAAGCCGACCTCCGCTGGGCCGCCACTCTCATCGCCGCCACGTTCCACAAACACGGCGCCGCGCGCGAAGCACCCCTCCCCCACTCCTGAGCAGGTTTACGGAACACGCTGTTGTGGACTGGACAGCCGCGATGGTGGTCACACTGCGGTCACTGTCAATACAGTTGCCCTGGCGCTTTGCCAATCCGATCGTGTCCCCGCGGGCGCGCTTGGGCATCTACACATTTCGGCAACTCAAATGATTTGTTTCGCGGTGTCTTTCATCACCTCCCCCTTACGGGGAGGTCGAAAAACGCGTTCGCGCACGGGGACTCGACACGAGCTACTACGCAAGCGTTTTTCGGGTGGGGGCGCGGTGTCGCCGCCCAGACCCCCGCCCGAAATTTCCTCGCGCGAAGGGCGCTCGCCAATTTTGACCTCCCCGCAAGGGGAGTTGAAAAAATCCGCGCGGAACGGGCAATCCCCTACCGAGATCTGTAAGCCCCGTTCCGCCAAACGCGCAGCGAGAACGGCTTTAATGTCTATAGCGCCTTTGCTTCGTCCATTTGCGGGCGATGCGGGCACGATCTTGGCAAATCTGATCAGGACGGCGTGTCGCGGCTCCGGCTTAGCCTGATACGGTGCGGGTTGATAGCGAGGGAGCGCGCTTACCATGCGCTGCTGCAAATCAGTCTGCGGTTGCAATACCTCGGTGTCAGAACTGACTTGAACACCAACGCCATTTTAAGGCGTGCGGACGAAACCAAACTCGTCGGTTTGGTGCCCGACACTCCGTCCGGTGATCATTCCGGAATTGTTGATAGCCAGAGCCTCCGTTTGGGATGTGTGGGGTGGTTCGAAGGTCTGTATCGTACCGTTCGGATGGCGGATGAACGCCTTCCAGCGGTTATTTCCAAACTCATACGACCCGGCGATATTGCCCTTGTCGTTGATGGCATTCGGATACGTATTCGTGGCACCCGGAACGTCGAAGGTCGTCAAGGTTCCATCCGGCCCCCGCAAAAAGGCGTGACTTATGTTGTCCCTATGCCGGTAACTGCCGACCAAATCGCCTTCGCGATTGATACTTTCGGCCATTGTATACGGCGAATCGGGAACGGCGAATTTCGTGAATTTGCCATTCGCCTTGAGTACAAAGCTACGAAAGTATCCTTGGCTGTTGCTGTAATAGCCGGCGATATCCCTGTGGTCGTTAATGCTGTTCGCCTGTGTGCCTTGGTATTCCTTTGTCCCTGCACCCGGCGCATCGAAGCTTGTTAGCGTCCCGTCGGCAGTCCGAACGAAGCCATGTTCGAGGTAATTGGAATCGTAATACCACCCGACGACCGTACTTGCGGAATTAAGGGCCGTCGGAACAAGATACCGATCTTGTGCGACACCAAACGTCGTGACAGTGCCGTCTGCGGTCCTTAGAAATCCCTGTGACCAATAGCCATAGGTACCCACCACGGTTCCGGCGTTGTTGATCGCTACGGCCCCCGTAGAGTTGGTGTTATCTACCTCAAACGTGGTTATGGTGCCGTCGGAGGCTCGAACAAAACCCCCGGGATACGCGGCATCAGCATATTCGAAAAACCAAGTGCCCGTGATCGTCCCAGAGTCGTTTATCCCTGACGGCCATGTTCCCACCGAGCCGGGGACTTCAAAAGTTGTAATCGTCGACCGGGCGTCGGCCGTCGCGCCCCAAGCGAAAACAAGGAACGCCGCCCAAATCAATTTGTCCGACATTGCCCGGATGATCCCTGGTTGAGGCGGAAAATACCGCATTTCTGAGGTACGCGGAAGCCCGGGCATCCGTTTTCGTCCGGCCTGCGTACCTGTCCAGGCAAGACACTGCCCAAGAGGCTGGTTTGGCTCGATTTTATTGGCATTCGGACACACTCCTCCCGTCGTTATGATGCATTGGACAACCCCGGCTATCAGGCCGGAGCCGGTCGCGGACGCAGTCTATCGATCAGCCTCAGAATCTCCTCGAACAATTGGCTCGGCACTGCGACTTCCGCCATCTGGAACGTCACGTAGCGCGCATGGTTGACGATCTTCGCGCCGATTTTGATGAGTTTCTCCCTGAGGCTGGTCGGTGACCAGTGCTTGACCGCCTCCGGGAGTGCCAGCGTCCGCATGAAGTTGGCGAGATTGTAGGCCAAAGCATGATGCTGAAGTCGGTCGGCGTTGGCGGCGTGCGGAGATTGCGCGCCATAATCTCCACAGAATTTGCGTAGAAAGGGTTTTCCGACTCGCGTTGGAATTGTCGCGGTCGCGGGACTACGATTCTCAAATCGATTCGCAAAGGGGGGTTCGCATGGCGCCGGAGCATTTTGTATCGGTTCTTCTTTGGGCGGTGGTCGTATTCTTCGTCCTTATTTTTCTCGCAGGCACGTTCTTCACCGTCGAGCAGCAGAGCCGCGCGATCATAGAACGGTTCGGCCGGTATGTGCGCACCGCCAAGCCCGGCCTGAACGTGAAGGTGCCGATGATCGATCGTGTCGCGCAGCGTGTTTCGCTGCGCGTGCAGCAGCTGCCCGTCGAGGTGGAGACGAAGACGCTCGACAATGTGTTCGTGAAGCTCTTCGTCGCGGTGCAGTACCGGGTGGTGGAAGGCAACGAAGCCGATTCTTACTACAAACTGCAGGACCACGTGGACCAGATCAGATCCTACGTGCTCGACGTCGTGCGCGCCAAGGTGCCCAAGATGAATCTCGACGAGGTGTTCGAGAGGAAGGACGATGTGGGAACCTCGGTGAAGACCGAGCTCGACGCCTCCATGAAGGTTTACGGCTTCGAGATCCCCAACGCGCTGGTGACCGACGTCAATCCGGCGGACAACGTCAAGGCCGCCATGAACGAGATCCAGACCCAGCAACGCCTCCAGGTGGCCGCCGCCGCCAAGGGCGAAGCCAACAAGATCCTGGTGGTGAAGAACGCCGAAGCCGATGCCGAATCCAAGCGCCTTCAGGGCGAAGGTGTGGCCAAGCAGCGGCGCGCCATTGTCGACGGATTGCGCGAATCGATCGCGGCCTTCACCGATCAGATCGGCGGCGTCTCCGCGGCCGAAGTGCTCAAGCTCGTGCTGATGACGCAGTATTTCGACACGATGAAAGACATCGGCGTCTCGGCGGGAAGCAAGGTGATCCTGATGCCGCACACGCCAGGCGGCATGACCGACATCGCCGATCAGTTGCGCGCCTCGATCATTTCGGCGAACGAGGCGAAGACCGGCAATTGAGCCGCCTGGCAGATCACGCCAGTCGCGCGATCAGCGCCTGCGCAGCCGCCGGTGCGCGCAGCTTGGCGCCCGAGATGAAATACACGAAGACGTCGCCGCGCGCAGCCCAGCTGCGGGCGCGGCTGGCCCAGCGGCCAAGGCCGGCGGCCGGGTAACCGGTCGCGACCTCCTCCCTGGTGCGCATGAGCCGCGCATAGGTGAAATCCGCTGTCGGCTCGTCGATGGCGGGATAGTCGTCGCTGTCGGCAAAAACGATGGCCGCGTTGTGGCGGCGCGCGAGATCGTGGAAGCGCGCGTCTTTGAAACTTTCGTGACGCACTTCGATCGCATGGCGCAGGGGCACTCCGCCGGCTTCGCGCGGCAACAATTTGAGGAAAGCTGCGATCTCGCCGGCGTCGAACTTCTTCGTGCCCGGCAATTGCCAGTTGATCGGTCCGAGGCGGTCGCGCAGCTCGGCGATGCCTTGAGCGGCGAAACGCGCGATCGACTCGCCGGCCTCCTCCAGCCGCTTGCGGTTCGTGCAATAGCGCGAGGCTTTCACCGAAAATACGAAACCTTCCGGCGTCTCCTCACGCCATTTGATCCAGCTCGCCGGTATGTTGGCGCAAATGCCACATACCCGCAGCAAAGCTGGATTTCTCCAGTGAGCGGCGGGATGTGGCGGCTCCAGCATATCGGGGGCGGGTATGAGTGAGCCCCGCTGCGGCGCTGGCCGCGTTAATCATCGGTCTCGTTTCCCTCTCGACAGAAGGTAAGGAAAGCGAGATCCGCCTTTTGCATCATTCTGAATCTGGTAAAGTGTTGTTTCCCAAATACATCCGAATAGCGAATTTCTCCGTAGAGATAGATCCTTTTCGTCTTCCCGACAAACGCTTCAGCGATCTCTTCTCTAGAAAAAACGCGGCGCGATTCGAACGGTGTAATCCAAGGGGACCTAAGTCCCGGATGCACGACATATATGGAGCCGTCCGCATCAAAGACGGGATCGGGGAATGGGATTGGCGGTGGCCACGGGAGGATATCCAATTCACCAGCGGAAATCGCGCGGACAGCGGGGGTGTGCCCGGAATTTTGATAGATGACTTGGCCCGTCCACTTTTCGCCGTGAACGAATTTGAACGAACTCCCGTCTACGGAAAAATTCAGGTAGGCACGCAACTGGCTTTCACTCGACAACGCAGCTTGGCGCAACATGCGTTCGTTCGCAAACCACAACAAAACTGTGGAGACGGTGAGCACGACCGTGAAAAGTGCAATCCAAGCTCCGGAATACTGCCACCAAGAGTAGTCTGGATTGCCTGCCTGTTGGGTGCCTGCGCTGGGGCCATTGTCGGCTGGCCCTACAAGAAGAAACCACGCAAGCTCAATGGCGATCACCGCTAGGACCACAACGGCGGACCACGCGAGCTTTCGATCCGCCTCTTGCATGTGGTGGCCCCCGCCTAGATGTTCGCCAAGTGTACGCCCTCCAATTCAAGGGCCGCTAGGCAGGCCAGCAGGAACGAGGCGGAGAACGCCGCCCGTTTCAGCTTCATGGTGATTGTGGACTCCGATTCCTCCTTAAACCCGTGCTTTTTCAGGCGTTTAGCCAATTCGACATAGGTCACGTCGGCTTTTTTGAGTTCGGCCTTCAGAAATGCACTAGCTCTAGCGCCCCATTCTTCCTCGGATTTTGCGGACCCCATACGTCTCTCCCTAACGATTTCAACGGCTATCTTATTCGTTAGAGTTCGTTTGACAAGCCCCCGGATACTAGCGTATTCGTTAGCTTACGAATTCGCTAGGACAACGGCTATGGCAATCCACTTCCTGCAATCCAAGGCGGCCCGGTCCCTTTCTCTCGCGGAAGTGTTCCGCATGTCGGAAAGCGAAGCGGAAACGGCCTTCTGCAAAATCCGCTGGACGGATACGCAAGGCGAGCCGGTATGCCCTCACTGTGGCGGGTTGGATGCCTATAGCGCCCGTCGCCCTTCCGGCCTTCTGCGCTTCCGCTGCAAGGCTTGCCGCAAGGATTTCACCCTCACGTCCGGTACACTGTTCGCGGCTCACAAGGCTCCCTTCCGCGCGTATCTCGCGGCGATTGCGGTTTTCATGAACGAAGTGAAGGGCAAGAATGCTTTGGCGCTCTCCCGCGATCTCGGCATGTCGCACAAGGCTTGCTGGGTGATCCTGCATAAACTGCGCGAGGCAATGGCGGCGGAGTTCAAGGGCCGGAAGATCGGCGGCAAGGATAAGGTCGCGGAGATTGATGGTGCCTATTTCGGCGGGTACGTCCGCCCGGCCAATCTCCACGAGCATCGCCGGGACCGTCGCGCCGTTGCTGCCATACAGGCGAAGCGGCAGTCGGTCGTGATCGTGCGCGAGCGCAACGGCAATTCGGTTCCAGCCGTGTTCAAGTCGGAAGGTGCGGCGCTCGCATGGATCAAGTCCCGCGTCGAAAAGGGAACGCTTATCAATGCCGACGAAAGCCCCGGCTGGAACGATCTTGGCGCAAAGTTTGAAATGAAGCGCATCAATCACAGCGAGGCTTATTCGTTTGAAGGCGCTTGCACCAATCAAGCGGAAAGCTATTTCAGCCGCATCCGTCGCGCGGAATTCGGACACCACCACCACATTAGCGGTCCCTACCTTCTCAGGTACGCCCAAGAAAGCGCATGGCGCGAAGATGCACGCCGCGTTGACAACGGCGCGCAAGTCCGCCGCGTCACGCAACTGGCGCTGTCCAGCAAGCCTTCAATCGATTTCAGCGGGTACTATCAGCGGCACCTGAAGGCGGCGTGAGTGTGTGAAGCGGCGCGCGGCGGTTGAGTACAGCCTTGGCGATTAATGTACAGATGCTGCACTGCACAATACCACCAGCTGTGTCGCATTTTACCCTGTTGACAAACGGATTGTACAGAATGATCCTGATGGTGAATCGAGTTGTACGACAAACTCGGTCCCACAAGACGAGGGACTAGACCCATGGAGTCCGCAGTTGCGTTGCGAAAACTGAACATCGCGGAAGCGAGAGAAAATTTTGCGGAAGTAGTCAACGACGTGGCAGAGAGAGGCGAGAGAACGGTTCTAACCAGACGCGGAAAGGACGTAGTAGCGATCGTGCCGATGGCCGACTTGCACGCGCTTCGCTCCGTTGACCTACCAGACGTATATGTCTGCCCTAGCTCAAAAACATATGCTTTTACCGTTCCGATGCGGGCAATAGGTCGGAAAATCTACGGAGGTGTCGAATAAGGGAATCACGAAATCACAAAAGAAAAACCCGGCCGGAAGCCGGGCAATCCTTGTGAACCCGCGCCAATGAAAGAAAAGCTGCGGCGGGGCCGAATCACTGACAGGACGACCGCTTATTAGCGGAAAACAGTGAGTTGGTCAAGCAGCTTTTCGTCCAATGCGCAACCGTATGGGCGCGCAAATAGAAAGTTGTGACCAAAATGAATGCTTTGCTTCACAGTAATCTGACGGCGGAACCCCCTCCGTTGGTAGATGACCCCGCCGTAGGCGAAATCTACGCGGATCATTTTGTGGGTTTGAGTATGAGCAACGGGAACGTGCACTTCACGTTCTCCGCCATTCGCGCTGACCATTCAAAGCAACCGCCAACTAACCAGAGTAGGGTTGTCTCCCGAATAGTTTTGCCGTTGGCGACCGTGGCCCAGATGCAGGCCATCTTGGGGCATGTACTCACTGACCTCGAACTAAAGGGGTTGATAAATATGACCCCGAATGTCGAGTTGGGTTCCGTAAAAGGAACTGTCCAATAAGTTACACTTACTCCCCCAGTAAGTGAAGCTCATGAGGAAGACCCCGTGCTCCGCAGATTGCGGGGCACGGTTTTTTTTGAGCGCCCCTTTCCGGCCGGGGCCGGAAACCTCACTCTTTCGGCAGCGCCCACGTCACCCCCGCATACTGCCCGATTTTCTGGACGGCACCCCGCCGGTTGAGGGAATGCAGTTGCATGGTCACCCTATGGGTGACGGCCCGGAAGCAGTCGATGTGCCCCGCATCCAGCCCCTTGGCTGTCATGACGGCGCGGGTCAGGTCACCGATGGTTGCGGGCTTGCCGTCCAGCTTGCGGAGCGTGGCCAGCAAGAGGCGGGACAGCTCGCCCTGGTCGAAGTACTGGAACCGGCGGACTGGCCTTATGGGCTTGATGGCCGTCGGTTCCGCGTCCGGGTCCATCAGTTTCAGGGTGCGATCCACAGCCTCGATATCGCCCATGATTTGCTTCACCTGCTCTTGCAGGATCAGGAGTTGGCCGGCGAGTTCAGCCCGCTTCCGTGACAGCCCGCTGACCGCATAGACGTTTTCGCTCATGCGCCAAAGCTAGGCGCGGCGGGGGTCGATTTCTTGTGGCATTTGCGCCAACATACCGCAGCTCGCCGGCGTGAAGGTGGAATAGAAGGTGCCGTTGATCTCGATGGAAGTGAGATGGCGGCTGGCGAATTCCAGTTCGCGCTTTTGCGGCAGTCCCTCGGGATAAAAGACGCCCCGCCACGGCTCGAACGTCCAGCCGCCGGTGCCGACGCGGATTTTCCCGGTCAAGAAATTCCCTGCTGCGCAGAACGCAGAAACGGCGGACGCGAAACCATCGAACGGAAGAAGAAAATTGCGGGCGCCCGCGATCGCGCAGATCGCGGGTGCCCGCAAGGAGAGGCTCGAATTACTTCACCATGACGGCCACGGAGCTTGATGGAATTCCGTTGGCGATGACGACCAGCGAGCTTGCGCCCTTTTCCATTCCCGACGGCACGTCGAAATTGGTCGAAACGGTGGCGCTGCCGGTCGCGACACCCATGGTGCTGTGGTCATGGGTGCGGGTATAGAAAACATCCTTCGTCGAATTGTTTGTAATCTGCACCAGCGGATAATTGGTCGAAGTCTGATATTCGTCGCCGAAGGAATTCGCCTGCGACAATCCGTTGAACTGCGTGCCCGAGATTTGGTAGGTCGAGCCGCGGGTCACTGTGGCAGGGCTGCTTGTGATCGTGGGCTGCCATGAGGACTGGTAGGTTCCCTTGCCGCTGTAGAGTTCGTAGCCTCCGATCAGCACCTGACCGGTCGGCATGATCATCAGCGAGTTGCCCCCACCGTTAACGGATGTGTCTGTCAGGCTGGTGCCGTTCCAATCGTACAGCTCCCCGCTGTTGCCTTCGACCAGCACATCGCCGTCGGTCAGAAGCGACGCGAAATCGTCGCCCGCGGCGTCACCGTTCGGGAAATCCGGGCCTGCCGCCCAGCCGCTGCCCGGCGTGTAGATCGCCGTATGACCGGCCTTCGCGCCGGAGCGCAAGGCGCCGGTGGCGAAAACGGTTCCATCGGGACGAAGAATTGCCGGACCGGTTTCGCCGGGCGGGAAATAGCACTTGTTCTTGGGAGGATAATTGAGGCAGCAGTTCGAACTGCAATCCGGTGCCTGGAGATTGGCCACCGTGCTGCCCAGACTGAGCCACTTGCCCTTTGTCGTGTTGTAGGATTCCGACATCGGATTGTCTTTGACGTCTACCGTGAGAATTGTGCCGTCCGGCATCAGCGTAAAGCCTTCTTCGGCATTAAAATCGTTCTTGCCTTTGTAGCTGGCGGCCGTCCACGTCATGGTCGTGGGGTCGAGTATGGCTCCTCTCCTGTGCAGCTTGTCGCCAAGGAAGAATGTACCGTTCGGCAACACGACCGACGGAGAATCGCCAATGTTCTCCCAGCCGGGCGGCGGCTTTACCGCGGTCCATGTCTGTTTGAGGGGATCGTAGATCGCGCCCTGATTGGTGAGCGTGAATTGCCCACCGTTCGAATATTCTCCGCCCTCGACCAGAACGCGTCCG
>Ga0182024_10013226_pt1 | contig 16162 bp, 18 predicted proteins | sample P32metaG_FD_120480 | JGI IMG/M metagenome (GOLD analysis project Ga0182024, IMG submission 120480) | Permafrost microbial communities from Stordalen Mire, Sweden - P3-2 metaG (Illumina Assembly) | ecosystem: Environmental > Terrestrial > Soil > Wetlands > Permafrost | place: Sweden: Stordalen... | reverse complement strand
TCCGAGCACCACGTCAAGCATCGCCACGATCGCCAGCAGCGCGATCAGCAGGTCGAACCAGTACGTGCGGGCGAGACGTTCGACTCCGCTCACGCGCTGAACGTACCCCACCAGCTCGCGGACCACCTCCCACAAGGTCAGACCCGGGATCCCTCTCAAGTACTACCCACCTCCGAACCGGCAGCCTGGCGACGACGCCGCGCCGGCGACACCTCGCCCTGACGGCGCCCACACGCTCGCGGACGACGCCCACACTGCGCACCACTGGCGCGCGCACGACGCTGCCGCCACCCGCGGCCGGACGAGGCGCCGGAACCGCTACCGGTCGGTCCCTCGCGCTCGCTGCCAAGACAGCCGCATCGCCGCCGCAGCGCAGCTCATCAAGAACGACCGCTTCCGATCCGCCAACTGCCAAAGGAGGCCTGGAGCCCGGATGCCCGTGCCGACGTCAAACCAGGGCGCGGAATCCAAGCGCTGGTTGGTACCGCTCCTCGCCACAAACGCGCACGCCGTGCATCGCAGACGAGCAGGGTCGATCAGTGCTCCGGGCGTTAGCTGCAGGTTGAGGAGCCGCAAGCACCAAAGCGGTCACGAGGGCATCGATGCCAGCCCTGCCGCAATAGGCGTGGAGCACCAGCCCGTGACCGATAGGCGCCTAGAGCAGTCGAGTACCGGCCGCGGTGAGTCCGTTGCTGGCGTCGATCTGTACTGGTTGCCGTTGGGGGCGGGTGGCCATTCCGTCCGTCTGAACGGTCGCGTGTTCGAAGCGGTGGTATCGCGGCTCGAGCATCGGCCGGCGTGTGATCTCTACCACTCCGCGCTTGAGGTGCGCGTGCCGGAGGGACGCTTCGTGATTGAGCAAGCGCCCGTCCCGGGCGGTGACGGAGCGCGGCGTGGCGTGGCCGCTGGTGGCACGGTTGGCGCACGCTGGGCAGGGCGCTTTCGGATCTTCCGCTACGAGGTGCGTCGCTGGCGCGATGGTGTCATCCCGGATGTCGACGAGGCGGTCGATAGCCCGCGGCGGCTGACGGATGACCCAGACTATGCACGCCGATTGCTTGACTTGGTGCCCTCGCTCCCGACGCCAGTTTGGGGCCGAGACGAGTTGTCCACCGGAGAGATGTGGAACTCCAACTCGGTGATCTCGTGGCTGATCGCCAGCAGCGGCTTGAATCCGGAGTCGATCCAGCCACCAGACGGTGGCCGCGCGCCGGGCCGGAACGCTGGGCTCGTCGTGGCTCGCCGACAGGAGGCGCAAGAACATCCCGCTTGACCCGAGCTGCCTGACGTCGCACGCGTGGCTTCTCCGTCCGTGGCCGGCGGGGAACTGCGGATGGCGAGCAGCTGTCCGCGTCGTAGCGTTGGGTCCCAGCTACCAAGGCGGTTCCGATGGCGATCGAGGATCAAACAAGCCCTCTCGACCGAGTGGCAGCTCGATCAACGAGCGGCGGCCCGCCGGCCGGCGAGCCGATGCTGATTGACCGCTTGATGCCCGGCTACGACGCTGTCCGCGCCGAGCACCGGATCGTCTTGGGCGACATCGCGACCGTCTACGCCGCGACTCGCCGCGCCGACTTCATCCGCGCTTGGCGCGAGTCCGTCGCCGTCCGGCTGCTGTTCGCCGCCCGCGGCCTCGGTGAGCGGGCCGTCTCACTGGCCGCTGGGCGTGAGCATCGCGAGCCACCGCCACCGGAGTCGATGCGACTCGCCGACATGCCAACCCACGGTGACTGGGTGCTCCTCGGCGAGGACCCACCCAACGAGATCGCGTTCGGTGTTGTCGGACGCTTCTGGGCAGGAGAGACCGTCTGGGCGCAGATCAACGCCGCCGACTTCGAGACGTTCGCCGAGCCCGGGTTCGGAAAGATCGCCTGCAACTTCTCGCTGCGCCCCTACGGCCCCGACCAGACACTCGTGACCTACGAATGCCGGACGCTCGCGACCGACGAGACCGCCCGCCGGAGCTTCATGCGCTACTGGCGGCCACTGGCGCCATTCATCGGACTGGTCATGCGCTCTCAACTACGGGTAATCGAGGCGGAGACCACGAGCCGCTAGACCGAGCGGATGCACATACGGTGCGCCGGTTCGGTTCGGGGACCGGCAACGATCAAGAACAGTCGATCAACCGCCCGCGCAGCTTCCCTGCTTCCGACATGGCGCGAGGCTCTGCCCGCGCCGGAGCTCAGACCCCCAACGCGCGAGCCCGCCAGGCGTCCTGCGAGATCCCGACATGATCGTCCCTCCCGGGTCGGAGCGACCGCTCCGACCCTCCGAAGTGATAAGCCGGGCCGCGAAACTATGCCGAAGCTCACACCAGCGACCCCGACGCCACGCAGCGCCGCGGTTCGAGCCAACAACCACCATCAACTCCCGCTCGTCCGCCCTCACGGACGGTCAGGCCACCAGCCTTCGGCGTTCACGCCGATGGCGCGTCAGTGCGGGCGCGACGCCGGTCCCGAGCATCGAGACGCCCTTTCCGCGAGTGCGTCACGGTCGAGCTGGCGCTGTCCTGGGCGCTGGAGCCGAAGGTGCCGCCGGGGAGCGTGGTGCCGTGGATGCGGCTGCTGGTCGTGCGTGGGTTCGCGCGGTACATGGTGGGGATCGACCCGCGGACGGAGATCCCGCCCACCGGGCTGATCCGGTTTCGCCAACAGCGGCGGCCGCCGTTCATCTATAGCGACGCCGAGATCCTGGCGTTGATGGCGCAGGCAGGGGACGGGATTCGCCAGGCGTTGTGCGCTGCGACCTACGAGACGCTGATCGGGCTGCTCGCCGCGACGGGAATGCGGATCAGCGAGGCGATCAAGCTCGACCGCACCGACATCGACTGGGCGAGGGCGTGCTGCTCGTCCGCGAGTCGAAGTTCAACAAGTCGCGCTACGTGCCCCTGCACACGACCACCGTGGAAGCGCTCGAGCGCTACGCGCGCCGGCGCGACGAGCTCTGCCCCATCCGCGCGACGCGAGCTTCTTCGTGTCGCTGAGGCGGGCACGACTCGACACGGGCGCAGCCCAGGCGACGTTCCGACGTCTCTGCCAGAACGCTGGGATCGGCGCCGACGCTCCGCTTCCGCCGAGGTTGCATGACCTCACCCGCATACACCTACTACCATCTCTCAGCAGCGCCGGAGCTTCTGGCCTGTCCCGCCGGCCTGCTCGACACCTCCCAGGAGGCGCAGTCATGACCCTGATCGCCCCAACCCTCCAAGCCTTCTTCAGCGACCGTCTGGTCAAGCAGCTGCACGCGAGCCCCGCACGATTGCCTCCTATCGCGACACGCTGAGCCTGCTGTTGCGCTTCGTGCAGGACACCACCGGCGAAGCGCCGTCAGCGCTTGGAGTGGGGCGAGCTCGACGAGCCGGTGATCGCCGCGTTCCTCGATCACCTGGACGCGGCGACGTCACGCTAGACACCGGCGGCTCCGTGCGAGTCGCAGGCAAGGGACGCAAGCACCGGGCCGTCTCGCTCACGAAAGAGGCCAAAGGAATCCTCGCTGTCTGGATGGCAGAGCGAGGCGGCACGCCAGAGGATCCGCTGTTCCCGACCCGCACTGGCCAGCGGCTTGTCGCGATGCCGTCGAGCGCCGCGTCACTACCCACGTGGCAACGGCGACCAAGCTGCCCATCGCTTAAAGGCAAACGAGTCCACCCCCATGTCCTCAGGCACAGCTGCGATGGCACTGCTGCAAGCCGGAGTCGACAGCACCGTCATCGCCTTATGGCTCGGGCACGCCGACATCCGGTCCACGCAGCCCTACATCCACGCCGACATGACGATCAAGGAGCGCGCCCTCGCGCTCGTCGCGCCCGCCACCGACAAACCGGGGCGCTACACGCCCGGTGACGACGTGCTGGCCTACCTCGAGAGTCTCGGATAACTATGCCGACCCTCGGCACGCTCGTCAGTTCGAGAAGCCCGCCTCCGCCAGCGACCTGGGCATCGTGTCGGCATAGCGACAGGGTCGGCCCAGTTCGTGCTATGCGGATCTCCGCATAGGACGAAGAACCAGACCGTGTAGAAGACCAGCAGGGCGAGCGATTGTTGAGTGCTCATTAGTTCTCAACGGCGCTGTGACGCCAGCCACACACGAACGCACGTTCTACCCCTAGGTTGTGGATGTGCCCATATATGCCCTAAACGACGGGACCGAAGTTCGCATCCGCCCGATCCGCGCCGATGACAGCGGGCGCCTGCGGGCCTCGCATGCCCGCCTCTCACCGGAGTCGCGTTACCGGCGTTTTCTGGGCCCCAAGCCGGAGCTGACAAGGGCCGATGCGCGCTACCTGGCCGAGCTCGACGGCTGCGATCACTTCGCGCTGGTCGCCACGCTCGATGACGAGGAGGGCTCGATCGTCGCAGTGACTCGGTTCATCCGGATTCCGGGTGAGCCGAACCTGGCGGAGTTCGCGATCGTGGTCGGCGACGCCTACCAGGGCCAGGGACTGGCCACCGAGATGACCGCCCAGCTGGTCCGGGCGGCGGCCCGGCGCGGCATCACCCGCTTTCGGGCGTCCATCCTGACCGACAACCTGCCCGCGCGCAGGCTGCTCGTGGGCCTCGCGGAGGGCGCGCCCCGGGAGCGGCGCGCCGGGTCGACGAGCGAGCTCGAGATCGATCTTCCGTGCCACGAGGTTCTCCGGCACCCCGAGGCTCGCCGGACCGTGGCTCTGCGATGATCGCCGGGTGCGCTGGAAGCTGACCGTTCGCACCGGCCCGCGGGTGCAGCGAAGCTCGTTTGCCGATCTCGACGGTGCGCTGACCCAGCTGGAGGCGCGGGGGCGCGAGCTGGCCAAGTCGGCCCCCGATCAGACGGTCGACGCCAAGTTCAAGCGGTTTGAGCCCGTCGAGCAGGTGGTGGCGCGCCTCGAGCTCTCCGGTCCTGAGCGCTTGATTGCCAGCGTGCGAGCCGGCGTGGACGTCCGCGGAGACGGCTCGGTCGAGGCCTACCGCGGCCGGGTGCGCCGCCAGGTCATCGTCCAACGGGGCTCAGAGACCGCCTACGCCGCTCTGCGCCGGACGATCTCGACGGCCACGAACGGTTCAGATCGCTCCCGGCGGGAATAGAGACTGAACCCACGACTCTCGGAGAAGGCCATGCCAACAGTTAGCGACTTCGTGATCGATCGTCTCATCGAATGGGACCTGCACCTCTTCTACGGCTATCCGGGGGACGGGATCGGTGGTTTTGACGGTGCCCTCGAGCGTGGCGAGCGCGACGGCAAGGCCTTTCGCTACATCCGCCCGACCCACGAGGAGATCGCGAGCTCCATGGCGACCGCACGCCAAGTTCGCTGGGGGGGGCGGGGGTGTGTATCGCGACCTCGGGCCCCGGAGCGATCCATCTCCTGAACGGCCTGTATGACGCGAAGATGGACAACCAGCCCGTGGTCGCCGTGGTCGGGCAGCAGGGCCGGGTGTCGCTGGGAAGCGAGGCTCAGCAGGAGATGGACCTGGAACGGCTCTTCCAGGACGTCGCCGCCTTCGTGCAGACGGTCACCACTCCCAGCCAGGCGCAGCTGGTGGTCGACCGGGCAGTGCGGATCGCCCTGGCGGAACGCGGCCCGACGGTGATCGTCCTGCCCGCCGATATCCAGGACATGGACAATGGAGGAGCCGGGGGTCGAGCACTCGGTGTCGCGCACCGGTGTCGGCGCCGCGTCGACGCGGCTGGTGCCGCCGCCCGACGAGCTCGAACGTGCCGCTTCGTCGCTCAACGCCGGCAGCAAGATCGCGATGCTCGTGGGGCAGGGCGCCCTGGGCGCCACCGACGAGGTGATTGCGGTCGCCGAGCGGCTGGGAGCGGGAGTCATCACGGCGCTGCTGGGCAAGGGCGTGGTTCCGGGCGATGTGCCTACCACACCCAGCAGCTGGGCCTGCCGGGGTCAAAGCCCAGCTACGACATGATGCAGGACTGCGACACGCTGTTCATGGTCGGCAGCAACCACCCCTACGCCGAGTTCCTGCCGCCCACCGGCCAGGCTCGCGGTGTCCAGATCGATCTCTCGGCCGCGCATCCCAGCCTGCGCTATCCGATGGAGGTGAACCTGATCGGGGATGCCAAGACGACCCTCGCGGCTCTGCTGCCGCTGCTGCACCAGACCGAGGACCTGAGCTGGCAGAACGGCGCGGCCGACGCCATGAAGACCTGGGACGCGGTGCTGGAGCGCGTGGCCGTGGTCAAGGCGAATCCGATCAACCCCCGTCAGGTCTTTCACCTGCTCAATGAGCGCTTGCCCGAGAACGTCATCGTGACCGCCGATGCCGGCACCACCGCGGACTGGTACGGACACCACATCAGGCTCGGCGCCAACATGATGGGCAACCTCTCGGGCCGACTGGCGGCGATGCTGGCGGCGATGCCCTACGCGGTCTCGGCCAAGTTCTCGCACCCCGACCGACCGGTGGTCTGCACGATCGGCGACGGCGCCTTCCAGATGCTCGGCATGAACGAGCTGATCACGGTCAAACGACACTGGAAAGAATGGGCAGATCCTCGCTTCATCGTCCTGGTTCTTCACAACAACGATCTGTCGCAGGTCTCCTGGGAGATGCGCGAGGCCGGCGACCCGCGGTATGACACGAGCCAGCTGGTCGAGGAGATGGACTACGCCGGCTACGCGCAGCTCATGGAGTTCACCGGGATCCGGGTCGAGGACCCAGACGACGTGGCGCAGGCCTGGGACACCGCCTTCGCGTCCGACCGCCCGGTCCTCCTCGACGTCGTCACCGACCCCAACGTTCCGCCGCTGCCGGGACACATCACCTACGAGCAGGCCAAGGGCATCATGACCGCGCTCGCGCACGGAGATCCCGCGGCCGGTGCCGTCGTGCGGGAATCGCTGCGTTCGGTCGCGGCCGAGCTGTTCGCGAAGGTGAAAAACTGATTGGTCAGCCGGCCGGCGCTGCGGCGCGGTGAAGCCTGGCCCTACACCGTTGGCTCGGCGAAGATGGCGCGCTCGCGGCCAGTTCGGGCGGTAGGGCTTTGGGTCCGTCGGGGTAGAGCTCGGCGAGCTGCCCGGGGGTCATCTGGAGCGTGTTGGCCGCCTCGGGCGGCGTGCCGAACACCAGCCAGAGCGCTTCGGCTTCGGTGTCGTTGAAGATCTGTCGTACGCAGTGGGGCTCGAGAAGCAGCGTCGAGAGCGGCGTGAGGGTCAGAACCTCGTCTTCGACGCGGATTCGGCCGGTGCCCTCCAGGACGATGTAGAGCTCGTGCTGAACTCGGTGGCGGTGGCGTGTGGACGCCTGGCGGGGCTTCAGGCGCCACAGTCGGGCGCCGAACGTGGTGGCTGCCAGTTGCTTGGCGAGGTCGGTATTGAGCACGCCCATCTGATTGGACGGCCGCCAGAACGCGTCCTCGGCTGGGAGGACCGCGTAGCTCATATCGGCAAACTAACTCATAACCACCATGACGGCGGCAGACCTCTCGCTCTCGTTGCCGCCGCGCCTGAAGTGCACTGCCCAGGACGTTGCTGTCCTCGGCGAGGCGTCGCCCCATCCAACGATCAAGCCTCGGGCCAGTTGGCGGTCCCCCTGACGCCGTCCCCTTCCTCGGGTTTGGGGCCACCGACGGCGATGATGTCCAGCCCGTCGGGGCCGGCCTCGAAGGCACGCACCACCTCAGGGGCCACCCGTACGACATCCCACAGGCCGAGGTCGTGAACCTCGTCATCGAGCAGGATCCTTCCAGAACCGGATACGACGACGTAGGCCTCCTCCTGCTCCCGGTGGCTATGGGCCATCGGGCTGCGGAAGTTCGCCTCGTACCGAAAAAGGCTGACTCCGAGATCACGGGAGGCAAGGTGCTTGCGGCCGAAGCGAGCCTCGATGCCATCCAGGTCGCCGGTGGAATCCTCGACTTCCAGCAGATTGACGGTCGCGAAACTGGACATCTGATCTCCTCTCCTTTGGCACGGCGGATCCGCCGGCTGGCTCCAACTCTAGGCTCCGGACCCACCTGACCGAAGTCGGCCAGACCACACGGCCGCCGGACCGAACGGCAATCCCTGAGCGTCAGGGCTGTCAAGCGCGGCGGCGAGCTCCAGGATCCGCGTCCGCAGCCACCCCGCAGCAGGAAGGCCCGACGAGAAAGCTCTCGACGACGGTCTCGGCGCGGCGGGGATGGTCGAGTTGCTCGAGCAGCGTGTCGACCATCGAGGCCAGCGGCCCGAGGCTGTAGCTCAGGTAGGGCAGGAGCTCCTCGGCCGACCTCCACAGCGCCGTCTCCTTCTACGTCAGGGGCCGGCGCGGTCGGGTTCACGTCGCGTAGCGCTCGGCGTCGCTCCAGCGAAACTCCACGCCCATCCCCGGGGTCTCCACGTTGGGCCACAGCGCCCCGTCTTGCGCCGTGGCGGCGCCGCTGAACAGCATCTGCTCGATGCGCACGTGGTCGTGGAAGTACTCGACGTGGATCGCCGTCTCGAGGGCCACCCCGACGTTGGCGTGGATGGTCAGAGAGCAGTGCAACGAGAGTGGCCGCGAGCGGGCACGGCAGAGTGCGTCCACCCGTCGCAGCTCGGTGATCCCGCCGCACCGAGTCACGTCGGCCTGGAGCACGTCGACCGCCTCGGCCTCCAGCATGCGCTCGAAGTAGGACAGGACGTCGCCGTATTCGCCGGCGGCCACGTCCATCCCCGCGGGCACTCGCGTGCGCACCATGCGCAGCCCCACTAGGTCCTCTGAGGACACCGGCTCCTCAAACCAGCTGACATCGAAGCGGGCCAGGTCGTGGGCGACGGCGATCGCCTCGCTGGGGCGGTAGGCGCCGTTGGCGTCCACGAACAGCTTCACGTCGGGTCCGATCGCTCCCCGGGCGGCATCGACGCGGACCGGATCGCGGGCGGGCTCGCGGCCGATCTTCATCTTGACCATCGTCATGCCCTCATCGACCCAATCGCTCATCTGGCTGCGCAGGCGCTCGTCGGAGTAGGAGGTGAAACCGCCGCTTCCATACGCCGGGATGCTGTCGTGAAAGCGCCCCAGCAGCAGCGCCAGCGGAACCGAGAGCAGCTTGGCCCTTCAGATCCCAGAGCGCGATGTCCACGGCGGCGATCGCCATCGATCCCAAGCCGGGCCGACCGCTGTTGCGCAGCGCCGTGGTCATCGCCGCCCACGCCATCGCCACGTCCATGGCCGGCAGGCCCATGACCGCCTTGGCCAGGTCGGTCTCGATCACCTGCGCCGCCGCGGCGTGGCCGTAGGTCCAGCCCAGGCCGGTCTCGCCGCCCGCCTCAACGGTGACCACGACGAGCGTCGTCGAGTCCCACTGAAGGGTGCCGTCTGATTCGGGCTCATCGGTGGGGATCGTGAACGCCCGAGCGCTCACCTCGGTGATGGGAAGGTCGTCCATATCCGGGACCACAATAAAGTGCTGTCCACGGCCAACCTGAGAGGAGCTCCCCCGTGTCCGAGCACGTGATCAACTCGAGCCGGATCCATTACAGCTGGGACAACGGGCTCGAGCCGGAGTGACCGATTCAGTGGGTTCCGAGCCGGGGCGTCTAAGGCAGATGGAGCCGGCGGACTGGCCGGCGGTGCTCGACGGGGAGCTGATGCGCGTCGGCGAGGCGATGATCCCGGCCACCGACGACGGGCTGATCCGCGGGGACGGGGCCTTCGACGCGTTCTCGGTGCACGATGGGCGCCCATTCGCCCGGGCCGCGCATCTGGATCGCCTGGAGCGCTCGTGCTCGGCGCTTGACCTGCCGTGCCCGCGAGCCGAGATCGAGTCAGACGTCGATCTCCTGCTGGGCGCGGCGCCCCCGGGAGACGCGGTCGTGCGCGTCGTCCTCACCCGGGGTGGCCGGCGCCTGTCTCGCCTGGAATCGATCGGGGACGCCGAGGCGCTGGCTCGCCCGGTCCGGCTGTGGCCCGTCGTCTATGACCCGTCGGTAGTGCTCAACGGCGTCAAGAGCCTCTCCTACGCCGCGAACATGCTCGCCTCCCGCCAAGCGCTGGCCCGCGGTTACGACGAGGCCCTGCTGGTCAGGACTGACGGCATCGTGCTCGAGGGACCGACCTGCGCGGTCTTCTGGGTGACCGGCGGGCGCCTGCACACGCCGGGGCTGGAGTGCGGCATCCTGGCCTCGATAACCCGGCGGGTCATCATGGAGAGCTTCGACGTCGAGGAGGGCAGCTTCGCCTCCGAGGACCTTCACGGTGCCGAGGAGGCGTTCCTGGCCTCGACCGCCCGCCTCGCCCAGCCCATCGCCGCGATCGGGGAGGCCGAACTGGCCGCCGCTCCTGGACCGTGGACGCTGCGGGTGCAGGAGGCCCTGCGGGCGGCGATCGCCCAGGGCGCCATCGACTAAGGAGATGGGCGCCCGCGGGCACGGCATCACGATCGGCCACGGCACTCCCGGGGCCGAGAACGCGATCACCGACGTCGCCGGGGCGCGGGTCGGGCACCGGACGCTGGTGGCGGGAAGCGGCCCCCTGGTCGTCGGCCATGCGCCGGACGCTCGACAGTCGCTAGTTCGACTTGAGCCCCGTTATGGCGCGCGCGGTCGAGAGCGGCCGCCAGCGACGCCGAGGCGCCCCGTACACGACCGGGGAGGCCGGGAGGGGGACCTGACCCCCTCCCGCCCATAGTATGTCTCGTAAATAGCTAGGTTTTGCGGTGAGGAATGCGCTCATCTACCGTCCAGCTCCCATGTCCTTCGGTAGCCAGTAGATGCAACGCGGCTCGTCGTCGAGCAGGGGGCGCGCAACCTGCGCTTGTTGGTCTACTGCACCTCTGCGAGCTTTGAGAGCTTCCCTGCGGTCTGGTTGACGGGATCCCTGAGCAGCGAGTAGCGGAAGACCTTTAATTTACTTCCCGGTCCGGTGGCAGCGCGGCCGTGGCGTTGTACTCGGCGCGGCGGACCTGGTCGGTCGCCTTGGTGCCCACGCGACGACATGGAACGGGTCAAGCACACCTGGGCGTCGGGCGCCGAGGCGCGGATCGGCTTCTCATTCCGGCCGGCATATCGATCGAGACCGCCCGGATCGAGCCTTCTGCTCGTCCGTGATCTGGTCGAAGAATCGCTGCAAGGTCGCGGCGTTGCGACCAGGCGCGGCCCACACGATCCCGCCCGTGGCGCGGTCGGCGACGCAGGTCGGGAAGATGGTCGCCTACGGCGACCATCTTCCCGACCGACTTCCACCCGACCCCCAGCAGCCGGCTGGTCTGCGTCTGGTTCATCTGCTGCGCCCGCCACGCGCACATTGTCCTCGAAATCGCGTGGGTACTTGGACCCCGCCCTGGCCCACGGCACCGCATCGGGCAGATCCCCGCACCCTGGGCAGTAAAGCCGTCTGAGCCGACATTCGATCACGCCCCACGCCGCGAGATCGAGATGCCGCTATCGCTTGACGCGGTGCTCCGTGACCTGCAGTCCGCGCGCCCCGCACCCCGAGCACACCTGCCGCTTGCGGCGCGAGACGTCCGTCGCGATCACCTTCTCGCTGCAGAACGTAACAGCCCTCACCCACCCCAGACTTCGTTGTGATTTGAGCGGAGCCGCGCGGGGCGGGGCTCACCCCGGAACCGGCCAACCTCACCCCCCAAATCGATCGGAGTCCCGTTTCTGGCACAGGCAGCCAGGAGTCTAAAACGCGAGGCTGGACGGGCGCGCTGTAGTAGTGCATACTCTCCGCACACGTGGATTTGCTCCGCCTAGCAGCTCCTCGGGAGGTTTGGTGGTTCTCGCGGGGCGTGTCCTCTCGGCTGCAGGCTTGGTATCGGGGGCCGTAACATGAAGCGACTGATCTTGACCACGCTGGCCGTGTCGATTGTGATCGGCGGTTTGACGACTGCGTCCGCCAGCGCGGCCACTCTGACCGCAAGCCCGAATAGTGTTTCTGCGGGTGGGACGGTCACCGTCTCGTGGAGCGGGGTTTCTAGCCCAACATCGGCGGACTGGATCGCCTGGTATCTGCCAAGCGACCCCGCGCAACCTGGCCAGCCGCAGTTCGCGTGGGCCTATGACGATAACTGCACCCAAACCGCGGGCTCGAACGCCTTGTCTTCGGGTTCGTGCACGCTTCCGGCTCCAGCCGCCGCAGGCACATATCAAATCCGGCTGTATGCCAATAACAATGACACTAACCTGCTTGCGACCTCGGGGAACGTCACCGTCAGCAGTCCATCGGCGACGATCTCCGTGAGTCCGACGAGCATCGGCGCGGGGGGGTCGGTCACCGTTTCTTGGAGTGGTGTTTCCAATCCGACTTCGACGGACTGGATGGGCTGGTATCTGCCCAGCGACCCCGCGCAGCCGGGACAACCAAAATGGGCCTGGGTCTACGACGACCATTGCACTCAAACCTCGGGTTCTGGTGCTCTGTCGTCGGGCTCATGCACCCTCACAGCGCCACCGACCGCGGGCAGCTATCAGATGCGGTTGTACGCCAACGACAACGACACCGATCTGGTGGCGACCTCTGGGACCGTGACCGTAACCGGCGCGGCGCAGGGCCAGGGCATGGCCGTACCGGCCTACTTTTATCCGGGTTCCTACTGGACGCAGATGGACCAGGCTGGTCCTGCGCTCACGCTCGCTGTCATGAACCCGAACAGCGGCCCGGGGTCCGCGGCCGACCCAAATTACGTCAGCGCGGTCCATGCCGCTCAGGCCGCCGGGATCACCGTCGTGGGCTACGTCTACACCGATTATGGGGCTCGGAGCCTGTCGGCAGTGGAGGCCGACGTGAACTCCTACTACAGCTGGTACGGCGTGAATGGCATCTTTTTCGATCAGGCCAGCACCAACTGTTCCTACTCGTCCTATTACGCCACCCTCAATGCCTTCGTCAAGGCCAAGGGCGGCACCGCCCGGACAATCCTCAACCCGGGAACACAGACCAGCCAGTGCTACGTTTCTGACGCCGACATTCTGCTCACCTTCGAGGGTTCGGACTCGCAGTACGTGAATTCGTACTCGGCTCCATCGTGGGTGGCCAGTTACTCGCCCTCTCATTTCTGGCACATCATCTACGGCGCGTCCACCTCGTCGGCGATGACTCAAGCCGTACAGCTGAGCAAGCAACGTGACGCCGGATTCGTGTACGTGACCTCGGGAGGATTGCCCAACCCGTACGACTTACTGCCGACCGGCTCCTACTGGACTAGCGAGCTCGCCGCCATTGGATGATGAGAGTGCGGGGTCCCGCTGGTCGGTCCCCTTGGAGCCCACCGCGACGAGGTTGTCCGAGATCTCGTACACGTTGAGTGGCGGTCCTCCCGTCCCGGCCGCTCCGGTTGGGAGCGTTCGGGACGGCTAGACCCATGTCCGAGAGGACAGAAGGACCGCCATGAAGAAGGTATCCGGCCCGCAGGTCGTCACCACGACTGAGGCGGTGGAGGCTTCGCTATCTGCGGAGATTCAAAGGAAGCGCTCGGCGAGCTGGTCGGGGCAGCGAGGGCCGGGCTTCTCGCGCATGCGCGTGGGTCTCGGCCTCGGCGTGGTGCGTGAGCTGATGGAGCGCGAGGTCGAGGAGGTTGTGGGCCCGAAGGGCAAGCACGAACCGGGTCGGACCGCGAGCGTCACGGCCACGAGGACGGGTCAATGACGCTCGGCGGCCGGCGCAAACCGGTTCGGCTCCCGCGAATGCGGACCGCCGATAACGGGCACGAGCTGCCGGTCACGAGCTAGGCGTACGTTGCCGATCGTGACCTGGTTACCAGGGCGGTGATGGACCGGATGCTCGCCGGTGTCCACGCGCCCCTTCGCGACCGTCGGCGAGCCGGTCGGTGAGAAGGTCGAGCAAGACAGCACTGGTCGACCGCGGACTGGATCCCGAGCAGGGGATGCTGTTCGTGCTCGACGGATCCAAGGCGCTTTCAATGAGAACTTCGAGTTCGAGCGTCTGATCGATCGGATCCGCGGTCCGCGGAGAAGGAATCGGTCGTGATGTGTAGTACTGCACGGACTGATGGCGCTCCGTCGGGCCTACGCGGACGAGTGTGCGGTGCGGGTCAATCGCGCGGTGGTGTTGCTGCACGATCTCTCGCCGGCGGACGGGGTGCGGGCGCTGCAGGCCGAGTTCGGCCTGTCAGAGCGCTAAGCGCGCCGGTATCTCAACGCGGGGCTGCGGCAGCCCGAGGGTGTGGCGGTGCCGGAGCGCACGGCGGTGTTGACAGTCCGGCTGGCGCCGTCGCTGATCGGCGGCTTGCGAGCGCATGCCCGGTCGACCGGCCAGACGTTGAGTGCCGCGACCGCGGAGGCGGTGCGCGCGTATCTCGCCGCTGGTGGCAAGCGGGGCGGTGGCCAGGCGGGTTGAGATCGAGTTCGTCGGGGGACCGGCTCGCCGGCGCGCGGCTGGCGCAGGCGTACTCGGCGTTGGCACCCCAGCGACGGCGTGTGACAAGCAACAAGGGGAGCGATGATGAACGGCACCGTCTCGCAGACAGACGCGCAGGTGAGGGTCGCGGCGATCTACGCGCGGGTGTCCTGCGAGCGCCAGCGTCAGGAACAGACGATTCAGAGTCAGACCGCCGCGCTGCGTGAGCTCGCCGAGCAGCGCGGGCTGCTCGTGCCCGACGATCTGCTGTTTGAAGATGATGGTTTCTCTGGCGCGAGCTTGCAGCGCCCGGCGCTGGAGCGGCTTCGCGACCGCGCGTTTGAGGGGTGCTTTGACGTGCTCCTCTGCCATGCGCCGGACCGGCTCGCGCGCCGCTATGCCTATCAGGTGCTGCTGTTAGAGGAGCTCGCGCGCGGCGGGATCGAGGTCGTGTTCGCCAAGGAGCCCGAGCGCTCTGGCTCGCCGGAGGATGAGCTGTTGCGCCAGTTTCAGGGGATGATCGCCGAGTACGAGCGCGCGCAGATTGCGGAGCGTTGTCGCCGCGGGAAGCTGCATCGCGCGCGGGCTGGAGCGGTGTCGGTGCTGTCTCATGCCCCTTATGGCTATCGGTATGTCAAGAAATCCGAGCACGCCGACGCGTTCTATGAGATCGATGAGCTCGAAGCGCCGATCGTGCGGGAGATCTTTGGCCGTTACGTCGAGCAGAGCGAGGCGGCCTATGGTCGCCGGCGCGTGACGGGCGTCCCAGCGAAGCCGATGCGCCTGACCCGCCAGCGGGGAGGGCATTCCGGTCGCTCTGGCTATGAGCATGTCGGGCCTGAGCACTGGCTGCGGATCCCGGTACCGGCGCTGATCACCGAGGAGCAGCACGCGTTCGCGCAAGAGCTACTCGTGCGCAACTCTCGCCTCTCGCCGCGGAACCCGCGGAAGCCCTCGCTTCTGCAAGGCATCCTGGTCTGTCGCGAGTGCGGCCACTCCTACTACCGCAGCTCCACCCGCAGCAAGACCGGGAACGTCCACCACTACTACCGCTGCTCGGGAGCCGACAGCTTCCGCCGGCCCGAGGGGCGCGTTTGCCGCAGTCGCCCCGTTCGTCTCGAAGAGATCGAAGAGCTGGACTGGACCCAGGTGCTCGCGCTGCTAAAGAACCCCGGGCTGATCAAGGCCGAGATCGAGCGGCGGCTCGCAGCGCTCCGCGCCGAGCACCCAGCCAGCCACCGCCGCGAAGGCCTCCAGCGCGACGTCACCAGCGCGCAGAACGCGCTGCGACGGCTGATCGACGGCTACCAAGACCAGCTGATCACCCTCGAGGAGCTCCGCGCCCGGATGCCGGAGGTGCGCAAGCGCGAAGCGACGCTCCGCGCCGAGCAGAACGCGCTCGATACCGAGCTACATGACGCCGAGACCTACCTCAAGCTCACCGAAACGCTTGACGCGTTCCGCGCGCGACTGTCGGCCAACGCCGAGAAGCTCACGATCGAGCAGCGCCAAGAGATCGTGCGACTCGTCGTGCGCGAGGTCCTCCTCGGCGACGACGACGTCACCGTCCGCCACTCAATACCGATCGACACTGACGGCCACCCAGGCGGTTCGCTACTGCGTTCACAGAACTCAAGCGCTGCGCAAAGGCGATCCGGTCGGTGTTCGGCGAGGTCGCGGTGCAGCGCTGCATTCGCCACTATCCAGACCTCCGGGTTATCCCGACTCGGGACTCTGAACGTTGTGGTGGCGGGCGGATCCAGCCGACTGGGGTCGGGATAATCAGAGGGCTTCGTTGCGACACGAGGTCGCACGTTTCGAGTGGATGCGCGGATTGGAGGTTCGGCTGATGTCGTGAGCGTAGTCCCGGGCTTGTGCTCAAGGCCCGTCCCCACCCTGAC
>Ga0182024_10013225_pt1 | contig 16163 bp, 16 predicted proteins | sample P32metaG_FD_120480 | JGI IMG/M metagenome (GOLD analysis project Ga0182024, IMG submission 120480) | Permafrost microbial communities from Stordalen Mire, Sweden - P3-2 metaG (Illumina Assembly) | ecosystem: Environmental > Terrestrial > Soil > Wetlands > Permafrost | place: Sweden: Stordalen... | reverse complement strand
TATATCGAGGCCGCCGAGAATACCGAACAGGTTCGCATCAGCGGCGGCGAGCGCTATGCGAAGGTCTACAACATCGACTACAACCGCTGCATTTTCTGCGGTTTCTGCGTGGAAGCCTGCCCCACCGACGCCATTACGCACGGCCATGGCTTTGAGATCGCCAGCTACAATACGTCCACGCTGGTCTACCGCAAGGAAGACATGCTGGTGAAGATTCCGGAAGGTGCCAGGCCGCCCGTGATCGAAAAACCGTCTGAAGCGGCGGCGCACTAAGCGGCATCACATGAGTGGCCGCTTCTTATGTTTGGCGCAATCCGGGAACAGATCGACACCATATTTCGCGAAGACCCGGCCGCCAAGAGCGTCCTTGAGATTTTCCTGTGCTATCCCGGGTTCCACGCGATCCTGCTCCACCGCTTCGCCCACAGGCTCTACAACGCCAATGTACCCCTGCTGCCACGCGTGATCTCGCAGTTCTCCCGCTTCTTCACCGGAATTGAAATCCACCCAGGCGCGAAAATCGGCCGCCGCTTTTTTATCGACCACGGCATGGGCGTAGTTATAGGTGAGACCACCGAGATAGGCGATGATGCGCTGATTTATCAAAATGTGACCCTTGGGGGTACCGGAAACGAAAGAGGCAAACGGCACCCAACTCTGGGGAATAATGTGGTCGTAGGGACCGGCGCAAAAGTCCTGGGAGGGATTCGCGTTGGGAACAATGCGCGGATCGGGGCAGGGGCGGTTGTGGTACATCCTGTACCGGATAACTCCACTGTCGTGGGGATTCCGGGGCGGGTGGTGCGGTATCACGTACCGCACGAGGGAGTGCTCGATCACGGGATGATGCCTGATCCGGAAGGCCAGGAGATCGAGGACCTGAAGCAGCGTGTCGGCGCGCTCGAGGAGCAACTGAAGGCGTTAGGCGCCGAAATGCTTTTGAAGCACAAGGGCAACGGTTCCACGGAGGCGGGCCATCCCCTCTTCGTGGGCGGGGATCAGGAGCGGCGGAAAGCCCCCCTGTAATACCAGGGCGCGGACTTCGGATTCGATCACCGGCCCGAAGCGCTGCCATGATTTCGTCAGTTCGCCGATGACAATGATGCGCTCGGGAGCCAGACCGGCCACGATCATCCGCATACCGCGACCCAGATAGTGCGCCATCGTATCGAGCGCTTTGGCTGCGCGGTTATCGCCCAGATCGGCGAGACGAAGCAGGTCTGTGAAATTGGGGCGGTCAGAGTGCGTGGCGGATTCGTGATAGTAGCGGATCGCGGCGCGGTTGGAGGCGAAAACTTCCCAGCAGCCGCGCGTCCCGCAGGTGCAGAGCGGACCTTTGGGATCGAGCGGCACGTGACCGAATTCTCCCGCCATGTTGTTGTGGCCACGCGCGAGTTCACCGTTCATGTAAATGCCGATGCCGATGCCCTCGGAAACGGTGACTACAACGAGGTTCCGGCATTCGTCCATACGGTCAAACCAGACCGCGGCGAGCACGCAGGCATTGGCCGCGTTTTCCAGTTCCACGTCGAGGCCGGTCGCTCTGGCGATGGGTTTGCCGAGATCGATATCACGCCACGTGAGGTTCGGGGCAAAGACCAGGCGGCCTTCGCCGCGATTAATACGGCCGGGCACTGAAATTCCGATGCCTTCGATCTTTTTGCCTTCGCACGCGTGGATGATGGAGCGAATGCGCTTGACGAGCAGTCCGATCGCGGTGGCCGGGTCGCGCGGCGTGGCGAAAGTTTCCTGCGCGGTAAAGTTACCGTTGACATCGGCGAGCGCCACTGTGGTTTGGGTGGGGCGGATATCGACCCCGACAATCACACGGTTCTCATTGAGGTGCAGGAAGGTGGGCCGGCGACCGCGCGGCAGTCGCCCGGTAGGGCCTTCGATGACCCAGTTTTCCTTGATGAGCTCTTCGACGATGAGCGAGATGGTGCTGCGCTGCATGCCGGAGACGCGGGCGAGATCGGCGCGCGAGATCGGGTGACGAGTGCGGATCAGATTGAGGACGATCCGGCGATTGACGTTACGGATGGCTTCGCTCGATGCGATCTGGTTCGGGTCAAGGGCTCGTGATGTCATGGACCGTCATAGATAGTGTAGCCACCGATGACGATTCAGAACGTCAGCCCAACGAGGAATTCCGCCTGATTGAGATTCGACCGCGGATTCAGCATAGAAACATTTAGATCGGAATCCGCGCCCCATCGCGTATAGCGGACAGCGGGAGCGATCCGGATCGGCCCCAGCTTGCCTTCCATCCCGACGCCTGCCGTGAAGCCCGCGCCGGACAGTTGAGTTCCGGCGAAAGACTCGTTGGTCACGCTTCGGAAAGAGGGGCCTGCTTCAATGAATGGCGTGATCAGATGGGAAGGCAAACGATATTTCGCCAACAAAGGGAATTCCCAGGAATTGAGCTTACTCGAAACCGAAGTAATAATGGGCGGGCTGGAAACAATGGTGTTTCTGACAGTCAGGTTCAGTGGCCGATACAGAGCGTCGAGTTCAACGGAAAGACGCAGCGGAAGGTGCACCTCTATCGTGGGACCGACAATATAATCTTTCGAGCCGGAAAAGTAGTGAGTGTCTACGTCGACGCTCATCACTGTCTGGTTTGAAAATGCATCGGTCAGACCAACACCGCCTGTGACGCCAAATGAAACGAAATGTCCGATGATGGGTTGGGAAAATGCGGGCATTGCCGCGAGCAAACTGCCAAGCAATAGTGCAACGGTCTTGAAATTCATGCTTGGGGCCATGCACGACGTATGCCTTTTCCCGAGTGAGCGCAAATTCACATCGCGTGGGCGGAATCAGTGAGAGGAGCTTGCCGGATCTCCATACATCCGCGTCCGGTGGGCAGTATTTTGCCGGGGTTCAGGCGGTTTTCGGGGTCGAACAGATTTTTCAGGCGTGCCATGCAATCGAGCGAATCTTTGGAGAACAGGTGGGCCATCATTTCGTTCTTCTCCATACCGACGCCGTGCTCACCGGTGATGGAGCCACCTACCGAGATACACCAATCGAGAATCTCTTCGCCCGCCGCTTTGGCTTTTTCGAGTTCGCCGGGTACGTGGGAGTTGAAGAGAATGATGGGATGCATGTTGCCGTCGCCGGCGTGAAAAATATTGCTGATGCCGAGTCCATATTTCTCTGAGACTTCGGCGATTCGCCTGAGCGTCGGGGCAATCTGCGTGCGCGGCACTACGCCATCCTGCACGTAATACGACGGGCTCACGCGGCCCACCGCGCCGAAAGCGTTCTTGCGGCCTTTCCAGAGCAGATCGCGTTCTTCCGGCGTGCGCGCGACACGTACTTCGCGAACGCCGCATTTTTCGCAGGCTTCGCGGATCTGTTCGCCCTGTTCATCGACGGATTCCGCCAGACCTTCGAGTTCGATCAGCAACACGGCAGCCGCATCCTTCGGGTAGCCGGCGTGCGTGGCGTCCTCCACCATGCGGAGCATCTCGCCATCGAGCATTTCGACGGCGACAGGCGTGATGGCGCGCGCGGTGATCTCGGCTACGGTGTCGGCCGCATCGCCGGCGGTGTTGCAGATGGCGAGGATGGTCTTGACGCGTTCCGACTGGCGCATGAGACGCACGGTGATTTTTGTGGTGAGCGCCATCGTGCCTTCCGAGCCAGTGAGGAGCCCGATGAGATCGTATCCGGCGCTATCGGCCGTAGTGGTGTGGATGGTTCCATCCGGGAGTACGTATTCGAGTCCGAGGATGTGATTCGTGGTGACGCCGTAAGCGAGAGTATGCGGGCCACCGGCATTTTCCGCTACGTTGCCTCCGATGGTGCAGGCGCGCTGGCTGGAGGGATCGGGCGCGTAGAAGTAACCGAAGGGCGCGACGGCCGCGGAGATATCGAGATTGACGACGCCGGGTTCGACGGTGGCGCGCTCATTAGGGATATCGATATCGACGATGCGGTTCATGCGAGCGAAGCCGATCATGATGCCGCCGGCGCGGGGAATGGCGCCGCCGCTGAGTCCGGTGCCGGCGCCGCGGCCGACGAGCGGCAGGTTATGTTGCGCGGCCAGCTTCACGATAGCGGACACCTCGGCGACTGTGCGCGGGAAGACTACGACATCGGGGCGGGATTTATCGACACTGCCGTCGTATTCGTAGAGGGCGAGGTCGTCTGGGCGGTCGAGCAGGGATTTTTCGCCGACGATGCCGCAGAGTTTGAGCTTCACCTCGCCTGAGATGGCGCGGCGGGTGAACTGGTCAGTCACTTGTTCAGAGGAGGGAGTTGACATGCTCAAGCATCTGCGGAGAGTCCCACGGCTGGGACGAAATGAACTTCTCGATTACCTTGCCATTGCGATCGATGAGGTAGCTTTCCGGGTACTGGATGGTGCCGTATTTCAGGTTGATTTTTTCGTCCGGATCGCGCGCGGTCTGGTAGGCGAGCGGGGAGCGCGTCAGAAAGCTGCGGTAGATCTGCTCGTCTTTATCGACGCTGACGCCGAGGATGACCAGGCCTTTGGGGCCGAGTTGGGTGGCGAGCTCATTCAGGCCGGGGATCTCTTCCACACACGGCGGGCACCAGGTGGCCCAGAAATTGAGCAGCAGCAGTTTGCCGCCGAAATCGTGCACGGTGACGGTCTTGCCGGAATCGGTCGTGATGGTGAAGTTGGGTGCGGTGTCGCCCGCATTCACGATCGTTTGATGGAGCTGGTTGTAGAGCGCGCCACAGAATGCGATGAGCATGAGGGCCAGTGCGGTCTGGAGGATTCGATCAGCTTTCATAACAGTGTCAACTATAATTCTATTGGATCGCAGGCGGCACAACGCCAGACAGATGATTATATCCAAGAAAGTTGAATTTTCAGCTTCGCATATTTGCCGGGCGCCGGGGCTTTCCGACGCCGAGAACGAGCGCGTTTACGGGGCGGCGGCGAATCCGCTGAGCCATGGGCATAACTATATTGTGGAAGTCGCGATTGAAGGCGAGCCGGATCCGGTCACGGGAATGATTCTCGATCTGAAGCGGCTGAAGGATGTGCTCGAAGAGCGGGTGCTTTCGGTTTACGATCACCGGCTGCTGAACCGGGAAGTGGCGTCGTTCGAAAATCTGGTGCCGACGGTGGAGAATATCGCGATCGACATCTGGAAGCGTATCGAGCGGCATATCGACGCGTCGGGACGTGCGTGGCTTTATTCGGTGCGGGTGCATGAAACGAATGAGCTGTTTGTGGAGTACAGGGGTGGCACGTGATGGTGTATGTGTCGCGCAGGTATGCGTTTTCGGCGACGCACCGTTTGCACGCAGCCGGGCTGAGCGATGCGGAAAACCAGGCTATCTACGGAAAATGCAACAATCCGCATGGCCACGGGCATAATTACGAGGTTGAGATCACGGTGGCGGGGCCGGTGGATGCGGTGACCGGACGGGCGGTGGACCTGGCGGCGCTGGATGCGCTGGCGGGGCGGGAAGTGATCGGGCCGTTGCGCTATCGCAATTTAAATGAAGAAGTTGAGGCGTTCCGGACCGCAGTGCCGACTACCGAAAACCTGACGTTCGAAGTGGACCGTCGTTTGCGGGCAGTCTGGGCGGGGACGTTCCCGGGGGGAGTACCGCGGCTGGAAAAAATCCGCATCTGGGAGACGGAACGCAACATCTGTGAAGTTAGGGGCATATGAACAGAAAACAAGCGATAGTGAAGGTGATGCCCGCGAAACCGATTGCCCCGCTGGTTAGCGGCATGCTGGAGGCTCTCGGGGAGAATCCGAAGCGCGACGGGCTGTTGCAAACGCCGGAGCGCGTGGAAAAGGCGCTTCGCTATCTCACCAGCGGCTATACGGCGGATATCGGCAAGATTATCAATGGCGCTGTCTACGACGTGAAATACGACGAGATGGTGATCGTGAAGGATATCGAATTCTTCAGCATGTGCGAGCACCATATGCTGCCGTTTTTCGGCAAGATGCATATCGCTTATATTGCGCGGAATAAGGTGATCGGGCTGAGCAAGCTGCCGCGGATTGTGGATATTTTCGCGCGGAGGCTGCAGATTCAGGAGCGGCTGACGCAGGAAGTGGCGCAGTGCATTCAGGACATGCTGGACCCGTTGGGGGTTGGCGTGATTGCTGAGGCGCAGCATTTTTGCATGATGATGCGGGGCGTGGAGAAACAGCATTCGGGCACGGTGACGAGTACGATGCTGGGGGCGTTTCGGAAGAATAAGGAAACTCGGAATGAGTTTTTGTCTTTGGTGCGGAAGTAGCTGTCAGCGGTCAGCTTAAGACGCGAGCATAGCGGGATTTAGTTTAGTAATTGGGGTGCGCGACCAGGATTGTGTCCTGCGCGACTTATCGCGATCCCCGGTGAACCGCGACTTTAATTTAGTTTGCCGTTGGCATTTGCACGGCATCGATCACAATCACTTCGACAAGATCGCGCCCGGATTCGAGGCGAAGCCCCAGCTGTTCGCGAATTGCTGTGAAAATCGACGGGCCGCCCGGGGTTGATGCGGGCTGATCAATGGCTCCCGCGGGCAACCCCTGGGTGGCGGGTCCGCCATCCTCGCCGGGTTCAGGGGTCCACTTCAGCGCGAAATCGAATTCGCCCGAAAGGCTTGTCTTGTCGATCACGGGCCGGCCCAGAGCGTACTGAAGCTGGCTGGCGAAAGTTGCTGCCGTAGCCTTCGTAAGCTGAATCAAACCCGCTCCAACCCGCACGTCAGCTTTAGCTTCGCCGTCCTTCACTGTCTGAACTTTCGAACCCTTGAGGTCAACGCTGAGTTCATAGACCAGCAGTTGCCGTTTTTCTGAATGGCAACGAAGTTGAAACCGGTTTTCGAGCAAAGCTCGGAGCATGGGCCGAATTTGACCTGGTGAAGCCGCCCGGTCGGCCTTCGCTTGTACATCCCATTGCCTGGAACTCACCCAATCGGGACCTCCTAAAATGCGGAAACCCTGAACATTGTACGCCGTCATCATCAGCCTTCTCAGCGTGATTCCGGTAGCCGCAAGCCGCCCGCCGGGCTCGATTTGAAACGCATAGCGAAAGTCGTCGCCGGCGTTGGGCTTGATTGACGCTACCTCGTATTTCGGCGGTTCTGCGCCTGACTGACCGTAACCTGCGAGTGCGGTCATCAGCAGGAAGATTGCCAGCTTCATCTCCAAACTATACAACCAGGACAACCATCCGCGTCTCGAAATTTGGAGTTTTGCCCGCCAGCAATGGCGAAGGGTCTACAGGTCCCGATTATTGTCGCGAAGTCCTTCGCGCGAGACGCGGCGTCGCGCCAAACGGGGAGCAGCTCTAACTATATCCGCATCCGGCCACCCACTCCGGCTCAAAACGGTAGCCGATGTCGCGGATCGTCTGGACAGTAGCGCTGTCAGCTTAAGACGCGGTACAGCGCGAATTAACCTGGTAATTGGATTTCGCGCCTTGCATTCGGGCTTTTTCCGGCCAGGTGATGGATCCGTGACCGCGCTACGCGACAAGCCGACGAACAGCGTCAGGAGACCGAGCCAGACGGCCACAGGGATCGCCCCCGCGAAGTGTTACTTCAGTGGTTATGCCGAGGGGATACGGACGGTTTTCCGATCTGCGGCTTTTCAACCTTTCGTAACACTCGTGTGTTAGGCTCGCTTTTCAGGAGATCATATGGGAAAACTTCTTTGCCTGGCGTTACTCGCTTGCTCAGTGTCACTGTTCGCGCAAAATCCTCCACTCGCCTGCAATGGGCGGAGTGCGACGGTACGAATTTCCGACGTCACGCCCAACGGTACCGCCAAAGGGTTTATGGAGGCGGTAGCTGCACACAGGGCATGGCTCTTTTCCCATGGCCTGAGCAAGGACGAAGTAATCACCGTTCCTGTGATCGTTCGCGATGAGAAAACAAATGCGCGGAGTTACTCCGATAAGGAGTTCTGGAGCATCCACATCCACGGATCGAACGATGCCGAGCCGAAACACGACGCGGCTTACGATGCGTTCGTCAAGATGTACCGTGACAACTCCGATATCAAATCGGCCTACGACGTCTGCCTCCCCAATAGTTCTCTGAAGTAACTGGCCGAGGTGCAGATTTATCGATGAAGCCCCCGCGCGCAAATGGAGCGATAGCGATGAACCACCGTGAAATAGAGGCGAATGGAGTTTCGCTTCATTTCGCAGAAGAGGGTCATGGGCCAGCAGTCATCTTTTGCCACGGCTTTCCGGCGATCTGGTCGAGCTGGAAGGCTCAGATGGAAGCAGTAGCCGGCGCGGGTTTTATGGCCATCGCCCCGGACATGCGTGGTTACGGAGGAAGTTCGGCTCCTGTGGAAGCAGAAGCCTATACGCCGTACCAGACGGTTGGTGACCTGGTGGCGATACTCGATGCAGTTGGCGCTGCGACTGCGTGCGTGGTTGGCCACGACTTCGGCGCCCACATTGCATGAACGCTGCGATGATGCGTCCCGATCGCTTCACTGCGGTGTGCGGGATGAGTGTCCCGTTTCGGCCGCCGGGGAGTACCAGCTTCCTGGACACGCTGCGCGCCGCTGGAAAAAGCCAGTTCTACTGGTTCGACATGATGAGGGCGGAATCGGATCAGGCCTGGGCGAACGCAGCGGTTTCGGTTCCCGGAATGATGTACTGGACTTCCGGCGAGGCGCCGGAGGCAAGCCGATGGAATCCCTTCGATCCATCACGCGGGCTGTTGCGGCCTGCTCCCGTGGCTCTGCGAACGATCGATTCGACCTACATCGGTGAAGCAGTTGCTGCCTTCACACGCACCGGGTTCCATGGACCGCTGAACTACTACCGTGCGGTCGACCCTTTCACACGTAACTCGGCCGCCTTCGCAGGGGCTAAAATTCGGCAACCATCGATGTTTCTGGCAGGCACACTGGATGGGCTGAACCTGGTGGCGCAGCCCAGCGCGGAGTCGATGCGAGGCAACCTCACCGATCTTCGCAGATTTGTCATGCTGGACGGCGTCGGGCATTGGCCGCAGCTGGAAGCCGCCGAGGCAACGAACGCGGCGCTGGTCGCATTTCTACGGAGCCTCTGAATTGTGGCGGCCGAACTCGTGACGGACCGGTTTGGCAGTTTTGGGATGCGGTATCGTGCGGTAGCAGATGGGCCTTCTGTCCGGCTTTCCGACGTTAGGGTTGGTCCATAGGTTAGGGTTGGTCCGTAGAGGTGCATTTTGAGGTGACACGCGCCGGGCGGAAGCCCGGCGGCAGGGCCGAAGCCCTGCCCCACAAACCTATCCTGCGAAAACTATGTGGCATTAGGCTGGCCTGTGCCACCCTACTCCGGCTCGAAACGGTAGCCGATGTCGCGGATTGTCTGGATGTAGCGCGGGCTGCGGGGGACGGGCTCGATTTTTGCGCGCAGCGTGGTGACGCAGCGATCGATGCTGCGGGGAGTTACGAACACGGAACTGCCCCACACCGCATCGAGAATACTGTCCCGCGTCAGAGCACGGCCCGGACGGCTGGCCAGATGCAGCAGAAGGCGAAATTCCTTGGCCGTGAGATCCACCTCTTCGCCGTTCCGGAAGAGTTTGTGAGCCGCTGAATCCAGCACAAAATCTCCGAACCGGCAGACGTTTTCCCGTGCGGAATTCCGGCGGCGCAGAAAGGCATTCACGCGCGCGGTGAGTTCACGGATACTGAACGGCTTGGTGACGTAATCGTCCGCGCCGGAGTTGAGACCGAGGACAATGTCCTCTTCCTGGCCACGCGCGGTGAGCATGATGATCGGAACATCCACGGCGCGCGCACGAACGGCGCGGCAGAGCTCATAGCCGTTGAGCTTCGGCAGCATAATGTCAAGCAGGATCAGATCGGGCTGGCCGGAAAGAGCCAATTCCAGCCCGGCCTCGCCATCGGCGGCGGTCAGGACATGGCAACCGCGTGCCGCGAAGGAATCGCCGAGGCCCCGCATCAGGACCGGCTCGTCTTCAACGATAAGGATGCGGCGGCCGTTCAAGTAGCCTCCGGAAGCGCTACGAAAAACGTGCTGCCGTGGCCCGGCTGGCTCTGCACGCGAACCGCGCCGCCGTGGGCGCGCACGATGAACTCGACAATACTCAGTCCGAGGCCGCAGCCGCCGGCATCGCGCGCAAGCCTGCGATCGACCTGATAAAAGCGCCGGAATATTCTCTTTTGTTCACGCGCGGCGATGCCGATACCGTTGTCTTCAACGGCGAATACGACGCGGGCGTTTTCGCGGTACGCGCGAACAGCGATTCGTTTTTCGCCCGGCGTGTATTTCCAGGCGTTGTCGACAAGATTGCGGAGAACGGTGACGAGCGCGTCTTCATCGGCGCGGATCAGCGGGAGATCGGGCTCGACGTTTATGCGGACAACGGGATCTGAGCCGTTCTGCAGCGTCATCGCTGACTGGATCACATGAGCTGGATCGACCTCGGTGAATTCAAACCGCTGGCGGTTGCGTTCCAGCCGCGAAAATGTGAGGAAGTTTTCGATCAGGCGGCTGAGGCGCAGGTTCTCGTGAGCGATCAGTTCCAGGTAATCGCGGGTCTTCGTTGCGTCGGGATGTTCGTCTGTGAGGAGCGTGTCGACAAGAACGCGAACCGACGCGATGGGCGTTTTCAATTCGTGCGAGACGGCGGCCACCAGATCGGTCTTCAGGCTTGCGTTCCGCCACTGGCGCCGCAGGAACTGGCCCGCAACCAGAGCGCTGATCGAGACAACCGCGATGGCCAGCAGCCCAATCCAGACATACGAGGCGACTCTGCGGCGCGCCATGACGTCGAATTCCTGCCCGGGCATTGACATCGAAATCTGCCAGCCAGGCAAGGCTGAACCCGCGGGCATCCATTCGTCGGCCGTTGGAGAAGTGCTGCCCGGAGGGGTGACGTTCAGCGCGAAGTTCAGACCGGAGGAAAGAGACTTCATGCCGGCGGTCGCGGTGGCTGTGCGGAAAAGAGCAATGAGCGACGTGCCGGTTGGCGTGAGCTTCCAAAGGTCCGGAATGCCTGTTGCTTCAAGCTCAGGCGCGCCCTCGCCGGGCCGTGCGCGGCCGGATTCGAGGAACTGCGCGGCGAGGCGCTCGGCGGCGTAAGTCGGAAAGCCCGAGGCGCCGAGCTCATCCATGAGGAACAAGCGCTGCGTTGAGGGTATCGGGAGTCCGGCGTAGTCGGCGACGAGATTGTGCAGGTTTCGGGTCGCCGGCTCCGCATGGTTCGGGTCCATCAGGCGAATGGCGAAGAGTTGCTCGTCGAGCGCAATGAGACGGCCTTCGAGATCGCGGCCGCGCAGGAGGCGGCCCGTCGTGAAGTTTTCTTCGATGGCGCGGATTGCCGCTGTCTTATCGCCCGCGCGCACCAGACAGCGTATGCGCGCCTGCATCGCGCGGGCTGCGATGGAAACGTCGGGCTCCGCTTTGGCGATCGCCGCGTAAGAATCTGCGGCGGCGGAGGGCGACTGGCTTTCGAGCAGCCGCGCGGCGAGCCAGTCTGGTCGTGTGGCGACGGGATCAGCGGCGGTGACCGTGGTCAGGGATGGATATCCGGGGACGATGACCGAATCGGCCAGTCCCCGGGTTACCAGGCGCTCGAAGACCACGGGGCCGGAGCCGTCGCGCGACTCGCGTTCGAGATCGGCGGCACGTTTGTCCCACCAGGAATCGACGCGCCCGCGCAACAGCTTCAACTGGCCGCGATAGGCTTCTTCGAGCTTGCGGCGTGACGCGTCGCGGTCGTTGTTTACGGCGACGTTGAGGAACCAGAGAACGCACGCGGTGGGCGCGAGCACTCCGATCAGGAGGAAGAGGATCGCGAGCCAGCGCCCGGCGTCGTGACGGGTGTTGCCGAGTTGGGTTTTGAGGTTCAAAAGGCGCGGCCTCAGGGGATCTTGGCGGTGGCGAGGATGGGATCGAACAGCCAGCGGAATAGGGTTACGCCCTGATTGTGCGTGCGGAATTCTACGACGTTGTTCTCAGTCTGGATTACCGCGCAGTAGTCGGTTTCCTGCTCCTTTACGACTACGCCGTCGTTTCCCCGTTCATAACTGATATCCACTAGAAAGACCGCAGCCTGTTGCCCATTGATAAGACGCGTTTGCAGACTGCCCGGGTGGATGGACCTGACGACATTATGACCGTTGACGCCGTAATTGTCTCTTTTGACTGCCTCGGAGACCGAATGCTCCAACGCTCGGGTGATCTCCGACGCTGGCGTGTAAACCCTGCGGATCGACACCGAGGCCCCAGGTCCCGTCGGGTAGCCGTTTGTATCGGGCTTAGGGCCGATGTTGGCGTAGCCAGCCGGTCCCGGTCCGAGAACAGGATTGCTTACGAACCAACCGACAGCCGTTACAAATGCCAACGCGGAGTCCAGCGGGTTAGCGGCTCCCCATGTTTTTACCAGCTCCGCTTCCACGTTGCCGGATTGGAATTTCACCAATAGCCTGGCGCCATCGACTGCGATCCATAACGTCTGGCCAAGCCCGGTAAATGACACTTTGTAGCAATTGAATCTGCCCGCGGGGACCTGGACAGCTTCGATGCCGGTGACGGACAATTCCGTCTGAGCCGGAATCGGCAGGCCCGCGGTAACCGGAATCGTCGTCTTGTATCCCACCGCCAGAGGCATACGGCGAATCATGAAGACCGACTCTTCCGTGTCGATGGCAGGTCCCACTAACGGCGTCACCGTCGTGTCGCCCAGAATGTCGTTCGATCTCATCTCCGGCTGTTTGTCCAAAGGCCTGAAGGTATCGCGGTCCACTCTCACTTGTATGCTGCGAATCGAGTTCGTGGTTGTGAGTTCCCAGCGGAGAAAGACTGAGTTCGGGTAGGTGGCGTCCGGAGGATGGGCACGCTTGTCCCCGATCGTACTAGGCCAGGGATCGGCGGAGTAAGTGAGCGTTTCACCGGTGAATGCTCCATCGCGTTTAATGTTCAGCTGCTCAAGCTCGCCATCGAGCCAGGCCGCCGGAAGAAGGGCGTTGGCGCCGGGAATCAGTTTGCGCGCCTTGTCGATCAGGTCCGGCTGATCGGCGAAGTTCTTTTCGAGAAGCTGAAGTTCCTGGCTCGCGCCGGGCCGGTCGCCCTTTTGCAGCAGGCACAGGACGAGCTGATATTGCGCCTGCGCGGCGAGTTGTTTATTTGTGTTGGGGGAAGCGACGACCTGACGGAAGATCTGGATTGCGCCATCGAGGTCGCCGACCGTTTCCTGTGCGTGAATGCCTTTTTGAAGGAGATCCGCGGCGGATTGGGCATTAGCTGCGCCCGCGAGAAGCAACGTGGCCATGATCGCGGCGGCGAGATGTTGAGTAATCATGAGTCGAGGCTACAAGGGCAATGTTACCGGATTGTTACGTCATTGTGGAATTCCGGTAGAATGCGATGCAACCGATACGTCACTTCGGACTACCCAAAGTTAGTCCGCGCGGAGGGCTGTCATTGGATCGACCGTCGATGCGCGGCGGGCGGGGAGGTAGCCGGCGGCTGTCGCTACAACTCCGAGTATCGCGATCATTGAAGCAAAGGTCATTGGATCGGTGGGAGTGACGCCGAACAGGAGCCCGGTGAGGGAACCCGCCAGCAGCCACGATGCTCCGAGGCCTATGACTACGCCGATGGCTGCGAGACTGAGTGTCTCAAAAAGGACCCGGCTCTGCAGGTCGAACGCGCCCGCACCGAGCGCCGTGCGGATGCCGAATTCCTGGGTTCGCTGGCTGACGGAATACGAGATGAGCGCATAAATTCCGAGAGCTGCGAGGATCAGTGCGAAGACGGAGAATCCGGCGAGGAGCAGAGCGATGAACCGGCGAGGGGAGGCGGCGCGGTCAACCAGTTGCTGCAGAGTTCGGAATTCGCTCGCGGCAAGATTCGGATCGAGCGGCGTGAGCGCGGCGCGAAGTGTCGATGCCAGCGCCGCGGGCGGCAGGCTGGAGCGGACGACGAGCTGAATTCCATTCAGGTCGCTTCGCTGGCGCATCGGCATGTACATTTCGGAGCCGGCGGCTTCTTCGAGCGCACGGTGGCGTGTATCGGCTACTATGCCCACGACGCGGCGGCCGCCGTCCTGGGCGAGCACTTGTCCGATCGGGTTTTGGCCTGGCCACAATATGCGTGCCAGGGTCTGATTGATGATTGCCACCTGCTCGCCTGACGGCGTATCGTTTGCAGTGAAGTCGCGTCCGGCGATGAGGGAAATTCCGGCGGTGCGGAGATAGCCTTCGGAAACTTTGCGTATGAACACTTCGGGATATTGACTTGGATCGAACACCTGACCTTTGCCGATAACGGACCAGCTGACTTCGCCGCTATCGAATGGAATGGTGTCCGTGATGGCTGCCGCACTCACGCCGGTAGTGGAGCGGGCGATGCGCAGCAGCTCGGTCAGATATGTATCCCGCGCAGACTGAGTGGTGAAGTTCCGACTGGGGTCTATGCGGATCGCAGCAGTGCTCTCGGGCTGGAAGCCGAGGGTTACGTCGAGCACGCGCAGGAAACTTCGCACCAGAAGTCCGGTGCCCACCAGCAGCACACAGGCAAAAGAAATTTCGGTGACGACGAGCGTGCCACGGATAAACGTGTGACGGCGGGCTCCGCTATCGCTGCCGCGGTTGCTGTCTTTCAGCGTTTCGTGAATGGCGACCGCGGGGGCCTGGAGCGCGGCGGCGAGGCCCACTACGAGGCCTGTGAGCAACGCGAGCGCGACGATGAAAATCAGGGCTACGGAATCGACACGGACACTGCTGAGCAGAGGAATATTGAACGATTGCAGGTGCGCGAATACACTGGTCCCTGCGACGGCAAGGACCAAGCCTGGCAGGATTCCAAGTCCGGCCAGAATCATACTTTCGGTGAGCATCTGGCGGATCAGACGGCCGCGACCGGCTCCGAGTGCGACGCGAATCGCCATTTCCTTTTGACGGGTCGCCGCACGGGCCATTTGCAGGCTGGCGAGATTGGCGCACACGATCAGCATCACGACGCCGACCGCGCACGCAAGCGCGAGCAGGGCGGGCCGGAAGCGGCCGTTCACATGTTCATCGAGAGACCGAAGGGTCGGCGTGAGCGAGTTTCGCTCGGGATGCTGACGCGCAATGCGGGGGGCGAGGATGGCGAACTCGGCTTGCGCACCGGCAACGGTTGCCCCCGGTTTCAGGCGGCCGACCGTTCTCAGAGTATTTCCCCATTTATTGGTTTCCTCGGTGAGCGGGAACGGCGTGAAGAGATCGTAGTGAGCACCGGGTTCGAAGACGCCGGCGAAGTCGAACGATTCCGGCAGGACGCCCGCCACCGTTACGGGTGAATTATTGACGATCAGTTTCCGCCCGACGATGGAAGGATCGGAAGCATAGCTGCTCTTCCAGAGCCCATACGTCAGCAGGACAGCGGCGGGGCCGTTCCATTTGCATTCGTCGGTTGTGAAGGGATTGCCGACGACGGGTTTTACGCCCAGCAGGGAGAAGAAACCGCAGGAAACCTGGATAGAGGTGAGGCTGGCAGGTTGGCCCTCTATCATGAGTTTGCTGTCGCCGGGTTTGCTGAAGCCGAAGTAGCCCTCGAGATCGGAGAAGGAACGGGTCTGGCTGCGCAGATCGAGCACATGATCGACCTGAAGCGACCATTCCACTCCGCTGTCGTTGTCGCCGTTTCCGATCCAGACGAGGCGATCCGGCTGCGTGAAGGGTAACGGCCGGAGCAGCAGGGTATTGACGATGCTGAACACTGTTGCGCTGGCGCCGATGCCCAGACCCGCGATGAGAATGGCGAGCGTGGTGAAGCCGGCGTCGCGGCGCAGATTGCGGAAGGTATACGCGATATCGCGGACTAATTCGTTGTACATTTGGACTCCTCTGGCGTCACGACACTCTTCTTTTGCGGTATCGCCGACGCCGAACTGAATTCGCGCGAGGCGATTCGCCTCTGGCGGGGTCATTCCTTCCGCTGCATTTTTTCGCGCCTGCATTTCGATGTGAAATGCAAGCTCGTCGTTCAGATCCTCTTCGACCCGCTTACGCGCGAGCACCGCCTGGAGACGAACGCGAATGTCGCTAGAGTTCATATCAGGCCAGCTTCATCACTCTTCCGATGGCGACGGTGAGTGCGCGCCAGTTTTCCGATTCGAGATCAAGCTGTTTCCTGCCTTCGGCTGTGAGGCGGTAAAAGCGGGCGCGGCGGCCGAGTTCGGACGTGGCCCAGCTGGCGGCGATTGC
>Ga0182024_10013224_pt1 | contig 16164 bp, 14 predicted proteins | sample P32metaG_FD_120480 | JGI IMG/M metagenome (GOLD analysis project Ga0182024, IMG submission 120480) | Permafrost microbial communities from Stordalen Mire, Sweden - P3-2 metaG (Illumina Assembly) | ecosystem: Environmental > Terrestrial > Soil > Wetlands > Permafrost | place: Sweden: Stordalen... | reverse complement strand
CGGTCGCGGTGCGGCCTGGCCACCGGACCGGGCCGGCCGCGGCTTTCTGCGGATTCGCCCGCTCCGGCCTACACATAGCCGGGTCTGCGTCTGCATATGACAATGGCTAATTCTGCGCATGTGCACGGGCCAGGTACTCCCTAACGTCGTGGTGTGCACTCCGGTGCGCCGTCGGCTGCCTGGCGAGCCGCTGTGCCCGTGCCGGGCCGGACATCAGGAGGGGGATGGCCGGATCCGCGCGGCGCGCGGCACGTCTGCAGTGGCCAGGGCGCTGGCCGGGCCTGGTCGGCAACCGGGCCCGGCCAGGGTTCTGGCCTGCCGGGGCGCGACATCCCCGATATGCCAGCCCGCTGAGAGGGATCCGCTCCCATGACGACTGCCGAGATGCCAGTGCACGACAGCGCCGTGACTCAGCGGCTGCTCGGCATGGCACCAGCCCGCGGCCGCCACCAGGCACTGGCCGACGGCCAGGGGAACCGGGCTTACACCTATGCCGGGCTGGCTGCCGCGATCGGGGTTGCCGCGGCCGGGCTGGCCCGCCGGGGGCTGCATCCGCGGGATGTCGTCGGCGTATATGTCCCCGATGCCGTCTGCTACGCGCTGGCCACGCATGCGATCCGGGCCGCTGGCGGCGTGCCATCGCCGGTCGCCGCCGGGCTGACCGTCCCGGAGATCGCCGGGCAGCTCGCCGACTGCGGTGCGCGCATGCTGCTGACCGCGCCACCGCTGGCGGCCACCGCGCTGGCGGCGGCCGACCGCTCGTGGGTCCGTCAGGTGATCTCGTTCGGGGACGCGCCCGGCGCTATCTCGTTCGATGCGCTGCTCCGGTCCGGATCACGGCAGCCCGCCGGCTGCCGCCGCGGTGACCCGGTGCTGCTGCCCTATGTGCGGCGGCCGGACGGCGCGCTGAGCCCGGTCGCACTGACCCAGCAGGAACTGGACGCCGAGCTGAGCCGGCTTGCCGCCCTGTCGGAGCTCACCGAGCAGGACGTGGTGATCACGGCGCCGCCGGCCGGAGACGGCAGGGCCTATTCGATCCTGCTCGACCACGCGCTGCTCAGCGGCGCCACGGTGGTGGCATCGCCAGCCGGCGACCTGCTGGCCACCGCGGTGGCCTGGCACGGCACCGTCGCGATCACGGCGCGCCGCGAGGACGTCGCGGCGGGTCGGTCACTGCGCGTCTTCGCTGTCGGCTCCTGACGCCCGAACGTCCGGCGGGCGGTTCTCGTACGGCGTGCTCAGCACGATCGTGGTGCGGGTGGAAACGTTGGCCGCGGCGCGGATCTCCTGCAGCATGTCCTCAAGCGCGGCCGGCGAGGCGACCCGCACCTTCAGGATGTAGTTCTCATCGCCGGCCACGCTGTGACAGGCCTCGATGGCCGGCAGGTGGGCGAGCCGCCCCGGGGCGTCATCCGGCGAGGCCGGATCGAAGGGCTTGATGGACACGAAGGCGGTCAGCGGCAGGCCGGCCTGCTCTGGATCGACGAGCGCGGCGTATCCCCTGATCACGCCCAGCCGTTCGAGGCGGCGTACCCGCTGCTGGGCGGCGGACACGGACAGCCCGGTCTGCCTGGCGAGCTCAGTGAAACTCATCCGGCCGTGGCGGGACAGCAGGGCGATAATGCTGCGGTTGATCTCTTCCACCTCGCCAAGGTAGCCTGCCCGCCGCCTACTCGCCCGGCGGCACGGCGCGCCCGGCCAGCGCCCGCCCGATCACCATCCGCTGGACCTGGTTGGTGCCCTCGACGATCTGCAGCGCCTTCGCCTCGCGCAGGTAGCGCTCCGCCGGGAAATCCTCCACGTAGCCGTATCCGCCGAGCACCTGCACGGCGTCGGTCGTCACCCGCATGGCCGCGTCGCTGGCGAAGAGCTTGGCCATCGCGGCCTGCGGGCCGTAAGGCAGCCCGGCATCCTTGCGCCGCGCCGCCGCGAGGTAGAGGGCGCGGGCTGCCTCGACGGCCGTGGCCATGTCAGCGAGCAGGAAGGAAATGCCCTGGAAATCGATGATGGCGCGGCCGAACTGGCGGCGCTCGCGCGCGTAGCCGACCGCGGCGTCCAGCGCGGCCTGAGCCAGGCCGGTGGCGCAGGCGGCGATGCCGAGGCGTCCGGCGTCCAGCGCGGCGAGCGCGATGCCGAAGCCGTGGCCTTCCTCGCCCACCAGGTGGCCGGCCGGCACCCGGGCCGACTCGAAGATCATCTGCGCGGTCACCGACGCCCGCATGCCCATCTTGTGCTCCGCCGGGGCTGCCGACACTCCCGGCGTATCGGCCGGCACGTGCAGGCAGCTGATCCCGCGGGCCGCGCCGGGCCCCAGCGGGTCGCCGGAGGTGCGGGCGAACAGCGTGTAGAAGTCGGCCTGCCCGGCGTGCGAGATCCACGCCTTCACGCCGTCGATCACGTAGTCCCCGCCGTCGGGCACCGCGCGAGTCCCGAGTGCCGCGGCGTCCGAGCCGCTCTGCGGCTCGGACAGGCAGTACGCGCCGAGCATGCCGCCGTCGAGCATGGACGGCAGCCAGCGCTGCTGCTGCGCGCGGGAGCCGGCCACGGCCAGCGGAAAGCAGGTGAGGGTGTGCACGCTCAGCCCGAGCCCGACGGTCAGCCAGCTGCCCGCCAGTTCCTCGACGACCTGCAGGTACACCTCGTAGGACTGGCCGCCGCCGCCCAGGCGTTCCGGATAGGGCAGCCCGAGCAGGCCAGCCGCGCCGAGCACCCGGAACAGCTCGCGCGGGAAAATCCCGTCGCGCTCGGCGGCGGCGGCTGCCGGGCGTAGCTCCCTGTCGGCCAGCTCGGCGGTGAGCTCGAAGAGCCCCCGAGTCTGCTCATCGGCGTAAACCCGGTGCTGCAGGCTCATCAGGCGTCGACCACGACGAGTTCCCGGGTGCCGTTGTTGAGCCGTTCGCAGCCCTGCTCGCCGCAGATGACGATGTCCTCGATCCTGGCACCGTGCGCGCCCGGGTAAATCCCCGGCTCGATGGAGAAAGCCATTCCCTGTTCCAGCAATTCGGTGTTCCCCGCCACGATGTACGGATCCTCGTGACATTCGAGGCCGATGCCGTGGCCGGTCCGGTGAATGAAATGCTCGCCATACCCCGCCGCGGTGATCAGCTCGCGTGCGGCGGCGTCCACGGCCTCGGCGCTGACGCCGGGCCGGACCGCGGCGCAGGCAGCCTCCTGGGCGTCCTTCAGCACCTGGTAATACGCGGCAAAGTCCGGTGGCGGCGTGCCGATGACGTAGGTGCGCGTGCAGTCGGAGCAGTAACCCGATGGCATGGTGCCGCCGATATCGACCACGACGGCATCGCCGGGGGCAAGCACGCGGCCGGAAGCGCCGTGGTGCGGGCTGGCCGCGTTCGGCCCGGAGGCGACGATCGTGAAGTCGGTGCGCGCGTGCCCCTCGGCCACGATCGCCTCCGCGATGTCGGCGGCCACTTCCCGCTCGGTCCGCCCTGGCCGCAGCCAGCCGGGGACCCGGGCATGCACGCGGTCGATGGCATTACCCGCCTCGCGGAGCGCGGCGACCTCGGCGGAGGACTTGCGGATACGCAGGCTGCGCAGGGCGTTGCTGGCCAGGCCCTGCCGCGCGGCAGGCAGCGCAGTCCGCAGCCTGAGCACCATCAGCGCCCACATCCGGTCCGCCAGGCCGACCGAGGTGACGGCGCCGAGCCTGCGCGCGACCAGCGCGTACGGATCATCTGTCTCGTCCCAGGCAATGATGTCCAGCCCGATATCGCCGGCCGGGGAAGCCAGCGCCGCGGGCAGCTCCAGCCGTGGCACCACCAGGAACGGCGGCCGCTCCGCGGGCACCACCAGGCAGGTCAGCCGCTCCAGCTGATGAGCGTCATAACCGGTTACGTACCGCAGGTCCGGCCCGGGGGTAAGGAGCAGCGCGCCGAAGCCGGCCTCGCTGGCTGCCGCTGCCGCCTTGCCCAGGCGATCCGCCGGATAGAGCGGCGCCGGGGCCTGCTCGGTTCCCATCGATTGCCTCTTTTCTTGAGCCACATGCAACCTTCTTTGCCTGCGCATCATCTCACTATGGTGAATTGGGCCGGCATCTAGACACGGGAGACACCGATGCTTCACGCTAGGTACACGATTACATACCAGATGTGAAACAACATGACTTCTGAGACTGTAGAGGTTTCGGTGAGCCGCCAGGGCATGACGGCGGTGCCCGGCCGGGCGGTCAGCCCGGGCGGTCAGGCTAGGCTGCCCGTGCCGTCCCAGGCGCAGGATCTTGAGGCCAGGCTCACCGCGGAACTCGAGCAGGAGCGGCACGTCGCGCTCGAACTGCAGCGGGCGATCCTGCCATTGCACGACGGGCCGTTCGAGCTGCCCGGCCTGCGCGCCGTAGTGCGGTACCTGCCCGCGTCACGCCGCGGCCGGGTGGGCGGCGACTGGTACATCACCGCGGAGATGCCAACCGGCCAGGTGCTGATCGCGATCGGCGACGTCGCCGGGCATGGCCTGGCCGCGGCGGCCGGCATGGCCAGGCTGCGCGGCGCGCTGGCCGGCCTGGCGATCACCGGCGCTCCCCCGGAGCGCCTGGTTGGCTGGCTCAACGACCTGGTCCGCCATGTCGCGCCCGAGCACACTGCCTCGGTGGCCGCCGGTTACTTCGACCCGGGTACCCGGGTGCTCTGCTGGGCGCAGGCGGGTCATCCGCCGCCCCTGCTGGTCAGGGGCGTCGGGGCAGCGCCGCTCGATCCGCCGGACGGCATCCTGCTCGGCGCGGGAGAAGCCGCCTACACGGCGTGCTCCGTGCAGTTGCGCCGTGCGGACGTGCTGCTGCTCTACAGCGACGGGCTGGTCGAGCGCAGGGACCGCTCGCTGGACGACGGGCTGGCCACGCTGGCCACTACGGCGGCCGGCATCGGCGATCCGGAGCAGCTCATCGCCGCCGTCCTGTACGCGCTCAGCACGACCGACTCCGAGGATGACACCTGCCTGGTGGCGCTGCAGGTCCTGTAGCCGCAGCCGCGGTACGGCTGGGCGATGCCGGCTAGCCGGCCCGGGCGCCAGCCAGCAGGTCCGGGCGCCAGCCAGCAGGTCCGGGCGCCAGTCAGCAGGTCCGGGTGCCAGTTAGTCGGTCCGGGCGGCGAGCGCGGCGGACATCCGTCCCAGCGAGGAACCGAGGTCCCAGCGCGCGTCTAGCTCGGCCAGCCGGCCTGGGTCGGCTGGTGACGTCGGCAGGGTGCCATCGGTCGGCCACAGCTGCGCGTCGGTTGCTACCGCGACCACCGGGACCGCGGCGGCCAGGTAGTCGCGGGACGCGGCGAGCTTGGCCCTGCTGCCCGCCGGGAAACCGCCGTGGCCCTTGTCCAGCGCGGTCAGCATCGCCTCGATGGTGCCGAAGACGCGGACAAGCGCAGCCGCCGTCTTTTCCCCCACTCCTGGAACCCCGGGCAGGCCATCGCTGGGGTCGCCCCGCAGCGCCGCGAACGCCGCGTACGTCCCGGCGGGAATCTGGTAGCGGCCGGTCACCCAGGCCTCGTCCACGATGTCGAGCCTGGACAGGCCGCGAGCGGTGTAGATCACCCGGACACCGCGGGCGTCATCCACCAGCTGGAAGAGGTCCCGGTCGCCGGTCACCACCTCGACCGGGCCGCTCGCGCGGGCGGTCAGGGTACCGATGACGTCGTCTGCCTCGTAACCTGGCGCGGCCGCCATCGCCACCCCGGCGGCCGCGAGCACCTCCTCGATCACCGGCACCTGGGCGGTGAGCGCATCCGGTGCCTGCTCAGTGCCGTCCGGGTTGGCCCGGTGCGCCTTGTAGGAAGGGATTGCGGCTACCCGGAACGCGGGCCGCCAGTCAGCATCCATGCAGGCGATGAGGCTGCCCGGCCGCCGCGCGCGGACTAGCCGGGCGATCATGTCAAGCATCCCCCGGACCGCGTTGACCGGGGTGCCGTCCGGCGCGGTCATGGTCTCCGGCAGGCCGTAGAACGCGCGGTAGTACAAGGATGCACTGTCCAGGAGCATCAGCGGGCCCATCTGGTCATCTTGCCAGGGCGGGCCCGCGGCCGAGCCGGATCGGCTGTCCTGCCGCCGGGTGAGGCAGCGGGCGAGGGCCATTCCCGGCTGTCGGCCGGGGCGATCGGCCGGGACTCATGCCTTTCCTCTATGGATCCATGAGCCTTTTGGCATCGGAGCCGCTCGCCGGCGCACCCATCCGCGGGCTCTGCGGTGGCACGCTGGATCTATCCGACGGACCGGCTGGCCCGTGCCCGTCCGGCTACGGCCCGCGAGGAGGAACGATGACGCCAGCGAGTGCGGTTCGCACCCGGTGTCCTGGCGACCTGGTGGCCGCGATCCGTGCCGCCACGGCCCGCCGCGCTGACTGGCAGCAGACCGCCGCGCTGGCGGCCGGGCAGCTGCGCGCGCACTTTCCCGGCCCGGAGATACTGACCAGCGCCGAGCGCGCCGGTGATCCGGATGAATACATCAGCCACCTGCTGCACACGGAGCCCGATGGCTCGTTCTCGGTATGTGCGCTCGTCTGGCGGCCCGGTCAGGTCACGCCGATCCATGACCACGTGACGTGGTGCGTTTTCGGCGTGCTCCAGGGTGCCGAGTACGAGGAGCTTTACGCGCTGCGCGGCGGCGGCGCCTGCCTCGAAGAGGTAGGCAGTAACGAGAATGGCGTAGGCGAGGTCAGCGGGTTCGCCCCGCCGGGTGACATTCACCGGGTCCGCAACTGCGGCGATGGTGTCGCGATCTCCCTGCACATCTACGGGGCCGACATCACCAGGCTCGGCAGCAGCGTCCGGCGTACCTATGACCTGCCGGTCATGGTGCCGTCGGCCGGCTGAGATCCAGCGCCTGCTCTTCTTCCCAGCGATCAGGTTCTTCTGGCCTGACCAGCTGGCGCCTGCCCGTGCTGCGGAATCCCGTCCGCCGGTAGAACGCGCGGGCACGGGCGCTGGCATCGGCAACCCAGAGCGTGAGGCACTCCGCGCCGTCAGCGCGGGCGCAGTCGCCGACCGCGGCGACGAGGCGGTCGGCGATGCCGCGGCCCCGTGCCCGCGGACTGACCCACATCGAGACCAGCTGCCACCTGCCGCTGGCGCCGGCGCCGCGCTCCGGGCCGGCATAATCCACGGCGGGCCCGCCGTGCTCGGGGGGCTCGGCGAGCGCCGCCGCCAGTCCCACCGGCTCGGTACCCATCCACGCGATGAACTGGGGCGAGGCGATGATCCGAGCGCGCCAGTGCTGCTCCGGACGGTCGATCGCGCCGCCTAGGGTCGACCCGAACGCATACGGTGCCTCGGTGAGTGCCGCAAGCCTGATGCGCCGCAGCGCGCTCCAGTCATCGGGCAGTGCCCGGCGGATCTCGAAGGCTGCCTCGGCGTCTCCGGTGACCATGCGCAGGATGGTGCCCGTTTGGCGGCCTGCCCGCAACACGTTATCGTGGCCAGCCGTTCGCTGATCAGGGCTAGCGCGTCGAGGAGATCCCGCTGGCCGGGCGAGGGGCCCGCCGATATCCGGCCCGGGCCCGGACTCCCCGATCCTGCCCGCGATCCCTGCCGAACCCACCAGCGGCGGCGGCGACCTGTTCGGCGGCACCGTGTACGGCGGTGGCCGCGTTCCGATGATCGTGGTAGCCAGCGGCGTCGGGCATCGCGTCGATTCCGGCTTCGCCGGCCACAACTCCCTGCTGCAGACCATCGAGCAGAAGTTCGGCCTCCCGCTGCTGGGCGACGCTGGCGACACCGTCCAGGTGAGTTCGCTTAGCCCGCTGCTCCACCGGGCCAGACGAGGGTGGCAGCCCTTGAGCCAATGCGGTGATTCATCCAGGGGCTGCCGCCTCGCCGCCCAGGTCCTGACGTGCGCAAGAGACCGGGGGTGCGGGTAAGGCAGTCCTCCGGCCTGAGGGACGGCGCTTTCAGCGTCGGGCCTGGACGCTGGTGTCGATGATGGCAGGTGTGTTCGCGACGGCCAGCTTGAGGAATTCTGCGGCCCGGACGAAGATCTTCCCGATGGTGTGGCCCGCCAGCTGAGCCTGGTAAGCCCGGTATCGTGTCATCTCCCATGCCTGCCCGCGCGGTGGAAGCGACCTGAGCGCCGGTTCCGGCAGCGGCTTCCATGTCCAGCCCGTGATACGCAGTTGGCCTGCGCCCGGACCGGCGTCGCCGGGCTCGATGAAGTCAGCAAGATCGGCTTCGTCGCCGATCCGGTTCCGCACGAAACGCAGTCCTGTCAGGGTTCCCTCGACCAGCTGGCGCTGTGCCGGGATCTGGCCTGTCATCACGTTGTCGTAGGCATCTGGGTGATGGCGCACCAACGTGGCGTCGACGATGGTGACCCACCACACCGCCTCACCGATCACTGCGAACGCCCGCGGCCTGTCCCATGCCCGCACCCGGGTGAGCCGTTCTGTTGTGTCGCTCATCGCGGTGATGGACCACACCAGCGCGCTCGCCCCGGCCTTCAGATCGCCGGTATGCTCGCGGTTCCATGCGGCCCGGCAGCGAGCAGAGCAGAACCGGGCGTGCTCGCGGCGCGGCACGAACGAGGTGCCGCACTGCTCACAGTTCCAGATATCAGCCATCGGGCCATGCTACGCGTGGCGTGTGCGGCGGTGCCGGACACAGCGGCGTGGAAACCGCCGCGACCGGCGACTTGCGGCGGAGCACGGCCTGGATCCGCGTGAGGAGCTCGCGCCATGAGAAGGGCTTGGTCACGTAGTCATCGGCGCCAAGCCCGAGCCCGACCGCCCTGTCGACCTCGGTGTCCTTGGCGGTCAGCATGATCACCAGCACATTCGGCCGTTGGCGCAGGCTCCGGCACACTTCGGCGCTAGCTGGCCCGGCGAGCATGAGGCGAGCAGCACCGGGTTAGCCCCGTTGCGGTCGAACGCCGCCAGCGCATCTGGGGAGCTTCAGCCACCGGCCACCTCTGCTTTCTGCCAATGAGTGGGCGCGGGGTACTGCAGGTGCCGACGGCATGGTCCCACTGGCTGATCCGCGGGCCGGGAGGAAGATACTCAGGGTGTTGATGCCTGATCGGCCACCCGCAGCGGCCGGGCCGCCATGTCATGCGAGCTGATGGTCATGTCTTCCAGGCTGCGCCCGGCGGGCTCGGGCAGGACCAGGGTGAGCGCGAGCCCGGCCACGGATACCCCGGCGGTGAGTAGCAGGGTGCCGCGCAGGCCCAGTGAGGTCTGCAGCAGGGGGAACAGGAAGACGCCGATGAAGGCGCCGAGTTTGCCGACGCCCGCGGAGATCCCGTGCCCGGTCGCGCGCATGGTGACCGGGTACAGCTCGCTGGGTATCACGAAGGTGGTCATGTTCGGGCCGAACTCGGTGAAGAAGTAGCTCACCCCGTACACCAGCAGGAACGGGACGACTGCGGTGGTCATGCCGGGTATCGCGGCGATGATCAGGAAGCAGAGCGCCATCATCGCGAATCCGGTCAGCTGCAGCCGCCGGTGCCCGATCCGGTCCAGGGTGGCGATCGCCAGTACATAACCGGGCACGGCTGCCACCACGAAGATGGCCAGCTGGAGGGCGATCTTGGTCATGGTGGAGGCGTTCGGCGAGATCAGGCCGAGGATCTGCGGGGTGGAGATCGTGTTCCCGTAGTAGGCGTAGTCGAGCAGGAACCAGGTCCCTGCCGTCCCGGCCAGCGTGATCAGCCACCGGCGGTCGGTGAGGAACTCCCGCAGCCCCATCTCCTGCCGGGGCGCGCCCGACCCGTTCCCGCTGACCTGCCCGTCGGTGAAATCGGCTATCCGGCTCGCCGCCTGCTCCGCTCGTCCCTGCACCTGGACCTGGTAGCGCGGCGATTCGGGCATCCGGCAGCGCAGGTAGATCACCGCGGCGGCGGGCACCGCGCCCAGGGCGAGCAGGGCTCGCCACGCCGTATCGTTACTGGCCCCGCCACCGAGCAGGGCCAGCGCGATCAGCGGCCCGACGATGAGCCCGAGCGCCTGGGTTCCGAACACCATCCCGACCAGCTTGCCGCGGTCCTTGCGGTTGGCGTACTCGCTGACCATTACGGCGCTGACCGGGTAGTCGCCGCCGACACCGAAGCCGAGCACGAAGCGGAACCCGATCAGCACCCAGTAAGAGGGTGATAGCGCCGACCCCAGCGCGCCAGCGATCATGACCGCGGCGACTATCCAGTACACGCGCTTGCGGCCGATCACATCGGCGAAGCGGCCGAACACGAAGGCGCCGATGAATGCGGCAAACAGCATCGTGGAGTTGAGCAGGGCCAGCCTGCCCGAACTCAGGTTCCAGTCCTTGGTGATCAGCGCGGAGGCGATCCCGATGACAAACAGGTCGTAAGCGTCGGTGAAGAACCCCATTCCCGACGCCAGCACCGCCCGCAGATGGAACCTGCTCAGCGGTGCCTCGTCCAGCGCGGTGATCAAGTCCTTGGCCCGGATCTCGGTCACGGCATCCCCCGTCGCCTTTGCCACCTGCCTCGCATCCGGCCGCGTTCCTTCTGCTGCAGCGGAAGCTACCCCGCGTAAGCATCGCTCCGCCGACCTAGAAATGAATGAAAAGTAAACGCATGATGGCAGGCAGGCAAACTACATCGCTGGCCGCTCCAGCTAGCAGGTATGACACGCAGCCGGCCTGGCATGGCCACGGCAGCAGCGGAGGTGATGGTGCCGGATTCGCGGGCGCTCGCTGAGAGCGCGGCTGCGGGCGCTGCCGGTAATGGGCGGGCTGCTGCCTGTGCACCGGTCCGGGGTAGCGGCGGAGGTGCTGGCCGGTATCACCCTGGCCGCGGTGAGCATCCCGGTGTCTCTGGGGTACGCGGGCTGCCGCACCTGGGGTTGCCCGCGCTCGGCTGGCATGACGCCGCCACGCTGTTTGGCACCGCGGCAGCGATGTTCGTCGTCATCCTGGCCCAGAGCGCGGCGACTTCACGCGCCTACGCCGGGAAGTACGAGGAGCCGTTCAGCCAGGACACCGACCTGGTCGGCCTGGGCGCCGCCAATGTGGCCGCCGCGTTGTCCGGCGCCTTCGTCGTCAACGGCAGCCCGACCCAGACACAGGTAGCCGACAGCGCGGGCGGGCGCAGCCAGCTGGCCCAGCTCACCACCAGCGCGGTGGTGCTCATCGTCCTGCTACTGCTCACCGGGCCTCTCGCCTACCTGCCGATCGCCGCCCTGGCGGCGATCGTCTTCCTCATCGCCGCCGGGCTCATCGACGTAGCCGGGATGCGGCGCATCCTGGCCTGCCGGCGCCACGAGTTCGCCATTGCCCTGCTCACCGCCGCCGCGGTCGTGATCCTCGGGGTCGAGGAAGGCATCGTGCTGGCCGTCGTTGCCTCGGTCATCGACCACGTCCGCCACACCTACCACCCGCTCAACAGCGTGCTGGTGAAGTCACCGGCCGGGCACTGGCAGCCTGCCCCGGTCCTGCCCGGCGCGCGGACCGAGGAAGGACTGGTGGTCTACCGGTTCGGCACCAGCCTCTACTACGCCAACGCCTCACGCCTCCTCGACGACGTCACCGCCCTGTCCGCGCAGGGCAGCCCGCTGCGGTGGATGGTCCTGGACGGCGCGGCCATCGGCGACGTCGACTACACCGCGGCAGCGGTCCTCACCCGCGTCATCGAGCACCTCCGCAAACGACACATCCGCCTGGCCGTCAGCGCCGTCCACGGGCCGGTGCGCGAGCAGCTCGACCGCTACGGCATCAGCGCCGCCCTCGGCCCCGGCGCCTACTACGACACTCCCGGCGAGGCACTCGAGGCCTACCACGCCGCAGAAGAGGCCACCGGCGAGTAAACGGCGCCCGCAACGGCCAAGGCAAACTAGCGCAGCCGTCAAGGAGAAAGCCTTGCTACCCCGTCTTCAGCGCGCACGGGCTCGCCGGCGCGACAGAACACTCAATCTGGCCGCCCGACCGAACCTCTGCGAGATCGGCCGCTGCCGCGCCGATCGGCGGATATCGCGTGCCACGCGCCCGTCGAGCTGTCACCATCTGTAACGGAACGCCAGCTCCTGGGGAGGCAAGCCGGGTATCCGGCGAGCCCATCGAAGCTGTGGTTGAGCGTCTTGGCCTACTGGGGCAGGCGCCTTTCAGGCTACGTCCGCTGACATGCCGGGACTGTCTCGCGTGCGGCGGTTAGCCGGCTTCGCTGGCGCTGCCCCGGCCTGCCTGCAAGGCGCTCTCCGACGCGTGCCATACGCGGTCGGTCCCCCGGGTCCGGAAAGAAGTCGCTGTTGCGTCCGATGCACGAGGGCAGACTGTCAGTGGGTGGCACTACCTTAGAACTAGTAATCGAAGCAAGGCATCTGGCAGGACGAAGGGAGGCATCCGGATGTGCGCACCCGGTCAGCCGCCCGCCATGCCCGCCACCGTGGGTGAGGCGCTCGCGGTACTGGAGGGTGCGCTGGATTACCTCAACCGCACGAACGCGGCATCGCTGCCGGCCGCGGGGCAGGCTTCGGCCCTGAAGGCCCTGGAGCGGGCTGAATCCAAGCACACCGCCGCGCGGGCGGCGATCCTCGCCGCGTTCACGGCGCAGGCCACATTCCAGGACGACGGTCAGCATTCGGCTCGGGCGTGGCTTAAGTGGCGGACTGGTGTCACCACCGGTGCCGCGGCGGGCGCCGTCGGCTGGATGAAGCGCATTGCGGCCCACCTGGCCGTCGGCAAGGCGCTCGCCGCCGGGGACATATCCGCGTCATGGGCCAGGGAGATCTGCGCCTGGACCGGCCGGCTGCCCGAGGCCAGGCGCGATGACGCTGATGCCATCCTGCTCGGCGCCGCGGCAGGCGGAGCTGACCTGGCTGCCCTGGCCGGGCTGGCAGAGGAAATGTACCGCCGGTGCTGCCCCCCGGACGCCGGCGATGACGGATTCGACGACCGCCGGCTGCGGCTAGATCACACCTTCGGCGGCGCTGGCCGCCTCGACGGCGACCTGACCCCGGCATGTTCCGCGGCCCTGGCTGCGGTGCTTGATGCACTCGGGCAGAAGGCAGGCCCGGAGGATGAGCGCACCACGCGCCAGCGTGATCACGACGCGCTGGAGGAGGCATGCACCCGGCTGATCGCCTCCGGGATGCTGCCCGAGCGCGCCGGCCAGCCGACGCTCATCCAGCTGCACATGACGCTCCGCGAGCTACGCGGCAGCACCGACGGCTCGCAGATCGAGGATGCCTGGCCGGCCGCCAGGGCCGCCGGGCATGGGTGGCTAGCGGGCCCGGGCGCGGACGCGGCGGCATGCGATGCGGCGATCGCCCCGGTCGTCAGCGGCCACGTGGACTACGCAGCTCTCGCCGAGATGACCGAGATGTTCTTGGCCGCCCACGGGTTCGGCCCCGATTCCGCTCCAAACGCCGCCAGCGAGAGCCCGCAGCACCAGCACGCCGTCGGCGGAATGTGCACCCGCCGCGGTGAACGGTGCACTCGCGAGCATTGCGCCTGCGGGCACTGCGCAGGGGGGTACTGCGCCGGCGCGATGCGCGGGCCGCTGAACACGGCTGCTCTGGCCCAGCTTCATAATGCGCTGCTGTGCCGCGCGGCCGATGTGCTGTCGGGCCCCGCCGGGCTCGCGGCCTTCCTGCGCGGCAACTACGTAGCAGCCGGTCGGCCGTTCGCCAATATCAGCCTCCCGCTGGACGTCGGCAATGCCACCGAGGAGATCGCGGCTCACCTGCGCCGTGCGGTAATCCGGCGGGATCGCTGCTGCCGATTCCCCGGCTGTGAGCAGCCGCCGGCCGCCTGCCAGGTCCATCATGTCCGGCATCGCAAGGATGGCGGTCCCACCAGCCTGAGCAACCTGATCTTGCTCTGCCGATTCCATCACCTCATCGCGGTGCACCGCTGGGGCTGGGCAATCGCCCTGCATCCCGACGGAACCGTGACCGCGACCAGCCCCGACCGGGACCGCACCCTGCACAGCCATGGGCCGCCGGCCCGCGCCGCCTGACCAGGCGGCCACCGTCACCCGCCGGCCACGCGCAAATCTCAGGCTGCTCCCGGCCGTCCGCCAGCAGCAGGCCTCCGCTACGCGACGGAGGAGTACGCCACGACTCCGCGGCGCAGTGAGTCGATGGCAGCACGCGCTTTCGCGCCGAGCGGCGTCCGCCCGGCCGCTACGGCGACCTGGTCCAGGAGGTCGATGAGCTGCTTGGCAGCCCGCACGAAATCACCAGGCGTCAGGCCGGTCTCCAGGACGGTTTCCAGCCGCCGTCCCTGGGCCCAGGCGTGCGCGTTCCAGGCGAAGCCCATATCGGGCTCACGCAGGAACGACAGCTGGTGCTCGCGCTCGGTGCCGGCCAGCTCGCCCCAGACCCGGACCATCGCGGCCAGCACCTCACGGACCGGCCCGCCAGGGAGCCGCGGCGGAGCCGCGTCCTCGGGCGCCCGGCGGGACTCGAAGGTCAGCGCGGAAACGCAGGCAGCGAGCTCGGCAGGAGACAGCGCATCCCAGAGCCCGCGGCGCAGGCACTCCGACGCGAGCAGGTCGAGTTCCGTGTACAGGCTGGCCAGCCGCCTGCCCTCTGCCGTCACCGTGTCATCATCGAGGTAGCCGAGCTGGGTAAGCACCGCGCACACCCGGTCAAAGGTTCGCGCGATGACGTGCGTGCGCCCGGCGATCCTGCCTTCCAGCGCCTCGGCCTGCCGCTGCAACCGCAGCTGCTGCTCGGCCATCCTGGCGTGCTCGTCACGGTCGGGACAGCCATGGCAGGGATGCTGGCGAAGCCGGCGCCGGAGGGCAGCGATCTCGCCGTCCTCGCCACCCGGCCCGCCAGCCCCGCCCGCGCCGCCAGCCCCGCCCGCGCCGCCAGCCCCGCCCGCGCCGGCTCCCCCGTCTGCGCCATCCGCTCCCCGGGCGGCCCGGTCCGGGGCCTGCCTGCTGAGGTCAACTCCTGCCAGCCGGTTGCGCACGGTGGCGGCCATGTCCCTGCGGTGATTCGCCGACCTGACGCTGAAGGAAGCGGGTATCCGTACCCGCTCGATAGCCTCGACCGGCACCGGGAAATCAGCCGCGGAGAGCCTCTTGACCTGCCGGTTCGCGGTGAGAACGAGCGGCATGGGCTCGTCCTTGCCGGCCGCGAAGGGGTCAAGCACGACGGCGATCCCGGCCCGCCTGCCGCTGGGCACCCGGATGATGTCACCGCGGCGCAGTTGCTGCAGGGAGCGCACGGCCTCGGCCCGGCGGCTGGCGGACCGCTGCCTGGCCTGATCGCCCTCGCGCTGCGACAGCTCCCGGCGGATCGCGGCGTACTCGGCGAAGTCGCCGAGGTGACAGCTGACCGCGGCCTCGTCCATGGCCTGCCTGCTGCGCCTGGCCTGCCGGGCGGTCCCGACGACTGCCCGGTCCGCCTGGAACTGGGCGAATGAGGATTCCAGCAGCGCCGCCGCCTGCTTCCTGCCGACCTGGCCGACCAGGTTGACCGCCATGTTGTAGGACGGCCGGAAGCTGGAGCTGAGCGGGTAGGTCCTGGTGCCGGCCAGGCCGGCCACCGTCACCGGGTCCACGCCCGGCTGCCAGAGCACCACGGCGTGCCCCTCGACATCGATCCCCCGGCGGCCCGCCCGGCCGGTCAGCTGGGTGTACTCGCCCGGAGTCAGGTCAGCGTGCGTTTCGCCGTTCCATTTATCCAGGCGCTCGATCACCACGGTCCGCGCGGGCATGTTAATGCCGAGCGCGAGAGTCTCGGTCGCGAACACGGCACGCACCAGCCCGGCCGCGAACAGTTCCTCCACCACCTGCTTGAACGTGGGCAGCAGCCCGGCGTGATGGGCGGCGATGCCGCGCTGGAGGCCAAGCAGCCATTCGCCGTAGCCGAGCACGGGCAGGTCGTCGCGAGGGATGCCGGCGGTGTACCGCTCGGCCACCCCGGTGATCTCGGCGGCCTCCTCCGGCGTGGTCAGCCGGAGACCGGCGCTGACGCATTGCTGTACCGCCGCATCACAGCCGGCCCGGCTGAAAATGAACGTGATGGCCGGGAGCAGGCCAGCGGCGTCCAGCCGGCCGATCACGTCGGGACGCCTGGTGATCCTGAACCGCGGCGTGCGGCGGCCGCCGCGCCCCGGCCGGCTCGGTGCCTTCCGCGCCGCCCACTCGTCGCGCTGCGCGATGCGCAGCAGTTCGGGATTGACCATCGCGGCGGCCTGGCCGTTCCCCAGCGCTGGCAGGCCGGCCTGGCTGTTCCCCCGGGCCGGGCCGCCGTGCCCGCCGGCCTCGCCG
>Ga0182024_10013223_pt1 | contig 16164 bp, 12 predicted proteins | sample P32metaG_FD_120480 | JGI IMG/M metagenome (GOLD analysis project Ga0182024, IMG submission 120480) | Permafrost microbial communities from Stordalen Mire, Sweden - P3-2 metaG (Illumina Assembly) | ecosystem: Environmental > Terrestrial > Soil > Wetlands > Permafrost | place: Sweden: Stordalen... | reverse complement strand
TTGACTCCTGATGCCGCTAGCGTGCGCTTCAGGCCGTCTCTGAGCGAGATCTTTGGCGACCATCCAAGCAGCTGTTCAGCGATCGTGATGTCAGGCTGACGGACCTTTGGGTCATCGGTCGGTAGTGCCTCGTGAACGATCTCTGAGCTCGAATCCATGAGCTCCTTAACTGTCTCGGCCAGCTCCAGGAGCGTGAACTCATCTGGGTTGCCGATGTTCACGGGGTCGTGGCGCCCCGACTCCGCAAGCCCAATCATCCCGCGAATCAAGTCTTCGACGTAGCAGAACGAGCGCGTCTGAGACCCATCGCCGAAGACCGTGAGCGGCCTGTCCTGGAGCGCTTGGCGTAGGAACGTCGGGATCGCCCGCCCATCGTTCGGGCGCATCCGCGGCCCGTAGGTATTGAAGATACGCATGATCGCGGTATCCACCCCCTGTTTGTCAAGAGCGCCGCGGACTCGGTGGCGGGTGAAACTGTGTGCGCGAGTCCTAATCATCCAGCTCATAGTTGCACTCCTCACTCGTATCGGAGTTGCATACCGAGATGCCGGCGGTGGGCGTGTAGTCCTCGAGGGCGAGGCCATTCAAGGCCTCCATTGAGGGGGCGAGCTCCTGCCACCAGGACTGCGAACCCGGCTCGGAGGTCGTGAGGTTGGCCTGCTCCAGCTGCTGTTGATACTCCGCGACAGTGAGCCAGTTAGACCACTCGCACCGCGCAACGTAGGCAAGCGTGCTGCTATCGGGTGCGACGGGGACCATCGCCACGGTAACAGCGGTGCCACCTTCTGTCGCCGAAGCGAGGAAGATGAGTTCGCCTTTGCTGTTCAACCAGTAAGCGGTAGGCCACCCTGGGCCACCGGCTTGAAGATTTTCAGCGCCGGTTTGGAAATGCACCTGGCCAAGGCCGGGGTTGAAGCTACAAACGTTGGTGACAGTCAACGGGGTTGCGACGGGAGCTGGTGCAGGCTTCGCCGGCGAAGTTGGTTTCGGGGCCGGCGGCGGAGGAGCAGGAGCAGGTACGGGCGTGGACGGAGCCAGGGCGAGAGGTGCCGCGTTCCGTGGTAGTGGCAGCCTGCATTCGTGATGTCTGTTGAGCGTGCGCCGGACTGAGACGCTCTGAAGCGCGCTCGCGTGGCGGTGATGCTTGCGCCATGCGCCGTACGTCGCCGTGCACCGCGCCTCACGCCAGTGTTGAGAAGCTGAAGCTACAGACACGGAAGCACCGAGAGTCGCCGCCATGCTGAGAAGTACGACAGCGATGGCGGGCTGCCAGCGCCACAAGCTAATGCGGTCGAGTCGGTTATCGCGAGTGGTGTCCATCGGTGTGCCCCCTTGTAGTCGGATTGCTCAGCAAGCATCCGCGCTTGGGGCCGCCTTGGCCACCCACCCATGGGGTAGAACTCCGTTACCGGGAGGCGTGGGGCCCGGGTTAGCGCACGATCTGCACCAAGTTGCCGGGCTGCCACCCGTTGCCGATTATCTGACCGGTGGCCGCAAAGTCGCCGGCGGATCCGGCGAAGTTCAGTAGATGGCCGCCCGCGTTGATGGCCGTCAGGTCCGTGGTGCCGTTCTGGTCGAAGTCACCATCGCCGACGAGCACCGGGTATTCGCTGGCGGGCAGTTTGGGCGCAAGGACGATGCCGCCGTTTTCCGTGGCCGCTGTCCAGCCACCCGTTCCGTTGCCCTCGTAAAGCAGCAGCGTGCCGTTGCTCTCACGGGCGATGAGGTCGGGGTGACCATCACCGTTGACATCCCCGGCGGCGATGACGGTATCGAAGCCGCCCCAGCCGCTCCCGATGTGTTGCGCGGTCCCGAAGGTGCCTTTGCCGGTGCCGGGCAGCATCCAGAGCGTGCCGTCGCTGTGACGGTCGATCACGTCCGCGTGGCCGTCTCCGTTGAAGTCACCATCCCCGATCGCAGCGGTCACCGATGCGCCCATGCTGATCGGGGCGCCCACCTGGCCGGTGCAGTTGCCGGGAAGCAGCATCAGCTGTCCGCTGTTCGTGACGCCGATCAGGTCGGGGGCTCCGTCGCCGTTCATGTCGCCGGCGAAGAAGATGGAGCGGTACTCGAGCGTTGCTTCCGATCCTCCAAACCCGGTGCCGATCACGATCGGCACTTTCGGCGCCCAGTCAGTGATCGACCCCGTCTTCAGGCGCGGATAGAACAGCAGATGACCGGATTCTGCCTGAACCGCGAGGAAGTCCGCGGTTCCGTCGCAGTTGAGGTCAGCGATGCTGTCGAGGGCGACCGGTACCACCGGATTGGACGGCGCCGATGCGGAGCTCGGGCCGCTCGAGCTCTGCGCGGTGACCGTGAAGGTGTACGAAGTGTTGTTCGCAAGTCCCTTCACCACGCAGGTGAGTGCCCCCGTAGTCGAGCAGCTGGCACCTCCCGGCGAAGCCGTCACAACATATCCGCTGACCGCGGCGTTGCCGTTGCTCACGGGCGCCTGCCAGCTCACGATTGCGCCGGCGTTCGCGGTCCGTCCGATCACCGCGGTCGGCACGAGAGGAGCGGGAGCGCCAGCGGGGACGAAGAGGCCCATCAGCTGAGCGCGCGTCGCGTCGAAGCTGCCCGCGCTGGGTCCGCTCGTATCCATCGAGGGGAACTCCGTCTTGGCCAGGTTCGCGGCGATCGTTGCGTCGGCTGGCGACTTCTGTGAGGCCAGCTTCAATAGCTCATAGTCTTGGCGTCCGTCGCGGATGCGCTTCAGGCGGATCGATTCGACCGGAATCGGGTCGGTGCCACCCACGCGAGTCGGATCCCAGGGATAGAACAGCGTGCCGTCCCCGTTCATCCCTTCGTCATACGGGTTGGACCAGATGTTCGGGTCGTTGTTGACGTTCCAGTACTCCTCGCCTTCGATCCCGTTGGCGAACATCTGCCAACCCATCGCCCGCTGCTCAGTTGCCACCTGATCAATGCCGTAGGAGGGCCATCCGTTCAGTGAGGTCAAATAGCTTTCAGGTTCTCCTTCGGGAAGGTATTTCGTTCCGCAGCCTCCACTCTCACACGAGGTGTAGTCCCACACCTGCCGACCGGCGTGCTTGGTGCGCCAGGCGCTGAATGTCGCCAAACGGTCGCCTCCACGGCTGGCCGGGTCGAGATCCTCGACGATCGGGATGAGGCCCTGGATCGGTGCGCCCTGTGCGGTGAACAGCTTTTCGTAGGTTTCGATCGAAGTGCTCGAGGCCGACCATTCGGGCTCTGCGGTGGGAAGCACCGGAAGACCGGGCCAGATTTTCTCGAGCTGCGAGCTTTCGACATCAGACGCGCACTTCTGCGGTGTCCCCTCGTCGCAGTAGATCGAAAGACGGTTGGCGATTTTCAGTTTTTCAAAGAGCTTTTTGTACATCGTGAGGTTGCTCGTACCCGAGTTGACACCGAGCGGGATGTCTGTGAGCTCGGCACCCTTTAGGATCGTCGGTGCGGTGCCCGTGAGCAGAGGACCCACATCCTTTTCGAGCGTTTGTGAGCCGCCGAGCAGTTCCCCGTCGGGAACGATGTTTATGCGATTATCCAAGCCCAGTTGAGCGTACTCCGCGTACTGTTCCCCGGTCATTTTCCCGCCGGTGAGACCCATGCCGCGGCTGATGAAGAAGACGCTGTGCAGCGAACTCGTGGAAGGCAGCGTTGCGTTTACGACCTGCAGCGAGACCATGACGTTCGTGCTCGAGCCGGTAGAGGTTGTGACCGTGAGGCTGCCGGTGTAAAGACCGGGGGTCTGCCCGGAGGGCACGACGGCGTCGACCCAGACCGCGCGGTCCTGGTTTGCCGGCACCGTGAAGGGGAACGCGTTTCGCTTCTCGTGGAACAGCGGGTCAACGCTCGGGATCAGCGCGTCTGGAAAGCGGCAGTCGACCGCTTCGCACCTTCCCGTGGTCTTGTTGCGGGCGAGGACATTTGAAAGCTCGCCGTCGCTCATCGTCGAGAGGGTCGTGTATTCCTCGCGGAAGAGGCTGACATCGGCAGCGGAAATCGTTGCCCCGCCGGGTCCCGTGAGTGCAGAAGCGCTCACAGAATTGACTGTGACGGGGCTCGCACCGGCGGTCACCTCGACCTGAAAGGACTCGGTCGCGTTGCGTGCCTGACAGATAGAGGCGGTTGAGCCGCCCACCTGGGGCTGGGAGGGAAGCAGCTGCGCAAGCGAATCGAAGACGTCGATCCTGGCTCCCGTCGCGAGCGGAAGCTGTCCTGGACCAGTGGGCGAGCAGCTGATGCCCGGTGTCGTGGCGGAGGATGCCGCCGAGGCGCTGCCGGTCGCAATCACAGTGGCGAGCACGCCGAGGAGCGCGACCAAGCTGAACGCCAGCACCATGAGCCTCGCGCCCGTGTGGAAGATCGTGTGCATGAGTGAGACTGAGAGGTTGCTGGCGAGCTTCATGTGGTCTCCTTCTGAGCCGTTGGTTTGCCGGCCCACCGGACCGTTGAACCAATGCTCGCCCGGATCGCTGCGCCCGGACACCCACCCTGGGTGTGCAATAGGGACACCCTCCCAGCCGGCGTCGAGTGTCACCTCTCGACGAGCGTCCGACCCCAGCCCGCGGGTGTCCTCACACAACACCAAGGGCTAGTGCTGCAACTGCGAACAAAGCGGCAAGATCGATCCATCGGCTGAACAAGGCCATATCCACTACACAGGAGCGATAATGAGCATAATCCGGCGTAGCATCCACACCAAACGCTCGGCTATACGCCAAGCGCGCCTCAGGACCGTCCTCGTGCTATGCAACGCGGCACTGATCTCAGGTTTCGCAGCGACCTCGAATGCGGCTGCTTCATCGGACTCGTACATCGCCGGGGTGGGCTGCATCTCCTTCCAACAGCAGCAGGATGTGCCCAACAACACCGGTTATGAGTTGTTTCAGGGACTGCTGAATGACGCTGCGGGCAACCTGACGACGATCGGCGGCCAGGTCGACTTCCAGCGGCCGCAGAGCGTCCGCAACTACACCGGCACCACGTACCTCTACTGGGCCCCATATCTCAAAATCACCAACGACAGCACCGGAGAAACCGCCGCGGCGTATCTCCCCGGCAACTACGCGCACTGGTGGACAAGCGTGAATGGATGGCTCAACAGCCCGTGGTGGAGTAACCAGGCGGTGAACCTCAAGGTCGGGTTCCCAGCGGCACCGGGTTTCACCTACCAGGTCTGGGGTGCCACATACTGGTGGAACGGAACTTCGTGGTTCTACAGCGAGTCTCAATACTTGGGCGCTTGCCGGTTCTGAGCACCTGTCACGGCATCTCGGCCAACGGTGGGTCCTTTTCGGGGGGCCTCGCACACAGCGAGGCCCCCGGTGCTATGGGCGGCGTGCGAGCAACGGCGCCGGTGTGCGATCCTTCCGCGAACGCGTTATGGCTCGAGACGGGGGGGACCGTATGGCAGCTACCAACGCTCCGGCGTACATAGATCCGCTTGCTCGGCACTCAATCTCGCCCGTCGAGCTGAAGGGACTGCTGGCCGCAGAGCGAGACGGCACTGCATTTCTTGCGTTCCGTGACCCAGAGGGATCGCTGAAGCTGTTTGCGGTGGCGGGTGAGCGAACGATGACGCTCGGCCGGCGTGAGGAGATGGATCTGTCGATTCCGTGGGACCCGGAGGTATCGGGTCTGCACGCGGAGATCCAATGCGTGGGCGGAGAGTGGGCGATCGTGGACGACGGCCTGTCGACTAACGGCACTTACGTCAACGGCCAGCGGTTGAGCGGCCGTCAGCGTCTGAGGGACGAGGATCTGATCCGCGTGGGCACGACGACGCTCGCGTATCGGGTTCCCCAAGCGGAATCGGTACAGGAGACCAAGACCGCCGGGGACCTGCCACAGGTGCAGCTCACCGACACCCAGCGTGGTGTCCTGATCGCCCTTTGCCGTCCCTACCGCGACGGCGATAGCTTTGCAACGCCGGCTACAAACCAGGCAATCGCGGCGGAGGTGTTTCTCAGCGTCGACGCGGTGAAGATGCACCTGCGTACGCTGTTCGGCAAGTTCGAGCTCGCCAATCTGCCCCAGAACCAGAAGCGCACCAGGCTCGCGGAGTGCGCGTTGCAGTTTGGCGTGATCTCCCCGCGAGACCTCGGCTGAGTCGCCGCGCGCGTGCACGGGCTGCGAGCCGTATCACGCCGGCGCGCCCTGGGGATGCTTGCCGTTGCAGTGAGCGCGACCGCGGGGGGACTGGCGGTCCGTGCGAGCGGGGGACTGCGATGGCTCGAGCACAGGAGTGTCGATGCGCGCTTCTCGCTGCGGGGCCAACACGAAGCGCCTCCCGGGGTGGTAGTGGTCGGCATCGACAACAACACGCTGGCGAACCTCCCTCGGTTTCCGTTCTCACGGACGTTCTACGCCCGGGCGCTGGAACGGCTGCACGCCGCCGGTGCGCGGGTGGTCGTCTTTGACATCGCCTTCGACCGCCCCACCAGCACTGGGGCAGATCTGGCTCTGTTCGAAGCCGCGAGGCAAGCGGCGCCCGTCATCTTTGCCACATCGCTGATCAACTCATCGGGCGACACCGAGGTCTTCGGTGGCAACGGCAACCTGGCGAGCATCGGCGCCAAGGCGGCCGCAACCGACCTGCTGCCCGACAGCGACGGGGTCATACGACACCTGCTCGACCAGGTGCACGGGCTTCCAAGCATCGCCGCTGCCGCCGCGGACACCGTGCTGGGCCACCCGGTTCGTGGCCGCCAACTAAAAGACGGCTGGATCGACTTCCGCGGGCCTCCAGGTACGGCGCGGAGTCTCTCGTTCCTGCAGGTTCTCCACGGCGACTTCGACGCCGGCACCGTCCGCGGCAAGGTGGTGCTGATCGGCGCCACCGCTCCCGCGCTGCAGGATCTCCACACGACATCGGTCGGCGGCCCGATGTCGGGAGCAGAAGTCCAAGCACAGGCGATCTCAACGGTCCTCGCCGGGTTTCCTCTCCAGAGCGCCGCCGGCGGCGTCGGCGTCCCGCTGATCATCCTGTTCGCCGTGATGGTGCCGCTCGCGGGTCTCCGCGTGGGCGCCCTGGCATCGGGACTGTTCGGGTTTGCGTTGCTCTGTCTCTGGGCGCTGGCGACGCAGCTCGCGTTCGATCGCGGCGTGGTGCTCGACTTCACCGGACCCGTCGCCTCGCTACTGATCGGCACCGGCGGGACGGTGGCCGTGACGGGATGGAGCGAGCGTCGCGAACGGCGGCGACTGCGGGAGCTGTTCGCCGCCGACGCCACGGAGATCGTCGAGCAGGTGCTGGAACACCCGGGTGCGGGGGCCCTGGCGCCGACGGCGATCATCGCGGGCTATCGCATCGAAAACGTCGTCGGGCGCGGCGGGATGGGGGTCGTCTACCGCGCGAGGCAAACAGAGCTCGACCGCAGAGTCGCGATCAAGCTGATCGCGACCGAGCGCGCCGCCGACCCGGTCTACCGGGAGCGCTTCAAGCAAGAGTCGCGCCTGGCCGCATCGATCGACCACGCAAACGTGATCCCGGTATATGAGGCCGGCGAGGACGACGGCCTGCTGTTCATCGCGATGCGTCTGGTCGACGGAGTGGACCTCGCCCAGCTCATAAGTTACTCGGGCCCCCTGCACGCGACCCGAGCGCTGCGGATACTCGAGCAGCTGGCCGGGGCGCTCGACGCGGCCCATGCCCGAGGGCTCGTGCACCGTGACGTGAAGCCGGCCAACGTGCTGCTCACCGCCGAGGAGCCCGAGCACGTCTATCTCACGGACTTCGGCGTCGCGAAGAGCATCGGCGCGGGCGCCGCGCAGACCCGTGCCGAGGATCTCGTCGGGACCCTCGATTACGTGGCCCCTGAGCAAATCCAAGGAAACCCCGCCAGTGCCTCGGTCGACATCTACGCGCTCACGGGGCTCTTCCATTACTGCCTGACCGGGGAGGTTCCCTACCCCCGCGAGGAAGCCTCGGCAAAGCTGTGGGCGCACCTCAACGCGCCACCGCCAACCCCGAGCAAGCACGCCCAAGCGCTGCCAGAGCAAATCGACGCCGTGATCGCACGCGGTATGCAAAAGGATCCGGCGCTTCGCTACCAGAGCGCCGCCGACCTCGCGAGAGCAGCCGCTGACGCCCTCGGCGTCGTCTCCCGCCTCAGTGCCCCCACGGAGCCCCCACCCGTGACTTCCATATCCGCGACGCGCGCAGACGGCGACGCCGCAGACGCGACCATCGCCTCGCCGTAGCTGTCGCACGCGGCATCGCAGCGTCGAGGGGTGCTCGATCCCACACCTTGGGTAGGTGGTCATACCTCACGTCCGGGACGAACATGCTCACAAGCGGATGCCACCACACCGCCCGCCCCGACAACGGGACGAAAACACCACCAAGAGGAGCTCGACATGCCCATCAACCACAAGTCACACAACGAGACCCACATCGGCACATGCGCAGGCGCACGATCAAGGCGAAGCACCGAGAACGGTTTTCGGTTTCCCGCTCCACAGGCTGGCAAGTACAGCGGTTCCCCGCAGGCTGGGCGTCAAACCGGCAGCCCGCAGGCCGGGCGTTACAGCGGTGCCCCTACGGCTCTTGTTGCCCAGGCAGCGTAAGACCCATATCGATCGGAGACCGCGGGCGTAATGAACATGCTTGGCATCAGATGGCAGGCGATGCGAGGTGCGCTCGCGGTTCCCGACCTTCGGCGGTTGAACAGCGCCTACCTTTGCGGCCAGCTGGCCGGGATGGCATACCTCGTTGCCATTGGTGTGTATGCCTTCAACCACGGCGGCGCGAGCCAGGTCGGGTTGATGACGGTCGTGCGGTACGCGCCAGCATTGCTGGCCGCTCCGTTTGCGGGGGCGATCGCGGACCGCTTTGCCCGCCGACACCTTCTGATCGGCGTCGGACTCTGCCGCGCGATAGCTCACTCAGCCGCGGCAATACTCGTGATGGGCGGTGCGCCACCGATGACGGTGTATCTCGCGATTGCGGCGTCGGGGCTTGCAAGCGCGGCGTTTGAGCCCGCGAAGGCCGCGTTGCTACCCACTCTGGCTCGCACGCCTGAGCAGCTCACGGCGGCGAACGCTCTCGGTGCGAGCATTGAGAACGTCGCGCTCACCGTGGGCCCGGCCCTCGGCGGGCTGCTGCTCGCAATCGCGAGCGTGCAGGTCGTGCTGTTTGCTTTCGCGGCGGCCAGCCTGCTATCGGCCTTCCTGATCTGGAGGATCGAGCGCGAGCCCAGGCGGGCTGTCGCTGCCCCGGAGCCCGGGGGTGGCCTGCGGCGTACCCTGGCGGGCTTTGAGACGATCGCGCGAACCCAGGCACTGCGAACCGTCGTCGGTCTCTTCGCGCTCCAGATGCTGCTGTTCGGGCTGCTCAACGTATTCGTCATCACGATCGCGCTGAATCAGCTGCACACCGGCGCAGGCGGTGTCGGCTGGCTCTACCTCGCCGGCGGGATCGGGGGGATCCTCGGCGGAGCCATCACGGCCAATCTTGCGGCGGAGGGCCTCACGCGCTCACTCACGATCGGGATGCTCACGATCAGCGGCGCATTTCTACTACTCGCCGCGCTGCCCAACGAGCCCATCGCCTTGATTGCGATGTTCTTGATCAGCTTCGGTGGCTGCTACGTCGACGTCGCTACGTTCACGAGCCTGCAGAACAGCATCGATGACGCGATCCTGGCACGCGCGTTCAGCGTGATCGGCACGATCATCATCGGCGCCCTGCTGCTCGGAGGCGCAATCGCTCCAGTGTTGATCTCTCTCATTGGCACCACCGCGGCGCTCTCTCTCCCAGGCTGCGTCGCCCTCGTGGGGACGGCATTTGCGATACCGACACTACGACGCATCGACGCTCCCGCTCCAGATCTCCTCAGCCCGCTTGCTCCCCTGCCCAGTCCGGCCTGAGGACGAGTCCCTGCCGGCGTTCGCGCCCCCTCAGCGCCGCCGCGCTGGTCCGGGCGCGGGTTCTTCGGGTGGGGCTTCGGCTTCTTCGGCTCGTGTGGAGGCTTCTTCGCTTTCCAAGTTGACCTCCTCCGGGGCGAAGGCGAGATAGCTGGGGGAGGCCAGCCTTCGACGGATCTCGCGGGTGGCCGCGGGAAATTTGGAGAGGCGAAAGGGACCGTTGACCGTTAATCCCTGGTTGTAGACGAGGAGACCGATGCGTTGGTGACCGCGGACGAAGTTGAAGAACTGATCGACGAACCCGGGATCGCCGCTTTGCCACATCGCCCACTCGTTGAACGCGAAGCGCTTGCTCGGATACTGCGCGTACATACGCGCGAGGCCGCTGAAGTTGGGGAAGGCGCTATAGAAGTCGGTACCGACGATGTCGACGTACGCCGAGCCCGGGTAGTACGCGGCGGGCGCGTTGCCGGGGGTGTCCGGCGAGCCCGCCGTTTGGGGCGCCCAGAGAAACGCGACGCGAGGGGTGGGCAGCACAGACTGCGCGCTCTGCACGGCGGGCAGGCGCAACGCTCGGAGGCGTCCGTTGATCGCCGCAACGGAGCCGCCGCGAATGATCAGAACGGCACGGCGCCACGCTTGGCGGTAGGCGCTCGTCGAGTTAGAGGCGCCTCGCGGGGAGCCGTTCGCGTTGAATGCGCAGTAGGCGTTGTTGGTTTGATTCATCTCGGGCAGCAGCGCGATGTACGCCGGCCGCCCGCTCGCGGCGAGTTCCTGGCCGAGCTGCATGAGATAGCCGTCGCTGCTGCCTGCAGCGATCGCACCCGGGGAGATACCCTCGCTGGCGCCGGAGCCGTAGCCGACGTCTGTGGAGATGTGGAGCAGCAGGCGGCCGCCGGAGCCTCGCGCATAGGAAATCGGCGCCGCGATCGATCGGTCCCATGTCGCGAAGTAGCCGAAGATCGCCGGATGCTTGCCGGTCTGCCTGCCAAATGCCGAGGAGCTGCCGCCCGTCACGCCGGTGAACACTTCGCCGGGCGGGGGTAGGAAGGCGCCACCTTCATCGACCGCAACGTATTCGTGGCCGGCCGAGACGCTGACCGTCTGTTTGCTGACGAGATCGTGTACCGCGACGATCCCGGCGGCGACCTTCACGCGGCTGCGCTGGCACGCGTCCGCGACCAGCCAGCGCGTGCCCTCGACGGTGGTGCTCACGTAGCGCCCTTCGGCCCCCCAGCTGCCGCCTTTGTCGGCTACCCAGAGCTTGCGAGACTTCGAACCATGCTGAGACTTGCCCGACGCCGCCGCCGCGCTGTGCACATGCCGGGGCGCTTTGCACGCCAGCGGCTGCGAGAGGGTTAGATGGGTCTCGGCGGGAGCAGTAGCGTCCTGATGAAGGAGGAAGCGGCCCGAGTACGCAAGCGCCGTCACGGTCTGTCCGGGCGTCGGCGTCGCGACTTCGATACTCACCCGCCCGTGGGTCGCATCGACTTCGGTCTGGTCGGGCACCGAGAGCATGCCGGACAGCGGGACGAAGCCGCTGGAGCCCGGCACTCGCACGGTCACGGTCCCCGACACAGGCGTCAGCGTCTCGCTCTGGCCGAGGACCGGGGTCGGGGCGCCGGATGCGGCCACGGCCGCAACCGGTCCGCCTGGCAGAGACGAGGGATTTGCGAGTCCCGCGACCCCCAAGCCAAACGCAAGCCCGGTGACAAGCCACCTGCGAGCGTCCGCTGACATCTCTCTCCTACCCCCCAGTCGTCGTCTCCAGCCAGATCTCACGACGCCAGCCTACCTGGGGGACCTGGACGCGCGAGCAACCCAGGCAGCCGCGGCTCCTTCGATGGACCCTTTCTCACAGACGGAGCCGACTCCGCGGTCGGCGAACAGAGCGCTTTCATCACGAGCTCATCCCCGAGGAACACGGGTGGAGCGAGAACCCATGCAGGCGCACGGAAATATGTCAGGCGAGGCTAGGCTACCCAATCCCGACGAGTTCGCTCGGGTCCAACACCTGGTAGTCGTGGCGTCGGCCACGCTGGGCTGTCTCATCGGTCTCTCGGCTGATGGCACCGGCCTCTCGTAGCACCTTCAGACGCTGATGAAGGTTGGGCAGCTTGAGCTTCAGGGCCTCAGCCAGCTCGGTAGCCTTGAACGTGCCCAGCTTTTCCGCCTCAGCCATGGTCTGCTGGAGGTGCTTCTTTCCACCGAGGAGTCGAATGTGGCCCTCCTCCAACACGCCGAGGGCCATACCGCGGTGCCGCAGCACGAGCTCAAGGCTCTCGCGCACGTCCTCGTTCATGCCAGTGACGATCGCGATGGCCTGCTCATTGGTCTGGAGGACAGTGTGGAGACGTGCCAGGACTTCGTCCAGGAAAGACGGTGTTGCGACCTCAACGCCCGCGAAACTGACCACGACGTTGCCGGCCTGCAGGGCATCCTGTAGGCGGTCGGCGGCTTCACGACCACGCTCGCGAGTTGATAGCACCGCAGCCACGTTGTCTAGGCGAAGGATGGTGATGTTCTTCATTGACATAGCTGAACCTTAGCTACTTCCCCATTTTCGGCGCAACAGACCGGGGGCTACGTCGTAGTTTGCCTGGGTGGACGGATATCCCGGCACAGAACCCAGGGGCAAAGGCCACCTCGTTGTATCGCCAGCTTCCTCCGCGACGCCAGCGCCCACGAGCGGTGCCCGAGGCCAGAAGGATCGAGACATCGAGGTCGCGCTGTACCGCTAGTCCCCGCACGTGCTCAAGGCCCCCGAAGTTCTGCCGGCTCAGCTCCAGGCATCCCCTGAGAGCTGCCGAGGCATCTTTCGCGCCCGAGATCGAGTCCCCAAGGTCCACTGCCACGAGCTGCCCATCGCCGGACTCCCGCTCGACCGCGCCGCAAACCACCACTCCACACGGGCTGTTCATCGCGTACCTCAAGCCATTCTCAACCAGCGCCGGAAGGGCAGTCGCCAGAAAGCCCGCTTCCTTCGCTGAGAGGCCAGCGCTGGACCCGACACCGTGAACATAGCGGGCGAGCAGGTCCGCGGTCTCCATGTCATCCACACGCTGCGCCGGCAAAAAAACCCTCCGATCGCGTACGGGACTCATGGTGTCCTGGGGGAACTGGCAGCCCTCGGGTAGCGGACCGAGGAGGTCGTGCAGTGTCTCCCACACCGGCTCCTCGCTCGGCTGCCAGATCGAGACGGTCCCACCGGGGACGCTCGCGAGATGATCCTCGATCGAGGCTCGTACGACGGCGCCCGAGAAGGCATCCACACTGGTGACCGTGCTCATGTTGAGCAGACGCTCCGTGATGCCATCCTTCAGCTGCTTGGGATCGATCAAATGCGCTAGCGCTCGCGCTCCGCGAACGTCGCCTGCGAGTGACCAGATGGGTTGCGGTAAGTGGTTCATAGGCAAAGTGCGGCGGAAACGCGAAGAAGGGATCGAGCCCCACGAAGGGCGCACGATTCGAGTATCTCGTATTGGGAGGACGGAGTCGCCGTCCCCGGATCGCACCACTGCTTACTGCTGCGGATACACGCGGCAGCATCATGATCATCGCTCTCGAGCGACGATCGGTTCGGGGAAACTGAACTTCGTGTGGGGATGATAGGAGTCTCCTGATATACTTCAGCAACATCATTGAACTATAGCGGAGGAATCAGATGTCTGTCCAGCCCCAACCGCTCGAACCCACTGCCAAGAAGCCAAACCCAGTCACAATCCTCGTGAACAACAAGAAGGTCGAGCTGCCCGACCGGCATGTGACCGGCGCGGAGATCAAGCACGCTGCCGGCATACCGCTCGACTTCAAGCTGTACGGCCCAAAGGGCGACGAGATCGCCAACGAGCAGCGGATCGAGGCCCATCCGAAGGAGAAATTCACCGCGATCTCGGGCCAGGATGTGTCGTGAGCGCAGTCGTTGCTGCCGACGTTGGCGAGGGTGTTCGCCAACTGGCGGAGACATTCCCGGACCGGGTCTCCTACGAGGCTGATGGCCAGGGGGGCGCCTACGTAACCGTCTCCAATATCGAGCTCGGCGAGAGTTGGAGCATCCCCGCTGCTCCGCTGAGCTTCCACTTGGCCTACAACTATCCCGCCGCGGCGCCGTACCCGTTCTACCTCCCTGCCGGCACAGAGCCGAACAACAGTTGGCCGACCGGCCTTCAGCGTGTTCAATGGCGCGAGTGGGCCGTGGTGCAGGTGTCTCTACGCCACAACAGCTGGGATCCGGCCCGCGACTCAGCTGTCGGCTCGGTCTTCCAAGTCCGCGACTGGCTGCGCACGCTATGACCCGGCTGCGCATCACCGGCGCCGACCACATGGCGATGCAGGCACATCTGTTCCGGCCGGACCACGATGAGCATGCCGCGATCGTGCTTGCCGGTGTGCGCCGGCGCGCCGGAGAGACGATCCTGCTCGGGCGCGAGGTACACCTGCTCACCGAGCAGGAGTTCCCGCCCGGCCAATACGGCTACCGCCAGCTGTCTCCTGCAGTTCTCGCCCGCCTTGGCAACCGCGCAGCCGATGAGCGCCTTGCGCTGATCTCATGCCACAGCCACCCCGGGGCAACGACGCGCACGGGCCTGTCTGCCGACGACCTGGCGGGACACAAGCGCGTGTTCCCACACCTGCTCGACATCGTGGACGGTGCGCCGGTCGCGGGGATCGCGTTCGGGACTTCGGCCGCGGCGGGCGAGGTCTGGTTCCCAGGCGGAGAGGTTGCCAGTCTCGACGCCGTTGAGGTTGTCGGGCCGCGGCTACAGCGGCTGGCTCCCGAACCGCCGCCTGGTGCTGGCCGGCTGGATGAGCGCTTTGACCGTCAGGCGCGCATGTTCGGGACGGACGGGCAGCACGTCTTGCGCGGGATGTCGGTGGGCGTGGTCGGCCTTGGTGGTGGTGGCTCGATGATCGCCGAGCAACTTGCCCACCTTGGAGTCGGCCGCATCATCGCCATCGACTTCGACATTGTGAAGGCACACAATCTCTCCCGCATCGTCGGCGCGACCGAGCGGGACGCGAAGCGCAGGCGGAAGAAGGTCGACGTGGCGCAAGCGCTTGTCGCCCGCATCGACCCCACGGTCGAGTTCGAGCCCGTCGATGGCGATATCGCGGACGCGGCCGTTGCCGCACGGCTGCTCGACTGCGACTTCATCTTCTTGGCTACCGACACGATCACCAGCCGCCTAGTCGCCAACGCGATCACGCAAAGCCACTTCATCCCAATGGTCCAGATCGGCGCCAAGGTCGACCTCCGCCCCGACAAGGCAATCGAGAGCATCTACGCTGCGGTACGACCCGTGTTTCCGGGTCGTGGTTGTCTGCACTGCGCCGGTCTGATCTCACCTGAAGCGCTTCAACTCGAGGCGGCAAGCAATGAGGAGCGAACCGCGCAGAACTACCTCGGGCTCCCAGAGGTCATCGACCCTTCGGTCATCACGCTCAACGGAGTAGCCGCCTCCACGGCGACGAACCTGATGCTGATGTCGGCGGTCGGCCTCGCCGACGAAGCGTTGCTTGCGCACCGACTATTCGACGCCCGAACGGGGAGCTGGCTTGAGCTGAAGGATCAGCGTCAGGCCGAGTGCCTGTGGTGCGGCGCCGATCATCAGTCCCGCTTTGGGCGGGGCGAGGATGCCGACCTGCCAGTTCGCTACTCCGCTACGCAGGAGACTATCCGTTCAACTTCGCTGCTACGACGCATGAGAACCTGGGTCGCCCGGTGGCAATAGGCGCTGCGTTTACGTGCCGCCGACGAACATCACCCCGTTCGCGTGGTCGCTGTAATTTAGCCACCACTTTCGTATGCAGACACACTCCGCTATCTCGAGCCAACGCGCAGCGCACCACGAAGCCACCCGCCCGGAACGAGCTGGTCGACGAAACAGAGCGCTTTCAACACCTGCTCATCCCGGGGGAACTCGGATGGGCGAGAACCCCACACACGCCGCACGGCATATGCCAGATACATGACGCAAACGTCATCTTGTGACGTTGACTAACCCATATGGACGCGTAGGCACGTAGGTCCCATGCACCGGCGGCAGGCCGAGCGCATGCAGTCTCGAGTCGATCATGCTCACCGGGCCGCCGCGCAGGATCAGCACAACACGCCGCCAGGCCTGCTTGAAGTCCGCGGTCGAGCTCAAGGAGGAACGCGCGGACCGGTCGCTGTTGAACGCGCAGTAGGAGTTGTTGGCCTTCCCCACTCGTCAGCCACTTTTGAGGAGGAGGCAAGGGGAATCATGCCCAAGACGAACACAACACTCGAGACGAGTCATGAAGACAAGGATCGCTCAGCCGAATACACGCAGC
>Ga0182024_10013222_pt1 | contig 16166 bp, 11 predicted proteins | sample P32metaG_FD_120480 | JGI IMG/M metagenome (GOLD analysis project Ga0182024, IMG submission 120480) | Permafrost microbial communities from Stordalen Mire, Sweden - P3-2 metaG (Illumina Assembly) | ecosystem: Environmental > Terrestrial > Soil > Wetlands > Permafrost | place: Sweden: Stordalen... | reverse complement strand
GTCACTCGCTTGGGAACGTGAACGGCATTCTCGCACAGCACCACGCCCGCCGCCAGGCACAACGCCACGCCGGTGCCCGCGCCCACCAACACCCACGCAATCGGCCGTTTCCACGCCATCACTCATTGAGACACCCAGTAAAGTGGTGGAATCCATTGTGGCGCACGCTCTCAGCGTGCCGCGTCGGCACTCTTGCCGACGCCTGGTCTGCAAGCTTACGAGGTCCAAACGAAACACACAGCCGCTCCGGGTGCGACTCGCCCGCAATCATCGCCTTCCAGGCGCGGCCGCCAGTAGAGCAACGGCGCAAGCAGGAAGTGTTCTTCCAACCGGGATTGTCGCACTAAGCCACTACCAATAACGCCAATGCAACGAGCACGTGATAACTGGCTGGCGGCGCGCCGGCCAGAAAAGTAGAACGAGCGCCGCACAAAGCAAGATCTGATGGAGACCTGTCGACAGTTTGGATTCGGCGCTCTTGGTTGAAGAAGAGTTCCGCGATGCCGCGGTCCAGTAGACAGATAAAATGATCCAGAGAATCAGTCCGGGAAGCGTGCGGTTCACCGTCAAGAATAATTGTGAAACCGCCGCCAACGGCCCCGCGTCGGACCTCTAACTGGGCCGGGGGTCGCGCAGAGTCCTTCGGAAGCCAAGAATGCTTCAAGGAGTCACTATGCGCGACAAGCTGTTGGTTGTCTTCTGCTGTGCGCGTTTGTTCGCAATCGCACAGCCCCCTCAAGCGGAAACGATTACCAAGCCGCTCTCTCAAAAAGAAAAGAAAAAGCGCGACGAGAAACTACGCCGTGAACTAGAGTCTCCCTACAAGATTTGGTTAAACGTCGACGTCGCTTACATCATCACCGACGAAGAGCGCCGTGCGTTCAATGGTCTCTCGAACGACGCTGAACGCGAAAGCTTCATCGAACAATTCTGGCTGCGCCGCGATCCAACTCCGGATACCGAAGAGAATGAATTCAAAGAAGAGCACTACCGCCGCATCGCCTACGCCAATGAGCGCTTCGCTTCCGGCATCCCCGGCTGGAAAACTGATCGCGGCCGGACCTATATCGTTTACGGCCCACCCGATGAAATCGAATCCCACCCCTCCGGCGGAACTTATCAGCTCCCGCAAGATCAAGGCGGCCAAAGCCAGGCTTTTCCGTTCGAGACTTGGCGCTACCGCTTCATCCAAGGCATTGGCACTAACGTAGTGTTCGAATTCGTCGACCAGACCATGAGCGGCGAGTACCATATCACCATCGATCCCAACGAGAAAAACGCACTGGCGCACACTCCGATGTCTCCACAGCCGCCAACCACGGGTTCAACGTCGATGCGCGACGAATTCACTCCATTGGAACTGCTGAGCAAATGGGGACACGCACCTGCCATCAAATACACCGACCTCGAAGCCCTGGTAACCACCAACGTTCGCTACAACACGCTGCCCATGCAGGTTCGGACCGATTTCATCCCGGTGACTCCGGCGTCCATCTATGCGAACATCACTCTTCAGTTCGACACCAAGGATCTCCAATTCCTCGAAAAAGACGGCGCGTCGAAAGCCACCGTCAATCTGTACGGACGCATCACCACTATGTCGCGCCGCGTAGTGAAAGTGTTTGAGGATGTCGTTTCTGTGGAGGGGACTTCCCAGCTTTCGTCGGTGTATCAGCAGACCATACCGCTTCCTCCCGGCCGGTATCGCTTGAACATCGTCGCCAAGGATGTCACCGGCGGAAATACCACCACCTATGAAGCCGCGCTGGACGTTCCACAATTTGAGGAGGAGAAGCTGGCGGCCAGTTCCATCATTCTTGCCGACCTGATGGAGCCCGTGCCGGCAAGAAGAATCGGCGCCGGCCAGTTCGTCATCGGCGACACCAAAGTCCGGCCGCGCGTGAGCGCGAACTTCCGCAACGATGAAAAGCTCGGCATCTATGTCCAGCTCTACCACTTCGCGCCAGGCAGCATAGAATACCAGATCACGCGCAGCGGAACGAACGCAGTTGTCCTCGATTACAGCGAAGCAGCCGGTCCTGTAATTGAGAAATGGCTCCCGCTGAGAGATCTCTCGCCAGGATCATACACCTTGCGGCTAAACGTGAGCAGTGGCGCGGGAACCATCAATCCATCAGTCACCTTTACGGTCATTCCATGATGTGGCGCAGGCACTCCTGCCTGCCGCGTCGGCACTCATGCCGACGGCTCTTTCACCTCGGACCGTCTTCGGCCGGTGCAGCATTCCTTAGCGATACCGTCAATCGTATTCCAGCCGGATCCCGGTTCACAATGCTGACCGAACCGCCGAACAACGAAAGAATGCGGTATGCCAAGGCAGGGCCAACCCCCAAGTCCGCGCCGGGCGTGAGCGTCTCGCCGATCGAGAAGAGATCGAAGAATTTCGACAGTGCCGCATCGCGGACCGTCCCTCCCTGACTCTCGATGATGATCCTCCGCGAACCGGCCGCAACCTCGCCTGACAGCCCGACAACCCCGCCCTTTTTGGAGAATTTAACAGCGGTCTCGATCAGCGCCTGCAAAGCCCTTACCAGCAAGTTCTCATCCGCCAGTACGAGACCCATGTCGGCCGATGGCGCAGTCAGCGTTACCTCGTTGGATTCGGCGAACTCGGTGGTGCTTTCAGTTGCCCGCCTCAACGCGGTATATAAAGAAACCGGAGCAGATCTGAACTGGTCGCTATGGACGTCTATTTGAGTCAGAAGCAAAGCATCCTCTAGTATCGAGAGAATTCTTTGGCGAGACCGTTTGAACATCCCTTGGAGCTCGTTGTTCTCCTCGGTAGCGGGCATTGCGTCCAAAATAAGCTCGCCGACTCCAAGAATGCCGTTCAGGGGAGTGCGGAATTCGTGAGAGATGAGATTCAGGAAATCGCTCTTCGATCGGTCCAGGATGGTCAACCTCTGGTTTGCTTCGGCAAGTTCCTGTGTGCGCGTGGCCACAGCCTCCTCCAAGCGTTCATTCTGCCGCTTAAGGGCCCGCTGGAGCTCGTGCAGTTTGAGGTGCGTTTCCACCCGGGCATTAACTTCTTCGAATCGAAAAGGCTTGGATAAGTAGTCCACCGCACCATACTGGAAGGCTTTCAACTTGTCCTCTATTTCGCTAAGAGCGCTAAGGAAAATGACAGGGATGTCTGAAAGCGCCGCGCTGGACTTGAGTCGTTCGCACAACTCGTAGCCATTCATTTCCGGCATATTGATGTCCAACAAAATCAAGTCAGGCGGTTTCTGTTCCGCCGCTGCCAGCGCCAGCCTGCCCCTTGGAAACGAATACACCTCATACCCTTGCTGCCGGAGCATGTCTTCCAAGAGCTTTAGGTTGGCTGCATCGTCATCCACGATTAGGATGTTCGCTACGTCCAAGGAATGTTCTCGCATGTCGGGGTAGGCCTCCTCCTGCGCGAGCCTAAAGATTGCTCAGCCTTAGGCTGTCGAACGTTCTCTCGAAAACCGATTCGGATGTCCGTCGTCCGAACTTGTCTCAACCCTATGTTTAGTGAAAACTTTTACCCTTTATTTGGTTCGTTTCCGGAAAGGTCATGAGCCAGCTTCGATAATCGGACCATACCAGCGAGCTTTGGAACCCGAACGCGCACCCGCTCCTGGACGCCGGTGGTTCTGGCGAAATTCCCGAGGCGTTCAATCCAATGGGGCTTGAGAACCATTCCTTCCTTGAAAACCAGGAGATTCGCTTGGGCGGTAAAAATATCCTCATCCAGGACCATCCCGGAGCGAAGCTCTCGAATCAGTAGTTGTCGCACTTCGAACTCTCCTTTCGTTGGAGAATAGTCGTCTAGCGCGTCCAGCATGCGGCCGTTGAATCGGCCCGATCCCCTGAGCTGAGCGATTGCGGAGCTAGAATCGACGTCTTGATAGATTCTTCGGTCCAGTTCCAATGCTAGATGGAGCATGAGAGCGCCTTGTCTGGATGGCTCCGTGGGGGACAGGTCTGCATCAGGTTTGTGTTGCTTCCGAATCATCTCGGCTATTACTTCCAGCCGCGGAATGTTGGAAAGAAGGCCGGCGGCGACCTCCGGATGAGCGCGAAATATCTGATCCTCGTCGGGCGAGAGCTCCTGGCCGCCGTAGGCCTTTTCGAAAAGCTCGGTGGGCAACACGATACAGCCCACCAAACACAACATCGCGGCCAGCTCGTATTGCCATGCATCCCTAAGCCCCATTCGCTTGGTGAGGCAGAGAACGATATCCCGGATAGAATGTGACCGCAAGACCAGCACCGGCGATGTAATCTGGACTAACTCCAAAAATGTCCCGACCGCGCCTCCGAGCGTCCTTTCCAGCAAATCGCGCTCGGCCTGTTGGGCGCGCCGCAAATTGAGCTGCGTCTCTACGCGGGCCTGCACTTCTTGGAACTCGAATGGCTTGGAGACGTAATCGGCTCCACCCGATCGAAACCCCGCTACCTTGTCTTCGGTCGCATTCAGAGCGCTGAGAAAAATCACTGGGATTTCAGAGAGGAGCGCGCTCGACTTCAGCTGTTGGCACACTTCGTAGCCATTCAGTTCCGGCATGTTGATGTCCAGCAAAATCAGGTCAGGCGGCTCCTGTTCCGCCGCTCGAAGCGCCAGCCTACCCAGTGGAAACGACCGTACTTCGTGCCCGCGCTGACGAAGCATGTCCTCCAATAGCTTCAGGTTCGCGGGATTATCATCCACCACCATGATGTTGCCCCGAGACAGTGCCTGCTCAGTCAAGGGCGTCACACTTCCTCCATCAATCGCGCGAGGGCATCGTATTCGTACTTGTCGGCAAGCTCCTGGAGAGCTTGCGCGGAATCACGATCGGGCACCTTGAGGATCAGCTCGTTCAGAAGTTTCTTGTTGCCGCTCAAAGTCGCACGACGGATTTCTTTGATTAGCTCCCGTGGCAGTTGCCCGAGCCTATCCGCGCTGAGGGCCACTACCCCGGGATGGGATTCGTCCTCGGCCCCACTCGCTTCCTCATAGTCAAACGCAATGTTTAGAAGGGCGCGCATTTTCTCCAGGAGTTCGTCCTCATGGCAAGGTTTCGCCAGGAAATCGTCGGCCCCGCTTTCAGACACTCTTCGACGGTCTTCATCCATGGCGCTAGCCGTCAACGCAACGATAACCGTCTGCCTCCCGCGAGAATCTGACTTTATTCTTCGGGTCGCCTCAATCCCGTCCATCACCGGCATATGCACATCCATCAGAATCAACCGTGGGCTCCATTCCGCCCAGCTTTGGATGGCTGCCTCCCCGTTATCCGCACTTTGCACCGAGAACCCAATGGAACGCAGTAGCTTCATCAGCCAATCCCGGTTGTCGGGGTGATCGTCGACCACTAGGATCTTGGGAGCTTCCTGTCCCGCCCGCAAGGCAACCACGCGGCGTGCTGGACTTGTCTTCAGCGCCACGCCTGCCTCGCCACGGCCAATCGGGATCTCGAGCCGGAACACCGAGCCACTGCCCAGCTTGCTGGCGACACTGATATCGCCTCCCATCAGCCGCGCGTATTGACGGCTGATGGCCAGCCCCAAACCCGTTCCCTTCAGGCTGTCCAAACCGCTCCTGATCTGGCTGAAGGACGCGAATAACTTCTTTTGGTCCTCCTCCGCGATCCCCAATCCGGTATCCTCAACCCTCGCCGACAGCCACAGTTGACCGCCCTTCCTTTCCTCCAAAGTGACCTGCAACTTGATATGACCAAGCTGTGTAAACTTGATTGCGTTTCCGAGCAGGTTGATCAGCACTTGCCGAATCTTGCCTTCGTCCGCGACAACGTAAATCACGGACTCTCGTTCTACCAGCATTTCGAATCGCAGCGCCTTCGCCTCGGCACGCAACCGAAACATCGCGGCCAGATCGTCTAACGTCCGGGAGAGGTTGAAGGTAACAGGAGCGAGTTCGGTGCGTCCAGCCTCGATCTTGGACATATCCAAAACATCGTTTATGAGTGCTAGCAAATGGTCGCCGCTTCGGCCAATGATCTTGAGATTCGCCTTCGCGTCAGCTCCCAGGTCCGGATCCCGCAACATCAACTGGGCATAGCCGAGAATGGCGTTCATCGGGGTGCGGATCTCGTGAGACATGGTCGAAAGAAACGTACTCTTGGCCCGGTTGGCCGCCTCCGCGTCCGCCTTGGCTTGCAGCAATTGCGCGTTGGCGGCCTGCAACTGCTGCGAGTTGCGGAAAATCTCGGCTTCCATCTGCTCCATAAGCGTGAGCGGCTCGATGCTCTTGGGTTGCGACTTTTGCCGAACGAACTCCGTCACGTCCTCAACGCGATGGATCAAATACACGATCCGGCCGTCCGGCCCCAGCACGGGGGAGTTGATCGGGCTCCAGTGACGTTCCTCGAAGACGCCGTCCGGCCGCCGTATGTCGTATTTCTGGATGGCCATGGTGTCTGGAGCGACGGTCTGGAACACCCGGTCGAAGGACGCGCGCAATTTAGAGACCCCCGTTGCCGCAAGGTCCTCGGGATTATCGGGGAAAACCTCGAAGATACCCCGGCCGAGCAAGTCCTCCCGCTTAGTCATCGTTGCCTTAAGATATGCGTCGCTCACTGAGATGATCTTCAGGTCGGGCGTGAGGATGAGGAACAGGGCGGGTAACGACTCAAAAAGTCCCTGCAGCACGGCGCGGCTATTTCGCAGCTCATCTTCAATTGCCTGGCGCTTCGTGATGTCGCGAATGGCGGCGGAAACCAGGATGCCTTCGTCGGTCGCTAGCGGGCTGAGGCTGATCTCGGTCGGAAACTCCGTTCCGTTTTTGCGCAGCCCGTATAGTTCCACGCCCGCGCCCATGGCCCGCACGTGGGGGTCAGCGAAAAACCCGTCGCGGTGCTCGGGATGTTTACCCCGGAAGCGTTCCGGTACCAGCATCTCAATGGTTTGCCCCAGCAGTTCTTCTCGCGCGTATCCAAACAGCTTCTCCATCTGAGTGTTGACCAGGACGATGTTTCCCTCTGGATTCACCACCACCACGGCATCCGGCGCTGCTTCCAGCAATCCTCGGAACTTCGCATCCGCCCGCTTTCGCTCGCTTATGTCGCGCGCAATGGCTGACGCCGCTGTCACGATGCCACGCGAATTCTTGATCGGAGAGACCGTGAGCGCGATGTCAATCAGCGTGCCATCCTTTCTTCGCCGCACCGTCTCCTCATTAATAATTTCGCCATGCTGGAGCTTCGATATGATTTCGAGTAACTCGTCCGGGCGGTCGGGCGGAAGCAGGATCGAAATCGGTTTCCCCATTACCTCTTCGGCTGAGTACCCGTACAGCCGCTCCGCTCCTTTGTTCCAATTGACGATGTTTCCTTCCAGCGACTTGCCGATAATGGCGTCATCGGAGTAGTCCACAATGGACGCAAGTTGCTCGCGCCCCCGTTCCACGCGCTTTCGTTCCGTGATGTCTCGAATGGTGCTGGAAACCAGCGGACCCTCCTCGCTTTCGAATGGGCTGAGGCTGATCTCCACCGGGAATTCCACGCCGTCCTTGCGTAGCGCGTCTAGTTCCACGCCTGTCCCGATGGGCCGTAGCCCAGGATCGGCGAAAAATGCCGAGCGCTGCCCCGAATGTTTGCCCCGAAAGCGTTCCGGCACCAACATCTCAATGGTCTGTCCCAACAGCTCCTCTCGCCTGTATCCGAACAGCTTCTCCACCTGCGTATTCACCAGGACGATCTTTCCCTCGCGATTTACCACCACTACCGCGTCCGGCGCCGCTTCCAGCAATTCACGGAACTTCCCCTCCGCCACCAGCCTCTTCGCGGCGGCGCGCAGGTTCTCCTCCGCCTCACGGCGTTCCGTCACGTCCCACGTGACGCCGGTGAGCCGCTCAGGCTGTCCGCCTTGGCCGTAATAAACTTTTCCGCGGGCAGCCAGAGTCCTCACTGCGCCTTCCGGCCACACTATGCGGAACTCCGTTGAGTATTCTGCGCCGTGTTCCACCGCTGCGGCGACCTCTTGTTGGACGCGCTTGCGATCCTCCGGATGCGCGCACGCTGCAAATCCCTCTACGGTTCTTGGGAACTGGCCGGCCGGAAGGCCGAATTGGACCGAGCAATTCTCATCCGCCTCGATAATATTTGGCGCGATCTGCCAACTCCAAACGGCGATCCCTGCGGAACGCAGTGTGAAGCGTATGCGTTCCTCGGTTTTCTCGAGCGTATCCCGCGCTTGCTGGAGTTCTCGAATACCTTCTGTCTTCAGCTGGTTGAGGTGTTCCAGTTCGAAATTCTGTTTGGCGAGTTGGCGCTGTGTGTTGACAAGCTCGTTATTGAGGAGGCTAAGCTCGTTGTAGCTGTTGTCCTTTAGGTGGTCGCCCACGGCATCCTTGAGCGCCATCTCTTTATGCCCCAGGCGAAACCCCAAAACCAGGATTTGGCCGCTTACCATGCAGCCGTTGAACGAAAGAGTGGACTCAGGCCCGTCTTTCCCGGCCAATTGAAGCTCCCAATCGAACCCGGCTTGGGACGCGCAAATCTCCTGCAGGAAGCTGAGACTTTTCGCCAAACTGCCCGCGGCCAAGCCGGAGCTGAACGGGCGCCCAGCGGAAAAGCGGTCTTCCAAGCCGAGTTGATCGCTGAGGACTTCGAGGACATGCCCTTCCGTGTTGCACAAGAGCGCGATGCCGGCGGAGCTCGCGGACCCGCGAATCATGCGCACCACTCCCCGGCCACGGTGATGGCCTCGGCGGCGTCGCGGGCATAGCCGTCGGCCCCGACATCTTCCCACAACCCTGGTACGGAGTTAAATGGCGCCCCTCCCACCAGAATGCGCGGCGGATTCCCGGCGGCTCGCGAGGCGGCGATCAGATCAGCCACGGCTTGTAGATGGATCGGCATCGTTGCTGAGATAGCCAGCACATGCGGCTTGCGCTGCGCCACTAGCTGGAGGGTGCCGGAAGTGGGAGTGTTTGCGCCAAGATAGAACGTATCCCAGCCTTCCATCTCAAAGAAGTCGGTCACCATGCGCATCCCAATCTCGTGCAGATCCCCACCCACACAAGCCGACACCAGGCGGCGGCCCTTCTTTTCGTTAGAAAAAATGCGCGGATAGAGCTGCGACATTATGAACTGGGTACAGGCCGTGCAATAGTGCTCCTGACCGACGCCGATTCGATTCGAGTGCCAGAGCCGGCCAACTTCACGCAGTACGCGTTGAAAGACGAGGAGATAGATGTCCTTGATCGAAGTTCCACGGTCCACCTCGGCGAAGATGAGATGTCGCGCGCTCTGGCGGTCTCCTTGTAGTAGGGCCTCCAGATACCCGCGCGCCAGAACGTCGAGCGCCCCGATTCCGTCGATGTACTCGGGAGGCTTGGGAACAACTCCTTCGATAATCCGAAGCCCCATGTCCAGATATTTGGACGCCAGCGCGGCGCCTGCGCCCTCCAGCTCCAGATCCAAAGTGTTTCGCAGCAGTCCCAGATTGAAGGCCAGCGCTTCGCCGTCAATATTCAAGCCAGCCAGTAGCGCTGCTGTCCAAGCGATGTATTCGGTAAACAGCGCGGGCTGCCCGAAGGAAAGAGCTGCGCAAAGGTGGTCGAGGTGGTAGCAGTTATCCTCCGTACATTTCCGCCGAGCCCCTTTCCAACGCTGTTCGAGTTGCGGACGGGCTTCAAAGTAAAGGTTAGTGACGCGCTTGGCGATCGCCTCGCGGCTTTCCTGGAGGATGCGGCTGACCGCAAGGCCCTCCGCATTCAATGGCATAGACTCGCCATGATGGTCAGTTGCGTGAATGCTGAATCCAGCTTCAGGCCCTTCGGAATGCCCTTGTGCGAGGCGTGGTGCGCGGGGCTGGAATGCCATTTGCGGAAAGCGGATTCTGTGGTCCAGCGCGTCAACAGATAGAAACCCGACGCGTCGCCGTTGTCCGTGAATACCTCCAGGCCCAAAAAGCCTTCGGCGTGTTCCACCATCCGCGGACGGTCCATAAAAGCGCGAGCCACAGAGTCTTCCAGGCCATTCGCCACCTTGAACCTCGAAAGAACCAGGATCACGACGCCGCTCCCGGTTTGCATGGTCCAACAAAATTCATCCGGGATCGCCGTGCGCGATTCAAATTGTAGCGTGGGTTACCAAACGCCGCGGGCAACTTCCTCCTTCTTAAGAATCAACTGTTCTGCTTATTCCGACATTCCTTTGTGTTCCCCTCGAACATTGGGGACTTGGCGCTGCAACGCCAACAGTTTGGCCAAAGGATACTGGTCGCCGAGCATCGGGTCGAGTAAGCACGAAAAACCGATGGCGTCGATGGGGGAATTTGATACATACTAACACGAGATTTCCGAAAGGTGCCAGAATTTGCGGCGTTAGCGGACTAGTGTGTCGGCGAGAATACAACCCGACGTCAGATATTGTCAGACGATAATGTAGGTGTTTCCCCTACAAGCCCGGCTTGATTATGTGCACTGGCAGACAGACCGTCATGTCTCGCCATCAGGGTCACGGCCCTTATAATTGTCAAGTGACCGATTCCGCGATCCTCCAGCACATTTCGAAGCTCCCCCACGCCCGCGCCACCTTCAAGCAATTGGTTCGCGAACTTGGCGCGCGCGGCGCATCGCGCGACGATGTGGATTCCGCGTTGGATCGCTTGACCGAGCGTGGCGACCTGGTGGAAGTGCGCTCCGGCCATTTCGTAGCCGCCCGCTTCAGCCGCGAGTACGCCATCGGTCGCCTGAATATGCATCGCGACGGGTACGGCTTCCTCATTCCCGATCGTCCCGTCGAGGGCTTGCGCGGCGATGTCTACATCCCTCGCGATTCCGCGCAGACCGCCATGCACGGCGATCGCGTAGTGGTCCACATCTCACGCATTGATAGCGATGGCCGGGCTGACGGCGAGATCGTCAAGATCCTGCGGCGCGCTCATCTCACGGTGGTCGGCGAGTTTAAGATCCGTAAACGCGGCTCCTACGTCATTCCGCACGACGAGCGAATCAATCAATGGATCGACATTCCTGAAGGTATGGAATTGCCTCGAACGGCCGAGAGCCGCGACCGAGTCGGCGTGAAACCTCTAGACGTCGCGAGCCCCGACGATCTCGACGGCATGATCGTCAATGTCGAGATCCTCGAATTTCCTGAAGATGGCGGCCACGCCACCGGCCGCGTCATTGAAGTGCTGGGCCATCCGGACGACTTCGGCGTCGACGTCGAGATCGTCATCCGCAAGCATCATATCCCGCATCAATTTCCACCAGCGGTGCTGGAACAGGCCCAAAACGTGACCAACACCATTCGCTTGGATGAGCTAAATAGCCGCCAGGATTTCCGCGATCTCGATATCGTCACCATCGATGGCGAAATCGCGCGCGATTTCGACGACGCGGTTTGGGTGGAACGCCTTGCGAACGGCAACTATGCGCTGCAGGTCCATATCGCGGACGTCAGCCACTACGTAACGCCCGGCTCGCCCATCGATGACGAGGCCGCCCTGCGTGGCACCAGCGTCTACTTTCCCGATCGCGCCGTCCCCATGCTGCCGCTTGAGCTTTCCACCGAAATCTGCTCGCTCAAACCCGGCGTGGACCGACTGGTGCTTTCGGTTCTGCTCGAAATCGATCATCGCGGCGATATCATCTCTCAGAACTTTTGCCGAGGCGTGATCCGTAGCGTGGAGCGCATGACCTATACCAGTGTCCACGCATTGCTCGAAGGCGATGCCAGCCTGCGCGACCGCTACGCCCGCCTGGTTTCACGCTTCGAATTGATGCAGGAGTTGGCGCTGATCCTGAACAAAAAGCGCGTCCAGCGCGGCGCCATCGATTTTGACATGCCAGAGCCGCTGATTGAATTCGACGAGTTCGGCGAAATGACCGGCGTCAAACGCAGTCCCCGCAACATCGCCCACCGGTTGATTGAGGAGTTCATGCTGTCGGCCAATGAGGCGGTCGCCTCGCATCTCGAGCAGGCCGGCACCCCGTCGCTCTTCCGCATCCACGAAAAGCCCGATCCGAAACGCGTGCTGGACTTTGAAGAGATCGCCTCGCACTTCGGCTATTCGCTTGGGCTAGGCGCGCTGCCGGTGAAGCGCTTTAAGGTGCAAGAACGTGGGCGCGATGGGCGGAAAGTTCGCACCGATATCGTGCTGGCGGACGATGTGTCCATAACCTCGCGAAACTATCAGAAGTTGATCGCGAAGATCGAAGGCAAACCCGAAGAGCGCATTCTGAGCTACCTCATGCTGCGATCGCTCAAGCAGGCGCGCTACAGCGCCGAGAATCGCGGCCATTTCGCGTTGGCCGCTTCCAGTTACACGCATTTTACTTCGCCCATTCGCCGCTATCCCGATCTGGTGGTGCATCGCATCCTGGGCGCGTTTTTCGATGGTCAGAAGAACACGCTCGCACCCGAGCAACTCACCACCATCGCCGACGAATGTTCCGAGACGGAACGCCGCGCCGCCGACGCCGAGCGCGAACTGGTGGAGTGGAAGAAAGCGAAGTTCATGCAGGACCGCGTGGGCGAGGAATTCCGCGCGCTCATCATCAGCACCACGCGCTTTGGATTCTTCGTCGAGCTGGAAAATCTGTTCGTCGAAGGCCTGGTACCTATCGATACGCTGCCCGGCGATCGCTACATGTTTCATGAGAACACCCGTAAGATCATCGGCCAGCGCACCCGTCGCCAGTTCTCCATCGGCGACAGTGTGAACGTGCTTCTCGACAAAGTTGATCCGATCGAGCACAAGCTGCAGTTTTCGTTAGTCGAGCCCGAACCAGCCCGCAAGAAGCGCCGCAAGTAACGTATCCTTACTGTATAGATGCGAAAGCTCAGGGCGATTCTTGTCTCATTGCTCGTGCTGTGGCTGTTGTTCCTGGCCGCGATTTATGTCACCATGCGCCAGCCGCCGGAGCGCTTCGCCACCGCGATTGCCAAGCTTCCCGGACCGGCATTTTTATTGTTCCCATTTGAAACCCTCTGGCTTCGCGCCCGCGCCGGTACCCTGAACATCGGCGACCCAGCCCCGGATTTTCACCTGCGTACGTTAGATAAAACTTCGGAAGTCTCGCTATCTTCTTTCCGCGGATCGAAACCGGTGGTGCTGATCTTCGGGAGCTATACTTGACCGCCCTTTCGCCGGGAGGTTCCCGCGCTCAACAAGCTGTACCAGCAATATAAAGATCGCGTGGCATTCTACGTGGTCTACATCCTGGAAGCTCACGCCAGCAACGTGTGGCAGATGGAATCGAACGTCAAGCAGGGTGTCGTTTTTGCCATGCCGAAAAGTATCGGCGAGCGCGAATCAGTGGCCGATTCGTGCGTCCGCAACCTACACATCCAAATCCCAGCCCTGTTGGACGACTTTTCCGACTCCACCGAAAAAGCCTACACCGGCTGGCCGGACCGCTTATACGTAATCGACCGTGACGGAAAAGTCGCAATGAAGACGGCCGCGGGTCCATTCGGCTTCCACCCCGAAGAAGTGGAACGAACGCTAAGAGTTACCGCACCGCCTGCACAGCCTCCACCTTAGCCCAGGCCGCTTCGCCGAACTTCTCGAAATTCTTCCGAAAGCGCACATCCAGACTCTCGGCCGCCTGATCGTAAGCCGCGCCATCTCGCCATTGCCGGCGCGCATCCAGAACTTCGGACGGAACACCGGGACAGCTCACCGGAACCCCCACCTGGAACACCGGATGAGGATGCGTGGGGACGTGATCCAGCTCCCCATCCACTGCCGCGCTCACCATCGCGCGCGTGTATTTCAAATCCATGCGATTCCCAACGCCATGCGCTCCACCCACCCAACCGGTGTTCACCAGGAAGCATTTCACGTCGTGCTCGCGCATCTTCTCACCCAGCATCTTGGCGTATTCGAGCGGCGGCCGCGGCAGAAACGGCGCGCCGAAGCAGGCGCTGAATGTAGCTTGCGGATCGCTGCCCAACCCGCGCTCCGTGCCCGCTAGCTTGGCCGTGTAGCCGCTCAGGAAATGATACATGGCCTGCTCCGGAGTCAGGCGCGAAATCGGCGGAAGAACTCCGAAAGCGTCCGCCGTCAGAAAAAGAATGTGCGAAGGATGCCCGCCCACACCCGGAATCATTGCATTGTCGATGAATTCGATTCGATACGCCGCCCGCGTGTTCTCCGTGAGAGCTTCGGAATCAAAATCCAGCAGCCGGAGCGTGGGATCGATGACGACATTCTCCAGCACCGTACCGAATCGGATCGCATTCCAGATCTGCGGCTCCCTCTCGCGAGATAACCGGATGCACTTGGCGTAGCAGCCGCCTTCGAAATTGAACACGCCGTGGCTCGACCATCCATGTTCGTCGTCGCCGATGAGCCGGCGTCCGGGATCGGCCGAAAGCGTAGTCTTGCCGGTGCCCGAGAGTCCAAAGAACAGCGCCACTTGTCCATCGGCGCCCACATTGGCGGAACAGTGCATCGGAAATACGCCGCGCGCGGGCAGCAGATAATTCAGCACCGTGAAGATCGATTTCTTCAGCTCGCCCGCATACTCGGTGCCGGCAATAATAATCGCCCGCTTTTTGAAATTGATCGCGATGCAGGTCTTCGAGCGCGTTCCGTCTTTTTCTGGATTCGCGTAAAACGTGGGAGCGAAGAAAACCGTGAATTCCGGCACGTGCTCCTCGGTCGCGCTGGGATCGGGCCGGATGAAAAGTTGTCGCGCGAACAGCGCATGCCAGGCGCGCTGCGCCACCACTCGAATCGGAAGCGCGTATTCGGGGTCGGCACCGGCGAAGCAATCGTGAACGAACAGCTCGTCGCTCTCCCAGGACGCCATCAACCGCGCGTAAATCTGGTCGAAAATCTGCTCGGGCATGGGCTGGTTTACTGCGCCCCACTCCACAGTGGTTTCCGTCTCCGGCTCCCGAACAATATATTTGTCCTTGGGCGAGCGCCCCGTGAACTGCCCTGTCTGAACCACAAATGCTCCGCCGGAGGCCAACATGCCTTCGTGACGCTGCAGAGCTTTCTCAACCAGTTGCGCCGTGCCCAGATTCCAATGCGCTACTTCGAAATTACCGATACCGTGCCGGCTCAGTCCGTACCGGCTTGGACGAACGCCCGCATTCTGCATATGTTTGAATCCCCAATAAGACTATTCTAATTTTATCGCTAAACTTGGTACTGGAGTCCAATGTCCATTCGACCCGTCAAGCGCCTGATCAAGGCCAAGCCCACCCTCGAAGGCGCCGGCGTCCATCTGCGCCGCGCGTTCGGCTTCGGCAACACTTCCGATTTTGACCCGTTCCTGCTGCTCGACGACTTCCGCAACGACGTTCCCGCCGATTATCTCGCGGGTTTCCCCTGGCATCCCCACCGTGGGATCGAGACCATAACATATGTATTGGCCGGAACCGTGGAACACGGCGACAGCATGGGCAATCGCGGCGCCATTGCCGCCGGCGACGTCCAGTGGATGACAGCAGGCCGCGGAATCATCCATCAGGAGATGCCGAAGGGCGATGCCGAGGGCCGCATGCACGGGTTTCAGCTCTGGGCGAATCTTCCGTCGTCGCTGAAGATGACAGATCCGCGCTATCAGGAAGTGAAAGCCGCCGAGATTCCTCTGATCACCGATGACGACGGTACCGGAGTTCGCATCGTCTGCGGAACTTTCTGGGGCAAGCGCGGCCCGGTGGACGGAATCGCCGCCGATCCAATGTATCTGGATGTAACGGTCCCGCCCGGCCGGCGGAAGACGCTTTCGATCGAAACCACGCGCCACGCCTTTGCCTACGTATTCGCTGGCAGCGGAAAATTTTGCAACGCATCCGGCCCTCTGGCAGTCCCCACCGAAAGCATAGGATGGGCCGACAAAGTCCCTCCAGCGGAAGCCGAAAATCGATCGCTAGTGCTGTTCGACCAAGGCGCCGAACTAACAGTGCAAGCCGGTGAAGACGGCATCCGTTTCCTGCTGTGCTCCGGAAAACCACTGCAAGAGCCAGTAGCCTGGTACGGCCCAATCGTAATGAACACCCAGGAGCAACTCAGAGAAGCCTTCGACGAACTAGACCAAGGCACATTCCTAAAATAGGGCAGGGCGGGAGGGGCTGCCGCATTCAGGCGCGCGAGGTGTAGTAGGCGTTGGTGGCTTCACGGAGGTGGTGTTTGCGGCGGATGCAGGTTTCGATTTCGTCATTTGAAAAAACGAAGCCATCTTCGGAGGGATTGTAGGGAGTTCC
>Ga0182024_10013221_pt1 | contig 16167 bp, 15 predicted proteins | sample P32metaG_FD_120480 | JGI IMG/M metagenome (GOLD analysis project Ga0182024, IMG submission 120480) | Permafrost microbial communities from Stordalen Mire, Sweden - P3-2 metaG (Illumina Assembly) | ecosystem: Environmental > Terrestrial > Soil > Wetlands > Permafrost | place: Sweden: Stordalen... | reverse complement strand
GTTGCTCGACTTCGATCGGGCATTCGGCCTGCTCACCGCGAAACAGCGTGCTGCCTTCAGTCTCCATGTTCGCTACGGGTACACGGTCGTGGAGTGCGCGGCGCTGATGGGCTGTAGGCCCGGAACGGCGCGCAGCCATCTCGGGCGTGCTGTCGCGACTCTCAGGAAGGAGATGAGTCATGAGTGACGACGACATCACCATCGATCCCGCATTGCGCGCGGTCGCCGACCGATACTTCGAGCGCGTCGAGCATCGGCCACTGCCGTCGAGCTTGACCTTCGCCACACCACGCTTTGACAACGCTCATCGCGGATCCGGCCTCATGCGTGGTCTGGCCACGGTCGCCGTCTTCGCTGCGGTCAGTGCGGCGCTCACCATTGTGATCCTGGTGACTCGCAATCTCGCTGCCACAAGCCCTGCGCACACGCAGGCACCGCAGGGCGGGCCGATTCCGACCTTCCCCACAGAAGTGTGCGGCGGACGGCCCACTCCGACGCCGACGACGGGCATCACCGAATATGTGGTGCCCGATCTTGACACCACCGGGCCGGCGGTATCCGGCCCTGACGGCAACGTCTGGTTCATCGGGGGCGTATCCACCGGGGCCGCCGGGGATCGCGAAGTGGTGGGACGAGTCACCTCTGCGGGGAAGATCACCCTCTACTCCGTCCCCGGTAATCCGGGGGAAGGGTTCGACGGAATCGCGGCCGGCCCTGGAGGGGACATCTGGTTCTCGGTGGGCACCGGCGACGCCATCGGACGCCTGGCACCGGCGACAGGCCACATCGACGTCTTCCCCGTGCATGTCCCGCCCGTCTCGCCGTCGGCGAAACCCGTCCACACGCAGACGATCGACATGGTCGCCGGTCCTGACGGCAACCTTTGGTTCGACGTAAGTCAGGTCGGCGGCGCGGCGCCTGGGACTGACGGTCAGATCGGCCGCATCACGCCGGCTGGGGTCATCACCCTCTTTGCGCTCCCCGGTCCAGGGCGACCACAGGGCATCGAAGTGGGCGCCGACGGCAACCTCTACAGCCGGATCTCATTGGAGAGCGGACCGATCCCCTGCGGTGCCATCCCCGGGTACTCCCCGAGCGCCGAGGTTGTGCGAGTAACCCGTACCGGCACCGTGACCGAGCTCAGCGAGGATAGCCCGCAGTTCGCCGGATACACCATCGGTCCGGACGGCAACCGCTGGTGGCTGACGTCCACAGGGATGATGCGCCGCACCACCCCATCGGGTCAGGTCACCGACTTTCGGGCATACACGACGCTCGGATTCTGGGATCCCGCGCACTTTGTCTTCGGGCCCGACAAGAGCATCTGGTACGTGGACGGCGCAGGCATCGATCGCATGACACTCGCGGGGGACGTGACCGTGTTCCAGCCGGTGGGGACGGCGTCCGACACCGGCGTCAGCTCGATCACGGTCGGCCCCGACGGCCGCCTGTGGTTCACCGACGGGCTTTCCGGGGGCAACCTCGTCGGAGCGATCCGACCTCCCGCTGCGTAGGCGTCAGCTCGCGGAGTGGACTGTCAACTCCACACCGTCACGCTCCGCGTGGCGACCGGTGCCGTGGACGATGGCAGCCAGTGACGCCTCGTCGCTGCGGAGGACGATCAACTCGCGGGGGTGCAGGACCGCCCAGAGTTTGTCGGCCGCCTTGGCCCGATCCTCCAGGGGCGTGTACACGAGGTGCTCGGGTGCGTGGCGGGACCGCGACAAGCGCTGAGCCACACGGAACGCGTGGTGCGCGGGCTCATCGGAGAGGTAGGGATCGAGAATCTCCAGGATGCGACTGCCCGGACCGTGCGCCGGCACGGTGCCGACGAAGGCGAAGCAGAGGGCGCCGCCTTTCGCCTGGGCGATCCCAGCCTGGACCAGCGCATCGAGATCCTGACCGTCCCCGTTGAGCAGCACCATCACGGGATGGCGCGACTGCCAGCCACCTCGATGGAGCCTCACGAGTTGATCGAGCCGTTGCACAACGGGGACAATCCCCGGCAGTCCAGCACGACGCCGGGCTCGGTGGGTGATCCAGGCGACGACCAGGCCGATGACGGTGATACAGCCGCCGAAGAGTGTCGCCAGGGGCTTTGCGAAGAGGTTGGTCACCCACGCAGTCACGACAAGGACCGACGTGATGATGCCGACCGTGAACATGAACATGGACGTTCCGATCGGCTCGGCGTCGGCGACATACCGCCGGCCGTGTAAGGCGCGGCGCTCGCGAAATCGGACGATGTCGAGACAGACCGATGTGACACTGAAGGCGCCCAGGAGCCCGAACGCATACATGTCGCCGAGCAGGCCGACATCTCCCCGGCTGATGAGGATCACGCCGATCGGGACGGCGATGGCGGCGAGGATGGACCAGTGCGGCGTGTCCCGCCAGCGATTGCGGTCTTGCAGCATTTGAGGAAGAAAGCGGAGCTTCGACAGCGCAAGGAAGACGTGGTAGCAGCCGATGATCGCGGTGTTGCTGGCGAAGATGAGCAGCAGACCCGCACTCGCGGCGACCTCAGTCTGGAGCAGCGGCCCGCCTGCGTAGCCGCCGAGCCGCGAGATGAACTGGTTGGGGTCGGTGTGACCCGCGTTGAGCAGGGTCGTTGACCAGAGGGTCAGCAGCGGGCTGGTGATCACCACCGTGAACACCACGATGACGAGCGCCCGTGGCGCGGTTCGGCGCTGCGGCCGTCGCATTGCCGGAGCGAGCTGGGAGATGCTCTCCAGCCCCGAGAATGCCAGGAACGCGCCCGCGTACCCGGTGAGCAGTCCGATGGGCCCGATCCTCGGGCCGGACAGCGTTTTCGGGACTGCGGCCACGGCGGTGCCGATGCCTGCATGCACGAGCACCGCGATGACCACCGCGAGCTGGCTGCCCATTGCGACCACAGCGATCACCGCCGTGACCTTGGCGTCGGCGTTGATACCAATCAGGTTCAGGCCCGCGAGCAGCAGGAGCGCCACAACCGTGAGCAACACCACGACTCCTATCAGGCCCGGCGCAAACACGCTGAGGTAGATGAACCCGGACAGCGCGCTGAGCGCGGCGGTGAGGAAATAGTCGACCAGGATGAACAGCCCACCGACCAGCCCCGCGATCGGATGGATCGCGTGTGCTCCGACGGTCACCACCCCACCGCCTTCCGGATAGCGGATGGCAACCTCCGCGTACTTCAAGGTCAACAGGACGAAGACGATCAGGGTCAGTGAGACGAAGAGCGCGGCGTGCACGCCGACCCGGCTGAAGAGGATCCCGGGCGTGTAGTAGACGGACGTGCCGATGTCAGCAAAGACGACAGCCCAGCAGAGGAGCGGCCCGAGCCCGCCCATGGGGATTGCATGCCTCCTCCCCGTTCGCGATGCACGGTTTGAAGGCATGATGCGGAGGATAGTGCTCGCTGCAGCGTCCGCTACAGCAGTGTCTCCTCCTGTTCGACTCGTTTGCTCCTCCGGGGCTCGCGTCCAGCGGCACCGTCGGACGCCGGGTGCTCAACGATTGCGATGACCCGCGTTGCCATGAACCGCCCGACACGGACGGGCTGACCGGTACGCGTGAGCTCCGCGACCTCGACGACACCCCGCGACGTGGTGACCTCCACCCGGCGGCCGGCGCGTGTCGCTGCAATCTCAAAGGTCCGCGCGCTTCCGGTCCCGGAGTCGACGATGACCTCGACCATGTCTCCGATCACGCTGCAACTCTAGCGATCGGGCCCGTCGTGACGGTGAGGGGGACGACGGATCGGTTGAAACCCGAGTCACGCCGATGGGATGATGCGCCCGTGCGGAGGCGCACGTGAACTCCTTCCTCGCCGAGATCGGTCAGATGATCGTTCCCGGTCGCGATCCACGCCACGGTCCATTGCCGCCGCTGCTCCTGGCGATGACGTTCGTCACCGGGCTCGTCGATGCGTTCAGCTATCTGCTCCTTGGCCACGTGTTTGTCGCCAACATGACCGGCAACGTGGTGCTCCTGGGATTTGCATTGGTTGGAGCGCCGGGATTCACCATCGCTCCATTCCTGGTTGCATCAGGTGCGTTCGTGACCGGCGCCGTGATCGGCGGCAGGGTCGGATCGCTGCTTGAGCGTGACCGGGGCCGTCTGTTCCGCACCGCCGCATCCGTTCAAGCGGTCTTTCTCGCAGGCGCAGTGGTCCTCGCCGTCTTCAGCGGGAGCCCGGTGCCGGACGGATACCGATACTTCCTCATCGCGGTCCTTGCCATCGCCATGGGGATCCAGAACGCCACTTCGCGCAAGCTCGCCGTGCCCGACCTCACCACCACCGTGCTCACGCAGCTGATCACCGGCATCGCGGCAGACAGCCGCATCGCCGGTGGTCAGGGATCCAAAGGCGGGCGCCGTCTCATCGCGGTCGTCGCGATGCTCGCCGGCGCTGTCACCGGTGCCGCGCTCGTGCTCAACGGGCGCATCGTCTACCCGCTCATCATCGCCTTGATCGTAACGGTCGCCGCCGCGATCACGAGCCGGACGCTCACAACGTCGGACACAGCCTGGGTCCGCGCTGACCACTAGGGGCAATCGCTGGTGCGCTACGCGACCGCCAGTCTCCGGGACGCGATGCGCTCATAGGTGCTCATGAGCCCGTCGACTGTTGCGGCGATCGAGTAGGAGTCGTTCACGCGCCTCCGCGCCAGGATTCCCAACTCGCCGCGCAAGACGGGGTCGCTCCGGAGCGTCTCCAGCGCTGCTCCGAGCGACGGCTCCAGCGGATAGGCCGGAAGGACGATGCCGGCTCCCGAGACGAGCGCCCCATCGTCGCCGACATCCGTGGCAACGACCGCGCAGCCGGCGGCCATGGCTTCAAGGAGTGAGAGCGACAAGCCTTCAACCGTGGATGGGAGAACGAAGACATCAATCCCACGCAGCAGATCGATGCACTGCTGCCTGTCGTGAATCGCCCCGAGCATGACAATTCGCGGGTCGTCCTGGACGACGCGGCTAATCCGCAACTGCTGCGAGCCACCTCCGGCGATGAACAACCGGCTGTCGTTCGACCACCGACGACGCTGAAAGGCACGCACCAACTCGAGAACCCGTTTCTCGGGATCCACGCGGCCGATGTAGCCGACGGCGAAGTCCCCGCCCAACGCGGACCGGAGACGTGATGGCCCGGGCGTGATCTCCGACGTATCGACCCCGTTCGGGAGGACGTCGATACGTTCGCGATCGCACCCGACGGAGACGAGCCGCTCACGCTGGTCCGCGCTCAGCGCGATGCATCGATCGGCCAGCGACAGCGTATGCGCATGAAAGCGATACAGCGCGTGGAACACGCGTCCGCGCCCACCGTGTGCTCGAGCATACGGCAGGTGAACGGTTGCAACGGTGGGTATCCCGATGCGGCGGCAGTGCGCCAGGAGCCACGTGTCCAGCAGCGAGAAACTCAGGGAGATGTGCACGACATCGGGACGGAACTGAGCGAGCTCATGAGCGATGCGTGCTGCCGTTCCAGGCGACGGCATGATCACCGTCTTGAACCGCGCCGCGGACAGTGAGATCGCCTGTGCCGCCGGCACGGCATCGCCGTCATGACGATGGAAGAAGAACGCGACTTCCACACCGTGCTGCCGCAGCGCTCTCACCGTGGTGGCGCTGTACGAGCTCAGCCCGTCGGCTCGCCGTCCCCCACCGTGTCCGAACCAGGCGACCCGCAGTGGGTCACCCGGCAACCGCCCCGTCGCCCGGGGGCGCCGATCTGGGACCCTCGGTGAAGGAAGCATGACTGCATTCTGCGCATAGTGCCCCCAAAAAGGCGTTGGCGAGTCTGGCGGGTTGCTGACCGTCGCCTCACGCACGCCTAGGATTGCGTCCGACCGTCAGGACAAGGGTTTCACTGGCGAGCACCAGAGGTGCCGCTCATGCCGACAAGCAACGCTGGGCGCGGTGGCATCCCCATGAGATGGCGTCCACGCGGACTGCGCAAGGTGGCCGCGGTGGTGTTCGGGCTCGCCTTGCTGCTCGTCTCCGCGGTGTCCCTTCCACGGGGCCTTGAAGACACGAGCGCAGCGTTCGGCGTGAACACGTCGTTCGGTGCAGCGAGCGCGAGGTCGACCACCACGTTGTCGGCCTCGTCGAAAACCGTGCCGGGCACCGGTGACCTGCTCGTGGCAACGATCCAGTTGCGCGGAGCAGCAGTATCTGGCTGCGCATCCACCCGACTCAGACGATGACGATGGCCGGTACGGGATGTTGAACGCGCATCCACCGAGGCCGACGCCCGGTGGGACGGAGAGTGTCAGCGGAACGACATGATCGGAGTGGCGATCGTGAGTCGCCACTCTCCATCCGCGGCCCGGGACTTGGGCGGCGGGGGCTGCCGGCACCGTGCAGGCGGTGCCGACTCGGTAACCCCCTGTACGGGCAACATTGACTCTTGTCACGAGCCCAAGTCTGCCCGTCAGCGTACCGACCTGAGGTCTCTCATGACCACGAGTGCAGTCTCGCGCGCACCTCTTCGAGGGCGCTAGAAGGCCGGTCCGAGATCCCCGTACGCGCTATTAGCGGAGCCGCCGAGCAAGCCGACCCCGTAAGCCTCCTCGATGCCGCGAAGGGTGGCGTAATGGTCACCCGATGCTGTGAAGGCCCCGTGGGCGTTGGCGGCGATCACCAGAGCGGGAATCTGGCCGCCGTCGCCGTACGAACCGCCGGACGTGTCCTTGGTGAGACTCTCGTCCCAGGTGATGATGACGACGCCGTTGTCTGCGAACCAGCTCGACGACAGCACGGTCGGTAGGTTGTCCTTCAACCAGGTGTCGCCGTCGGCAACACCGTTGCTGCCGCACGAGCCGCCGTTGGTGTGCATGTCATCGCAGATGTTCGGAGTGATCCAGACAAAATCGGGCGGCGCGCTGCTGTTCAGGGCTGTCGACATCCCGGACAACGTGTACGGCACGACCCCGTTGCTTCCGGAACAGAGCGACTTGTAGTCGCTGAAGTACACGAACGGATTGTGATCAGACTCGTACAGTCCGGTCGTGCCACCGTTGTAGCAGGCGGAGGGCATCGCCTCCATGTACGCCTTCCAACTGATACCTGCTGTCTTCAGTTCGTCGACCAAGCTGGTGGCCGTATATGGAGGCTTCGTTCCCTCGCCCAGACCCTGGTTCGAGCCCGAAATGAGGTCCAGGTAATCGTCGGGGCTGCCGTGCTGATTGGCGAACCAGTGGGTCGCCGACCTGTACTTGCTGACCAGACTATTGATGTACGGCGCGTTCGAGTTGCCGATGATGTACGTCGAGCCTTGTGCCTTGCTGTACGCCTTGTTCTCGTCGACGATGATCATGATGTGGGGTGCACTCGGGGGCGGCGTTGCAGTGGGGGTCGGCGTGGGAGTTGGCGTCGGGGTAGGGGTGGCTGTCGGAGTCGGAGTGCCACTGGTCGATACGGTCGGCGTTGGCGTGGGTGTCGACGTTGAGCTCGTCTCGAAGGTTGCGATGGCGCCCGTCCATGCCGACGATGCGCTGAGTGTCGCCGCGTAGCTCTGCGCCGCGGCCGTCCCGAGCAATTCCCAGGCGGCCTGTTCCCCCATGCCGGTGCCACTCACCGTGGCTTGCTCCACGCTGGTCGTCGTGTAGCCGGAGGTCTGCCCGCTCGGTGTCGGGGTGCCATTCCATCCCACATCGGCCACGGCGATCTCGTTCGCCTGGCTGGTGACTGCCGTGGTGCCTGTGGACGCCGCCGTGCCCGTGCCTGCATTGGTCGCGGTCTTGTCAAGCGGTGTCGCCGACGCACCGGAGAGGTCGAGCACCGTGAAGGCAATCGCAGATGCGGCACTCGCGGTCACCGTGACGCTGCCAGTCGTGGGGATCGACGCGGCATTGGCGAAATACCAGATCTCGCCGTCGGCCTGCGAGCCGGAGGCAACCGCAGCGGCCTTCGTCCAGGTCTCGCCGTTGGAGTCGGTGACCTTGGTGACGCTGGGCAGTGCTGTGGTGTTGCGCAGCCGGATGGTGGCCGCGAGCGTGTCCCCCGCAGTCGTGGGGGACTTCGGCGACGCGGAGAGCGACGTCGCGGCGGCGGAGTTGGCGGCTCCGAACGTCTCCGACTCCGTGATCGCCGTGCTGGCAAGCGCCGGGACGTGCCCAAGGAAGCTGTTCTGGATCAGCAAGACCGCAGCCGCGCCGATGCCCCATGCCACCGCACGGGTTGCCTGACTCCCCCGCCGCCTCAGGGTCATCCCCCAACTCCTTGATTCCCGCCTATGTCGACGACCACCGGGTCATCGACGTGGTGAGACTCTACACGGACACGGGGTCGCAGCCGGCGTGGAATCACCTCGCGCGATCGCCCCCGTCCTTGAGACCCGGCCCGACTTACTCAGCCGATCGGGGCTTCTCCGCAGGCCCGGCAAGGCTGTCCGAGCGGCCCTGCGCGAGCCGTGACCACTGCGAAGTCGGACGTCCGTCGGTGCGGAACTGCTCGCCGGTGGTCGCAAAGGGCTGGGGCCAGCCGGGCGGTGAGTCCTCCCAGACCTCCTGCCGCCCGTACACGGTCCGATCGAGCAACCCATACGTCGGCGCCATCGTCTCGGCGGCGCGCCCGGAGGTCCAGTACGTCTCGAACACCCGATCACCGTCGCGGAGGTAGCAGACCTGCATTCCAAACCAACGCCCGGCGAGCAGCGCATCGGCCGAGTCCTGTGCTGAATACCATGGGACGTCCCAACCCATGAAGTCGCGATAGCGGACGCTCTCGTCGTAGGGACCCTCGCAGAAGGTTGCGTAGGTGACATCGCGCGAATACAGGTACGCCAGCTCACGGACCTGCCCATTGAAGAAGGTGCATCCCTCGCACTGCTGCTCGGCCGGCAGGCCCGCATGCCACATGTGGAAGTACACGTAGAGCTGGCGGCGGCCCTCGAAAACATCGAGCAGGGTGACGGGGCCGTCCGCGCCGATCAGGGTCACGTTCGGATCCACCTCCACCATCGGCAGTCGTCGACGGGCGGCGGCGAGCGCGTCGCCCTCGTGCGTATGCGCCTTCTCGCGCACGAGCAGTTCGTCCAGGTGCGCCTGCCAGCTGGAGCGATCCACGACCACTGGGCGAGCGGTGCTGGCCCGTGGCCCCGATGGAATCTCGGCCTTCGCCATGGGGGTGAGTCTGTTGGATGGCAGCCTAAGGCGTTCGTCGACGTGATCGATCAGGTGGTTGATCGGTCATGTCGAGCAAAGGTGAAGCACGTCTTGCTGTTGGGGCCGGCAACGTCTGGACCCGGCTCCTTCCACGCCCTACTCCACAACCGCTTTGTGCAGGTTCCGTTACCAATGGACCACCGAGTGTTGGCGCGATATGGCGACTGCCCCCACTACTCTGCTGTGGTGTCTACCGCGCTTCCTCGAGTTCGAGTTGCAAGAGCCACGCAGGCTGGTGGCGCGCCGCGTTGGGTGCTCTGGGTCTATGGGGCAATGGGCCTCCTGCTGCTCGCCTATTGCGTGTCGCTGATTGTTCGAGGCCCGACCCAGACGGTGTCCCCCATCGATGGCTGGGGCGTCGCAGCGTTCGAGCTTGTGGCGAGCGCGCTGTGTCTCTCGCGAGCCCTCGGCTCCAGCCGCCGGATGGTCCTGCTCCTGCTGGGGATCGGGGTGCTGTCATGGAGCATCGGAGATACAGTCCTCGCCGCTGAATCTGCTGGTGGCGGCACGCCACCCGTTCCGTCACTCGCCGATCTGTTCTGGTTGGGGTTCTATCCCATCACCTACGTGGCGCTTGTCCTGCTCACCCGCAAGCACGTCAACCGAATGGGCGCAACCACATGGCTCGACGGCGCCGTTGCGGGCCTCGGGGCCGCGGCGCTCTGCGCTTGCTTTGCGTTCAATACGGTCCTCCATTCCGTCGGCGGAAGTGCGACCACGGTCGCAACCGACCTCGCGTATCCCATCGGAGACGGGTTGTTGCTCATCCTCGCTGTGGGAGGGACGGCGATCATTCCGGGTTGCCGCAAGAACCCACAGTGGCTGCTCATCGCCGGAGGCATCGGGGTCGCAGCTGTGGGCGATACGTTCAACCTGTTCGCCAGTTCGGGCACGACATCCCATCTGGGGGCGATCCTCAATGGAATCGCGTGGCCGTGCACGATCCTGCTCATCTCGATCGCGGTCTGGGTGCGTCCACTCCATTCGAGCCCGCTCCAACCGTCGGTCACGCCCGGGTTTCTCCTTCCCGGTCTGGGGGCCTGCGCCGGCCTGTCCATCCTGTTGGTGGACTCGCTGCATCCGGTCAGCCCGGTAGCGATCGGGCTCGCCACTGCAACGTTGATGGCCGTCGGCGTCCGGCTCGGGCTTTCGGTGACCCGTCTCCGGTTCCTGACGGACCTGCGCCACCGTCAGGCAATCACGGACGACCTGACGGGTCTGGGCAACCGTCGACAGCTCTTCAATCTGCTCGACGCCTTCTTCGCGGATTACGCCGACCCGGAGACAGTGGCCCGAAGCTTGTCACTGCTCTATGTGGATCTTGATCACTTCAAGGAGATCAACGATTCGTTCGGCCACTCTGCGGGCGATCAGGTCCTCAGACAATTGGGCCCGCGGCTCAACAAGCGCCTTCGCGAAACCGACGTTCTGGTGCGGGTTGGTGGCGATGAGCTTGCCGTACTCATCATGGATACCGACTCCGACTATGCTGCCGTAGTTGCTGCACGCCTCATCGCGGAGCTCGAGGAGCCGTTCGAACTCGACGCGATCAGCGTCCGCGTCGGCGCCAGCATTGGCATCGCGACTGCACCGGCCGATGCGACCGAAAGCACCGCGCTGCTGCGCTGTGCGGACCTTGCCATGTACCGCGCCAAGATGGGGCCAAGGCCGTTTGAGGTCTACCGGCACGACGTCGACGATGACGGCAACCGGCTTCGCCTCGTCGATGAGTTGCGCGACGCGATCCTGGGCGGAGATCTCGAGGTCTATTACCAACCGCAGATCGACCTCGTCACAGGCGAGCGGTCAGCAATGGAAGCGCTCGTTCGCTGGCCACATTCGCGACTCGGGCTGATTCCTCCGCTCGACTTCATTCCCCTTGCTGAAGAGGCGGGGCTGATGCAATCACTCACTGCGCTGGTCCTTGAGCGGGCGATAGAACAATGCGCCGCGTGGCACGCCGACGGTCAGCGGATGACCGTTTCCGTCAACGTGTCGGCGACGAACCTCCTCGACTCCGGATTCAGTGATTCCGTGCTGGCCGCCCTCGCCCGCCACGAAGTGGCTCCCGCGTCTCTCATCCTTGAGATCACCGAGACCACGATCATCAGGGACTTCGATCTCTGCAAGGTCGTCATCGAGCAACTTCGCGGCCTCGGGCTGGGTGTTTCGATCGATGACTTCGGTGCGGGGGTCACATCGCTTGCCTACCTCGGCAGCCTCGCGGTCAGCGAACTCAAGCTCGACCGGAGCTTCCTGACACGCTTGGCGACCGGAGACACAGAGCGGAATCTCGCGTTGGTGCGAGCGACCATCGCACTCGGCCACAAGCTGAACATGCGCGTGGTCGCGGAGGGCATCGAGGACGTTGACGCTCTCAACATGCTCGCCGCGATCGGATGCGATATGGCGCAGGGCTACTTCATCAGCCAGCCGATGCGCGCACGAGACCTTGGCCTCCCTGGGGGGCACCTCGACGCTCCGGCGGCGTCGGACACGGCCGTCGCCTGAGTCTAGCGACCGCAACCACGACACGACGAGGCGCGCGCTCGTGTTGGCGAGCCGAACGCCAGGACCCTGATCCACTCCCCGAGCACCGAGGCAGGCACACCGGTGGGGGTAAGATCGATGCCGAGATGACGGGCGGCGGACGGGACCCCGAGTTCAGCGCGTGGACAAGCGCGATACCGCCGGACCCGGGTCTGTTGCGACGTCTGATGCGAGCGCTGCTCAGCATCGGCGCTCGACGCGTGGATGTTGCGGGGTACGACGAGCATGACCCTCCTTCCGAAGGAGCCGGAGTCCCTGCGCGACCAAAGGGGCCGGCACCGACATTGCTTGGTTCGGCCGAACTCGAACTGCCGCGAGGACGGTGATCGTGTCAGCAATCGTGTCGAGTATTGACATCGCCCGACCGGCCGCGGACGTTTTCTCCTACGTCACCGATCCTTCGCACTTCGCCGAGTGGCAGGCGAATGTCGTGAGTGGACGGCTCGTGTCGGAGGGTCCGGCCTCGGTGGGCACAGAGTGCGTCACAACGCGCCGCATTGGCGGATCAAACAGAACGTCGACCTCGGAGATCACCGCGATCGATCCTCCGACATACTGGGCCGATCACGGAATCGACGGTCCAATCCGAGCGATCGTCAACGTGGGGGTCGAATCGCCCGAGGTCGATCGCGCCCGCGTGACGATTTCCCTCGACTTTGAGGGCCACGGGATTGGCACGCTTCTCGTCCCGCTCGTCGTCCGTCGTCAGGCAGCCCGCGAACTCCCCGCGAACATGCATCGGCTGAAGGAGCGGCTGGAGCAGACCGCATAGCGCACGGCTGCGACGTCACGGGCACGACATCAGGAACCGGGGGCTTCGATCTCCATTGGCAAATGCTCGGCGACCGACTTGATGCCCTCGAGGACGGGACCCCAGTTGCTTTCCGCCATGGTGTCCGCCTCTTCCTGACTCGCGTTGTTGTCCTGCGTGACGGTGAGGACAGTCGTGCTGGCTCGCTCGGTGAGCTCGTATGTGACGGTGTGGTAGTTCCCGGGCTTGTCCTCTGTACCGCCCATCGGGCTCCAATGAGTCATCCGCAGCAACCTTCCCGGCTCAACGGCCACGACGTTGCCTTTGTCCTCGTACGTTTCGCCCTTCCATTCGCCTTTCCATGTAATCGGGCTCCCCACCTGCCAGTCCGTCTGCATGTCGGTACCGAACATGTACTGCTTGACCTTCGCCGGATCCGTGAGTGCCTGCCACACGGCATCCGCGGGGGCGTTGATGGTGATGTCCTTCTTGGCGACGAATGAGGTCATCGTTCCTCCTTCTTGGGTTGGGCCTTGCCCGTCTTCCAGCGCAGGCGCGACCGATATATGATTGGATCATATAATGGCCGGTACAGTGGCAGTCAAGTCGTGAAAGGCCAACGAGATCCGCGCCTTGCCAACCTGCTCGGCACGCTCTCGACAGGCATCACCGATGCCATGTACGACTCAACCGCGATGGCCGCAGGTTTGGATGGAGCCGCCTCGGCCGCGCTCATTGCCCTGCTGGACTTCGTGCCCAGCGGGTCCGTGCGAGCGCTCAGTCAGGTTGTCGGCCTGACTCACTCAGGTGCGGTGCGGGTTGTCGATCGCCTCGTCGCGGACGGATTGGTCACTCGAGAGTCCGGTCCTGACGCGCGTTCGCGCTCAATCGCACTCACCGCGCATGGCGTCAAGACGGCGCGCCAGATTCGCCTGGCTCGAGAACGCACGGTTAATCGGGCCATCGAAGCACTCAATGACCGCGAGCGCGCCACACTGACGACGCTGTGCGAGCGCTTGATCGCGACCATCACCGAGCACCGACTGGAGCAGCGACGTGCCGGCCGCCCGCCCGTTGGTGGTGCACTGTGCCGGATGTGTGACTTCGGCGCGTGCGGACGCGAGCGTGGAGCCTGTCCTGCGGCCACGCGAGTCACGGCGCTCACCGCCGGCGAGCGCTAGTCGGGCTCGCCTCTACTCAGCGTCGCAGGGCATCATCGTATGGTCATGGGAGATCAGCGTCTGCGACCGTCGTCGAGATGGAGGCGGGGTCTCGTGGCGGTTCTCGCGATGCTCATGTCATTGATGTGCGCCTGCGGCAAACCCGTCACCTCGGTCCCCGCGGCTTCGACCGTTTCATTGGCTTGTTCCTCGTCCACGGCCGCCGTCGGGCCCTTGGAGCCGTCAGAAGCGGTCGTGGCCACGAGTGGACACCCATACTCCGTTCTCCCAATTCCCGGCACAGACGTCGCCGTGGCTTCCGTGACCACCCTGAGTGATCCTGCTCGCGGGGAGCTCGACGTCCTCCGAGTTGGCGCGGGAAGCGTCAGCCTCGTGCGTTCGATGGTTGTCCCCGCGGCGTCCAGCGCCGATGGCATGGCGCTCAGCCACAACGGCCGCTGGCTTGCGGTCACAACCTTCGACAACGGCACGTTGCTGCTCAGCGTTGCGGATCTTCTGTCCGGAACTCCCGATCCAGTCGTCCGCCGGCTCGATGATGGAACTTCGGGGCAGATCGAGTCAGCGTTTTCCATCGATGACCGATATCTGTTCGTTGCCGACGAAGACAGCGCCCAACTCAGCGTCTTCAACGTGGAGCGCGCTGTCGGCGGCGGATCCAATTCAGCGCCTGTGGCAGTCGGGCGGCTGCTGCTCAGCCCGGGACCTGTGGGCATTGCCGTGTCACCGGACGGCCACTGGGTGTATGTCACGACCGAGGGTCCAAGCGGTGCGTCCGGCTTCCTCTGGATGCTCGACGCGCGCATCGCGTCCCAGAATCCGGCGGCGGCCATCGTCAGTCACGTTGGAGCAGGGTGCAACCCCGTGCGGGTCGCGCTCTCACCGCGCGGGGACATCGCCTGGGTGACCGCACGAGCCTCGAACGCACTCGTCGGTTTCAGCACCGCCGAGTTGCGCACCCAGCCATCGCAAGCGCTCCGAGCAGTGGTGCGCGTCGGGCTCGAGCCCGTGGGAGTGGCCCTCTACGACGGCGGAGACTATGCGGTTGTTGCAAATTCGGCGCGCTTTGCAGCCCCAGGCATGCCGCAGAACCTCACCGTCGTGGATGTCCAGGCTGCGCTCGCCGGACGCGGTGCTGTCGTTGGCTGGATTGCTGCTGGAGCGTTCCCGCGCGAGATCGCGATTGATGGCACGTTGGGGTTGGTCACCAACTACGATTCAAACACCATTGAAGCGTTTCGACTCGCGAACTGAAGGTGCGCTGGCGCGCGCCGGAGTCTCCGGGGTCGCCATCTTCCCATCACGGATCGCCAGGTGAATGTCGCAGCGTGCATCGACAGCAGGATCATGCGTTGCCACCAGCAACGTGGCACCGGTTCTCGCGTGCAGCTCGATGAGCAGGTCGAAGATCGTCTCACCCGTCGCAGAGTCGAGGTTGCCGGTGGGTTCATCCGCAAGGAACAAGGGCGGGTCAACGATCAGCGCACGTGCGATGGCAACGCGTTGCTGTTCACCGCCGGACAGTTCCGACGGGAGTGAGTCGCCACGATCGCCCAGCCCGACCTGCTCGAGCAGCTCATGCGCTCGCCGCCGCAACGCCTTGCCTGCCTGGTACGGCAGCAGTGGCGCCGCAACGTTGTCCGCCGCGGTCAGCGCCGGCAGAAGATGGAATCGCTGAAAGACGAACCCGACGCGGCGTCGATACGCGACCAGCTTACGCGAGGCCAGCTCGTCGAGTTGCGTGTCCCCCACGCGTAACGTGCCCGACGTCAGAATGTCCATGCCGCCGATCACATGCAGCAGCGTGGACTTCCCCGAACCGGACGGACCGGTGATCGCAACCAGCGAGCCGGCGTCAACATCCAGGTCCACGTGGTCGAGTGCGGTGAGTGACCGCTCGCCGGCCGGATACTCGCGTGTCAACCCACGTCCGGTGATCGCAACACCCGGCATGGGGTCAGTCCTCCGCGAGTGCAGCGGCAGGGGCTGTTCGCGAGGCCTGCCATGCGGGCAACGTGACGACGGCGCCCACCAACGCAAGGCTGATCGCTGCTGCAAGGATCACTGCGGGCAACACTGCGAGCGTCGAACCCGTGAGCAAAGCGGCGAGAGCCATACCAAGCGAGCCTCCCGCGATGACTCCAACGATCCCGACAACCATGCCCTCCGTGAACGCGACACGGAACAATGTCGCCGGCTGCCACCCCGTGGCCGCGAGCACCGCCTGTTCACCGGCGCGATCTCGAAGATTCACCGCCAGGACGTCGGCGACGCTGAAGGCACCGAGCAGAAGCGCAAGCACCGCCGCGACGAGGTCGACGCCGCGGACCTGCACACTGACCAGATTGCCGAGCAGGCTCCCTGCCACCTGACCCTGGAAGGCCAGCTGCACCGCAAGGAGCGTTGCGAACGCGGCCACACCGATCACCAAGCCGAGTGCCCCGCTCACAACGCGAGCTGGGCGCCGGGAAACGTTCGCGATCGCGATGCCAGCAACACCGCGAACCGAGCCGTGACGACCCCTCCCGCC
>Ga0182024_10013220_pt1 | contig 16168 bp, 14 predicted proteins | sample P32metaG_FD_120480 | JGI IMG/M metagenome (GOLD analysis project Ga0182024, IMG submission 120480) | Permafrost microbial communities from Stordalen Mire, Sweden - P3-2 metaG (Illumina Assembly) | ecosystem: Environmental > Terrestrial > Soil > Wetlands > Permafrost | place: Sweden: Stordalen... | reverse complement strand
CATCGGCCCCCGACGGCGAGGCAATCCCACCCAGCGAACGCGGCCTGGCGCTTGCAGCGGCGCTGACCACCGTCGTCCTCTGGGCATCCGCGTTCGTGGGGATCCGAGCGGCAGGCCGCGTGCTCTCGCCCGGCTCGCTTGCGCTGGCCCGGCTTGTGGTCGGCTCCATTGCGCTCGGTGTGATGGTGGTCGTCCGCCGCCAGCGGCTCCCGCGGCGCTCCGATATTCCCGGACTGCTCGCGTGCGGGCTGCTCTGGTTCGGCGCCTACAACCTCGTGCTCAACCAGGCGGAGCAGACGGTCGATGCCGGCACTGCGGCCATGCTCGTGAACACCGGCCCCGTGTTCGTCGCGATCCTCAGCGGCGTCTTCCTCCACGAGGGCTTCCCGCGGCGTCTCGTCGTGGGCTGCATCATCGGGTTCGGTGGCGCCGTGGTCATCGGCTTCGCCACGTCGAACCACGGGTTTCAGGCGGGGCTCGGCGCGGTGCTCTGCATTGCCGCAGCGATCGTCTACGCGGGCGGCGTCACGGCGGAGAAGCCGCTCCTCGCGCGCAACTCGGCGCTCACGGTCACCTGGCTCGCCTGCACCATTGGCGCGGTCGTCTGCCTGCCCTTCGCGCCGCAGCTGGTCCACGAGGTCGGCAGGGCGGACGCGGGCACGCTTGCCTGGGCCGTCTATCTCGGTCTCTTCCCCACGGCGGTCGGGTTCAGCTTCTGGGCCTACGCACTGGCGCGAACCAGTGGCGGCCGGATGGGCGCGATGGGGTATCTCGTTTCGCCGGTGGCGATTCTGCTGGGGTGGCTGATCCTCGGCGCCGTGCCGCCGCTACTGGCGCTGGTTGGAGGCGTCTTCTGTCTTGCGGGCGTGGTGGTGACCCGCGGCGCGGGGCTCCCTGGACGGCTCGGCATTCGCAGGCGGGTCAGCGTCTGATATCCGCTTCTATGTCATGTATAGTTGACATATGACCTACTCGCTCTCCACGGCCACCGCCGATGCGGCGGTCGCAACCGTGCTGCGCGCGCTCAACGACCTCCCGACCGAGGATCGGCTGGTAGCACTTCGATCGGTCGCCGTCCTGCTCGGGACCAAGCGCGCCTCCACGGTCCTGGCGGCTCGAGCCGAGGGGATGAGCTGGCAGGACATCGCCGAGCGCCTGGGCATGTCGCGCCAGTCCGTCTGGGATCGCTACGCGGCCGAAGATCACGATCCGCCGCCACCGGCGCGCGGACGCCGTTCGCGCGCTCGGACCGCCACGCACTCGTTCTCGAATTGCGCCGCCTACAAGGCGGTCACCACACCGCGCCCGTGATCAGGAGTACCCACATGGTCAAGACCGTCGACGACGCCACCTTCGACACCGAAGTCCTCGCATCCGATACCCCGGTGCTCGTGGAGTTCGGCGCGGCATGGTGCCCGCCCTGCCGAATGCTCGCCCCAATCCTCGAAGAGGTCGCGGACGAGCGCGCCAGCCGCCTTCGGGTCATGACCGTCGACGTCGACGCCAATCCCGCGACCCAGGGACGGTATGGCGTGATGTCCCTGCCGACGCTGCTGCTCTTCGCTGCGGGCAAGCCGGTGCGACAGGTGATCGGGTTCATGTCCAAGGGACGCCTGCTGGCGTTCATCGACGAGACCCTGGAGATCGCCGCCTAGCGCCCATGCGTCACCCGCTGTGGGAGGCCGGCGCCGAGCGTGTCGAGACGCCCCGATGCGTACAGTTTGGTGGTGGGGACACCGGCTGACGAAGCGGCTGACGCGACGGGGCTGCGCCGCGGCGGCCTCGGTCACGCCCTTGACGTTCTCGAGGACGGTCCGAACCCGAAGCGGACGCCCCAGGTCATCGGTAACCTGATCCTCACGTCGCACGCCGGGCTGATCATCCTCTTCGGTCTGGTGCTGCTCTACCTCAGCGGGCTCGCCTTCACCCCGCTCCGGCCGGTGCACTTCGCCCTCGGCTTCGCGCTCATCCCGATCCTCCTCGTCAAGCTCGCGAGCACCGCCTGGCGGGCGCTCGCCTACTACTTTCACCGCGACGCCTATCGAGCCGCCGGCGCCCCATGGCTGCTGCCGCGACTCATCGCATTGCCGCTGGCAGCCGCGGCGGTGCTCGCCACCTCCAGCGGTGTTGTGCTCTGGGCTCAGGGGACCGACCACGGTCTCTGGGCCACCGTCCACACCGATTCGGTTATCGCGCTCGGCGGCATCGTCCTGGTCCACCTCGCGGTATATCTGCGCAAAGCAGCACGAGCGTCAGCCAGGAGTCTCGCCGCGACCGCCATCAACCGACCGGAGAAGGTGATCGTCTGGGCGCTCGTCGCGGCCGTGGTGGCGGGCGCGATCGCCACGGGCCTGGAGCCCACCTGGCACCTGTAGGACTACCCCGGCCGGGTCGCCGGTGTCGACGTTCCGGCCGTCTCGAAGACGTTCCACATTGCCGCGTAGCGCCCACGCATCACGATCAGCTCGTCGTGGGTTCCGGCCTCCACCACCTGCCCGCTGTGCAGGACGACGATCCGGTCGGCGGCCTTTGCCGTCTGCAGGCGATGGGCGATGACCACGGTGGTGCGACCCTGCGACACCTCCTGCATCGCCGCGGCGACGTGCGCCTCGGTGACGAGGTCGAGGTTCGACGTGGCCTCATCGAGCAGGAGGACCACCGGGTTGACGAGCTCGGCTCGAGCGAGCGCGATCAGCTGGCGCTGCCCAGACGAGAGTGACCGCCCACGCTCGGTCAGCTCGTGGTGATATCCACCGGAGAGGTGCGCGATGAATTCGTGCGCGCCGACGGCCCGGGCGGCAGCTTCGACCTCCGCGTCGCTCGCTTCGGGCCGTCCGTAGGCGATGTTGTCCCGAACCGTTCCCGAGAAGAGGAACGCCTCTTGCGGAACATATCCGAGCTGGTGGCGGAAGTCGTGGATATCGACGCGGCGCAGGTCGTGCCCGTCCACCTCGACACTCCCTTCAACCGGATCGTAGAAGCGCGCGAGCAGCTTCATGACAGTCGATTTCCCAGCGCCGGTCTCGCCGACGAGGGCGACCGTCTCCCCCGCTGCGATGCGCAGGTCGATGCCGCGCAACGCCTCCGGTGGCTTACGCCACGCAGCGTCACGGGACTGCAGATAGCGCGGATCCTGCGGCCCGCGTCGTTCGACCGGACGCGCTCCCTGGAATCCGGGACGGCTGACCGGCACTGGGTACGAGAAGCGCACGTGGTTCAGGCTGATGTCACCGTGCAGACGCCCGATCTCCTCCGGCGCAGCCGGGTTGGGCGTGAGTGGCTCGAGCTGCATGAGCTCGGCGATCCGTCCCACCGACACTCGGGTCTGCTGCCAGGCGTCGAACACCTGCGACAGCTGCTGGATCGGCGAGAAGAACAGGTCGATGTAGAGCAGGAAGGCGATGAGCGCTCCCGATGTGAGATGCCCCGTCTCGATGAGCCGTGCGCCCACGCCGAGCACAATCACGTCGGCCACCGCCGACATGAATTGCACGAACGGAAAGTAGGTTGCGACCAATCGCTGCGCCGCAACCCGGGTGTCGAGGTATGAGCGACCCAGCCGATGAAACTGCGCCATCGCCGCGCCCTCGTGGACGAAGGCCTGCGACTCGCGAACCCCGGAGAGACTCTCCTGAAAGTCGGCATTGACAATCGCGATCCGCTCGCGCGACAGGCTGTACAGCCGGGCGGCCTTCTGACGAAACACGACGGTTGCAACCGCAAGAGGGACTGCCACCGACAGCGTGCACAGCCCGAGCTCGGCATTGATCACGACCAACGCCACGCCGACCCCGACGAACGTCACGATCGAGACCAGCGCAGAGAGCAGTCCATTCTCGATGAGCGATTCGAACTGATCGACGTCCGTCGTCATCCGGGTCATGATCCGGCCGGCCATCTCGCGCTCGTAGTAGTCGAGCGACAGCCGTTGCAGTTGCGCCCAGATTCGGATGCGGAGCGACAGCATGATTCGCTGTGCGGTACGCCCGGTGACAAACGTCTCGCCGATCTCGTCGATGAGGTCGACGAGCGTCACCACGAGGAACACCCCCGCCGCGGCGAAGAGGACAACGGACGATCCCTTCGCCACACCATCGTCGAGACCGGTCTTCACGAGCACCGGTCCGAGCAGCGTCATCACGCCGTCGATGACCACGAAGAGCAGTCCAAGGAGGAGCGGCCGGCGGAACTCGCCCAGGAGTCGCGGCAGGCTGAAGTGCTTGTCCGGCCGCGACTCTCGATCGAGGTCCACCGTTGCGGCGTCACGGATGGGACGGAGGCGTGCCACCCGGGCAAGCAACTCCGGGGTCGGCGCCAGGTTGAGCCGCCATCCGGAGCCGCCGCCGCCCAACCCGGGTCCAAGCGAGGGGGCACCGACGCTCCGACCCGCAGTACGGCTGCCGGATCGTTCCCGGTCGCCGGCCCACGCCGATGCCGTGATGCCATCCGGCCCCAACGCCGACGCGATGGTGGCAAGCGCCTCGATGGAATCGCCGATCTCTGCGGCCTCGAACTCCGCGAGCCCCGAGACGAGCCTTCGGTACAGCGCACTCCGGGCGATGAGCTCGTCGTGCGTTCCCTCGTCCACCACGGCGCCGCCGTCGAGCACGACGATGCGATCGGCGAGATGCAGCGTCGACTGGCGGTGTGCGATCAAGAGCGTTGTGCGGCCGGCCATGACCCCGCGCAGCGCGTCGTGGATCACTCCTTCGATCCGTGCGTCGATCGCGCTGGTGGCGTCGTCGAGGATGAGGATGCGGGGGTCATACAGAATCGCCCGTGCAAGCGCGATTCTCTGGCGCTGGCCGCCGGAGAGCGACAGCCCTCGCTCGCCGATCACCGTGTCGTAGCCCCGCGGCAGTTCGTCGATGAACTCATCCGCCTGCGCCACTCGTGCAGCGGCCTCGACCTGCTCATCGGTCGCGTCCGGACGCCCGTACGCGATGTTTGCGCGCACCGAGTCCGAGAAGAGGAAGCTGTCCTCGAACACGACGCCGATCTGGCAACGAAGCGAGCGCAGCTTGACCGCGCGCACATCGTGCCCGTCCACGAGCACCGCGCCTTCGGTGGGGTCGTAGAAGCGTGGAACGAGCATCGCCAGGGTGGACTTGCCACTCCCGCTCGAGCCGACGATGGCGACGCGCTCGCCCGGCGCGATGTGCAGGTCGATGCCGCTGAGCACCGGGTCGCCGTCCCCATAGCGGAAGTGCACATTCGAAAAGCGGATGTCACCGCGAAGCTCAGGAAGGTCGACGGCATCGGGGGGATCGGCGATCGCCGCGGGCAGGTCGAGGAGTTGGAAGATGCGCTCGAGCCCTGCCCGAGCCTGCTGGCCGATGGTCAGCACGCCGGCGAGTTGCCGGGCCGGCGCCATCATCTGCGTGATGTAGGTCGAGAACGCCAGGAAAGTGCCGAGCGTGATGTTGTGATGGAGCGCGAGCCACCCGCCCAGCGCCAGGATCGCCACCTGGGCGAACAGGGGGATCGCCTCCAGCAGCGGCTGGTATCGCGACTGCAGGCGCACCGCTCGCATCTGTGAGCCATAGACGGCCTTGGCCGCGTCGGCGATGCGCTCGACCTCGCGCTCCTCCTGGCCGAATGCCTTGACCACGCGAACGCCGTTCAGGTCCTCGTCGACGATCTGGACCAGCTCGCCCTCGCGCTGCTGTCCGTCCCAGGTTGCCGGGAAGACGCGCCAGCGCATGCGGTAGGAGACGACCAGCAGGCTCGGTGCCACCACCACGCTCACCAGGGCCAGCAGCGGCGAGAGATAGAGCATCACCGCGAGCGAGAGCAGAAGCAGCAGGATGTTGCTGCTCATGATCGGGAAGAAGCTCAGGAGCCCCTGGACCAGCGTCGAGTCTGAATTCGCCCGGGCGACCAGCTGACCGGTGGGCATGCGACCGAGGTTGTCGAAGTCCAGGGCCTGCAGGTGGTCGTGCATGTCGTTACGCAGGTCGTACTGGACCTCGAGCGCGACCCGGCCGCCCCGGTAGCGGCGGACGTACGCGAACGCGAAGCTGGCAGCGGCAAGTGCGACGAGCAGAACGAGCCACGGCGCCAACGACGACGACCTCGTGAGGATGACGCCGTCGACGATCTGGCGTGCGACCAGCGGGACGGCGGTCTGCGAGATGCTGCCGAGCACCGCGGCTCCCACCGACAGCACGACATCGCGCCGGTGCCGGAGCATGTAGCCCCACAGGCGCCGGACCCAACCGGGCTTGTTCGGAGCGTCGCTCAACCGCGCTCGTTGATCGTTCGTAGATCCTCAGCCAGACAGACGGACGGCCTCAGCGTAGCGCGACCGGGCTCGAGTGCCGCCTGCTACCCGGGGGCGGTCGAGACCGACGGGCTGACGCGGCGACCGATCGCCTTGAGGATGCGGACTGCAAGCTCCGGGCTGTCAATGAGCGTCACCCGGTACATGCCCGATTCGTTGAGGCGCGGTTCGATGCGAATCACCCGAAGCCCCGCGTCCTGCAGCGCAGCGAGCATGCGCGAGACTCCACCGTGGCGATGCTGCGTTGTCTCCATGATGTCGCTGTCCCTGACGTCGATCGCGAGCATGTGCTCATCCCCTATCGCGGTTGGATTACGGGTGCATCATGGACGCGCCATCCTGTCGAGTCCGTGAGCAACTTGTTTCAGGGGGATTCCACATGTACGTCGGATCAGTGGTGATCGACTGCAACGACTTCACGGCCATGTACGCGTTCTGGACGGCGGCGCTGGGGTATGCGCCTCGAGATCCTCCCGAGGTCGGGTGGGCGGTGCTCCGGGACCCCAAGGGGATCCACGTCGACGTGTCGCTCCAGCGCGTGCCCGAGCAACGGGTCGGCAAGAATCGTCTGCACCTCGATCTCGACACATCCGACCCGGCGGGTGAGGTCGAGCGCCTGCTCGCGCTTGGGGCGGTGCGCTTCCCACGTACGCAGGAGGTTGGGGAGGACTTCGTGACCCTCCAGGATCCCGAGGGCAATCCGTTCGACGTCATCGACAAATCGGAGCCCTGAGCGATCACCGTCGTGCGAGGGTCACGCCGCGGGCGCGGTGATGCTCGGTAGCTGGTGCCATGTGGCACCGCCGTCACCAGTGGTCCAAATCCCGCCCGGGACAAACGTCCAGCCGTGCTCCGAATCCTCGAAGCCGATGCCTTCAGCGCCACCAGCGCCTCCGAAGTAGTCGGGCGGGAGGGCAGCGTGGATCCAGGTGACTCCGCCGTCGTGAGTCACGAGATTGTCCTCGCGATCATTCGCCATCCACGCGGAACTCCGCTCGGCGCGCCAGCGTTACCAGCTCAACGATGTCAGTGCTCGTACAACGCTCGCGCGACGCGGCATCACATCGAATGACGCGTTACTGCCTGCTCGTCGCGAGCGGACTGACCGCAACGCTTGTCTCATGCACGAGCTCGCCCCTGGCGCGAACTCCCTCGAGCGCACCGTTCAACACCCAACCCTCGGTCACGCCATCAAGTGCTCCGACGCCCGTGCCAACCGCGTCGGTGACTGCCCATCCGACCCCGTCGCCGACTGCACCGACCGTGACCGCCGGCGAGCCGACGTGCAGAGGTTCTCAATTGCAGATCGCGTACTGGCCGGCACTCAGCGGTGCCGCCGCAGGAAGCTTCGCGGTGTCGTTGGCGATGTGGAACCACGGCTCGGAGCCGTGCGCCCTTCGTGGCTGGGCAACGCTGCAGTTCCTCAATCCCTTCGGCGGCCTCGTCCGCACCCGCTGGGTGGAGAGCACCGCAACGTTCTTCGGTAGCGCGCGGCCCGACGCGGTGAGTCTCATCCCCTGCGGTGGATCGAACGCCTGCGCAACCAGCGCTCCACCTGAAGCCTTCATCAACTTCGCCGGTGACGACGTCATCCAGCCGTGCGTGACCGCCGCAAAGCTCCGTGTTCTCACCCCCGGCGCGGCCACACCTGTCATTGCCGACCTGAGAGTGCAGGGATTCGCCGACGGTCAGGTGGTCTGCTCTGACGGAGAGATATTTGTGCTTCCGGTTCAGCCGGCGGTCGGCGCGCGTGATCCGGCGTTCTCCTGACGCTCAGCCGGAAGAGTCCTGTCGCCACGTATCCCATAACCGGGCATAGGCGCCGCCTGCGCTCAGCAGCTCCGCGTGGGTTCCGTACTCGCTGATACGACCGTCCTCAACCACCACAACGACCTCCGCGTCGTGCGCCGCGTGCAGTCGGTGGGAGATGGCGATGACGGTGCGGCCTTCGAGGAGTACGGCGACAGAGCGCTCGAGGTGACGCGCGGCACGCGAGTCGAGCAGCGAGGTCGCCTCATCGAGCACGAGCGTGTGCGGATCGGCGAGGAGCAGGCGCGCGATCGCAATCTGCTGCGCGAATCCCGGGCTGATCGACGCTCCCCCGGATCCGATCACCGTGTCGAGCCCATCGGGAAGTGCCCGCACAGCTTGCGTCGCATCGACGGTCTCCAGCACTGCGAGCAACTGGTCATCGCTCGCATCGGTGCGTGCGAGCCGGAGGTTGTCACGCAGCGAGCACGCGAACAGGTGATGCTCCTGGGTGACCAAAGCCACTTCGCGGCGGAGGCGGTCCGGCGGGAGCAGGTGCGGTTCCACGCCACCGACCTCCACCGCGCCGGTGCGCGGCGCGTGCACCCCGGCCAGCAAAAGCGCAAGCGTGCTCTTCCCCGCTCCACTCGGACCGACGACCGCGAGGCGCGCGCCGACCTCCGGCGCCAGATCGATGCCATGCAAGACATCCGCACCGTCGTTGTATGCGAAGTGCACTTGATCGGCGACGAGCTGCTGGTCGGTCGGGATCCGCTCGGTCATCTCCGCAGGTGGCACCTCCGAAACGCCCACCACGCGTGACAGTGAGGCCGACGCGAGCTGCACCTCGTCCTGCCATGCGAGCAACGTGTCGACGGGTGACACCAGTTGCTGCGTGTACAGCGCCGCGGCTGCAACGGCTCCGATCGTGAGCTGTCCATGGATCATGAGGAACCCGCCGAACAGCAGGCACAGCACCAGCGGCACGATGTACGCCGCCTCGCACGTGCCGAAGAAGATGGTGCGCATGCGCAGGGTCCGCCGTTCCCACCATATCCAGTCGCGAATGTCATCGTCCGCCTGCGTGATGCGACGGGGGCCGAGCCGCAACGACTCGATGGTGCGCGCAGCGTTGACAGTTTCCTGGAGGTCGGCATTCACCACGGCTTCCGCAGCGGCCTGCGCCTGATACGCCGGCCGCGCGCGGTGCAGGTACCAGCGAGTCGCGAACACGAGTGGCGGGATCACCGGCACCACGACGAGGCCGAGGATCGGCGCGGTGACCACAAGCGCCACTATCGCGAGCACGCCGGTGACGCCCGCCACGAGCAGTTCGGGGAGGCCCCGGCGCACGGCCTGCGACATGTCGTCGACGTCGGTGGAGGCGCGGGTCATCAGATCCCCAGTACCCGCGCGCTCCACGATGCCGATCGGCAGCGACAGCACGGTGGCGATGAACCGCTCACGCAGCTGCGCGAGGACATACTCGCCGGTGAGCGCGCCGCACGCACGGGCACCGGCGGTGAAGATCGTCTGCACCACCAGGGCCGCAGCGAACAGGAGCGCCGTGCGATTGATCGTGGCATCGGTGAGTGCGCCGGCGCTGTTGATGATTCGCTCGAGCAGCTGCGGTCCGACCAACCCGGCGGCGCTCGCCGCCATCTGCAATGCGATGGCAGCGGCGATCAGTCCGCGACGCTCCGCAAGGCCCGACCTGAGGCTACGCCACGCGGCGCGACCGCCAGCGACCGGGAGGATGGACGACATGTTGCGGCTCATTCGTTGCCCCGGGTGACCACCTGGCGGTAGTGGTCATTGGTGGCCATGAGCTTCGCATGCGTTCCTCGGACGACGCCGTCGTCGTCCACGAATGCGACTCCATCGGCGCGAGCCAGGAGCAACGGGCTGCTGGTGAAGATGACCGTGGTCCGACCGCGCCGAAGCGCGCCGAGACGTTCTCCGATGATCGCCTCGGTGTGCGCGTCGACGGCGCTCGTCGGTTCGTCGAGCACCAGCACGTCCGGATCGGCGCGGAGGGCGGCCGCAAGCGCGATGCGCTGACGTTGACCGCCCGACAGCGACCGGCCGCGTTCCGAGACGCGCGACTCGAGGCCGTGGCCAAGCCCTGCAACGATGTCATCGGCCGATGCCGCAGCAATCGCCTCCTCCACCGTCGGCCGCGGATCCGTGTCGTCGGGGCGAGCACTCGGCGTGTCGACGGCGTCGCGGAGAGATCCGACAAGCAACTGGGGATCGCGATCGAGGACGAGGATCCGGCGCCGCACCTCCGCGAGTTGGAGGCGGTCGAGGGGGACGCCGCCGAGCGTGACTCGTGCATCGCCCGCGGGATCGGTCAGCCGGCCGAGCCGGGCTGCGGTCGCGCTGGCAACGTCAGGATCGGCGATCACCACCGCGGTCAGCAGTCCGTATCCGGCGGTGAGTCCCGACACTTCGTCGACGAGGTCGCCGTGCACAGGCACCGCCTCGAAATGGGGCGGTGACGCAAGGTCCGCGTCGAGGCGAAGCACGGCAATCACGCGTCCCGCGGCGACCGTGGCCGCCGACCAGATGCTTGCCGCCTGGATCAGCGTCTGCACGGGCAGGGCGAGGAACGCCGCATATGCGTAATCGGCGACGAGCTCGCCGGGTGGGATGGACCCGTTCCGCACCAGCCGGGCACCGAGAAACGTGATCGCGACCAGGATCGCGCCGGGCAGCAGCACCTGCAGGCCATCGAGCAGCGACTGGATCAGCGCGGTACGCACGGTCGCCTGCCGGACCTCCTGCGAGGTGCGTGCGTAACGAGCTGCGAAATCAGCCTCGCCGCCCAGGCCGCGGAGGACCCGCAGTCCAGCCACGGTATCCGCTGCAACCGCGGAGGCGGCGCCGCGCTGGTGGCGCTCAGCGCGCTGCCGGCGCTCGAGCGGACCCATCGCGGGAAGGATCAAAAGCGCGGAGATCGGCGCTCCGATCAGCAGCACCAGCCCGAGCTGCGGTGAGGTGCTGAGCAGGATGACCGCGACGATCACGATCGAGACCACAGCTCCCGTCCCACGGGCGGTGATGTCGAGCAAGCGACCGATACGCATCACGTCGGTCGTACCCAGGCTCGCCACCTCGCCGGCGCCGATCTGCCTGGGCAAACTGGTGCCGAGACGGATCGCCGCGCGGATGACCAGCTGTTGCACGCGGACACAGGCTTCGAGGAAGTTGCTGACTGCGCGGCGATGGCGCAGGACTCCCGCAGCCGCCTGGAGGATCCCCAGCGCCAGCACCACGGCGGCCCAGAGGATCAGTCCCGAGCCATTGCGCTGGATGATCGCGTTCACCGCCTGGCCAAGCGCCGCGGGAATCACTCCCTGCGTTCCCATCCAGACCGCCCCAAAGAATGCGCCGCCGATGACGGTGCGCCGCTGGCTGCGCGCCATCCACAACAGGAACCGGACCGGCGAGCGCAGGTTCGGTTCCCCGGGATTGGCCAGCGGAATTCGAGAGAGCACGACGGCGGGCCAGTCTAGTCGTGATTGAGAAATCGCCCGGAGGACCCTTCAAGGCGGCGACTGCTCGAACGCGAGAGAACCGTATGTGATAGTGTTACTATCATCTGTTGGCATAGCGCGGTACGGAGGTCACTCTGATGGCAGAACCCAACGAAGGCGATCGCGAGCGCCGCGTCGCTTCTGGATTCCCCGACCCTGACAAGGTTGCCGGGCCGACAGAGCGTCTCCGCGAGTTGCACGGCGAAACCGAAGGTGGCCCGAAGCCGCCGAAGTACGGTCGCGCGTCCGCGACGACTGCAGGGTCACAGGACTACGTCTCGATGGACGACATGCTGAGTGGGTCCGGTGGCTTCAGCGAGGGTGCCGCCGACCGTCTCGCCGCGTTCGCGCGCCGGGTCGGTGATGAGACGGCGGAGCGTATTCGCGCCGAACTCGATCGTCAGGGTGTCTTCGACAACGCGAAGACTGCGGGCCTTGGCATCGGCCAGATGGGCCTTGCCAGCGCGCTCGGCCTTGGCGCCATCGGCGCAACCGCTACCGCGATGGTCGCCGGATTGAGCCGTTTCATGCCGGTCTGGGCGTCAGCGCTCATCACGGCCGGCGCGTTCGGCGTCCCCGCGGGGTTCCTCGCTGCCGATGGTCTGCGCCGCGTCAACAAGAGCGTCAGTGCAATTGGATCAGCGGCTGCCTGACCTTCCGTAAGGAGGCAACGCTTCCGCTACTCAGTGCCAAGCGGAATGGCGAGTGAGTCCCGCCAGTCAGGGCTGTGCAGGAACTCCTTGAAGGCGATTGCCGCGGGGCTGAGCAGGCGCTCGCGGGCCCAGGTGACATGCCACATTCGCTCGACTGGGAACCCCTCGACGTGCAGCGGTCGTAGCAGCCCGAGTTGTCGTTCCAGGCGGACTGCATAGGTCGAGAGCACTGTGACGCCCAGGCCGCCTGCGACTGCCCGCTTGAGCGCACCGTTGCTCGCCATTTCCATGGCCGCCACGGGCTCTGCGCCGGCGTCACGCAGGATGCGCTCCGCCGATTCGCGGGTGCCCGAGCCACGTTCACGCAGCAGCAGCGGACCCTCGAGGATGTCGGCCGGCCGCAGTGGCTCCCGCTCCACCAGCGGATGACCCGGAGCGCTGAAGCACATCAGCGAGTTCTCCAGAAATGGCTCGGCGGCGATCGCCTCATCCTCCCAGAGCGCTCCAACCACACCGATATCGGCGATGCCCTCCAGGAGCAGGGAGAGGACCTGGGCCCGGTTGACGACATCGAGGCTCAGATCGACGCCGAGGTGCTCGCGGTGGAACGCCGCCATTGCGTCCGGGAGTATGTAGATCCCGACCGTGGTATCCCCGGCGACCCGGACGCGTCCCGTGCGCAGGCCGGCGACGTCCTCGATCGCCTCCTGGGCGTCGCCCACCATCGCCAGGATCCGACCCGCGCGCTCGTGTAACGCCTGCCCGACCGCAGTGAGGACGGGGGCTCGGCTCCCGGGATCGAGCAGCGGCTTTCCGACTGCCCTGGCGAGCGCCTGCATCTGATGGGTGACGGCCGGCTGAGTCAACGAGAGCGTCTCGGCAGCTCGAGTGAAGCTGCCGTGCTCGATGACGCTGGTGAAGATCCGCAGCTGACGCAGGGTGATGCTGCGTTCCAGGGATGAGATCATTACCTAATCTTATGGAAGAGATAAGAATCATGCATTGGACGGCAGGAAGCCGGCCACCCTATCGTCCTCGCATGGTTGCGCTGCGCCAACGCATCGATCGACGAAGGAAACGCCTGTGAGCACTCCGCCCGCAGGGGTCTCCCCAATCTTCGTCGGGATCGGAGGTGATAGCGGGAGCGGCAAGTCGACGCTGGCGTCAGCGTTCTACGACCTCCTCGGCGTCGAACGCATCACCACGGTCTGCCTCGACGACTATCACTCGCTCGATCGGCGTGAGCGCGCCCTGGTGGGACTGACGCCACTCAATCCCCGCGCCAACAACTTCGCGCTCATGGAGGAGCAGCTCTGGGCGCTCAAGCGTGGCCAGGCAATCGCCAAGCCCGTCTACGACCATGCGGACGGCACCTTCAAGGGGCCTGAGCGCATCGAGCCCAATGAGGTCGTGATCGTCCAGGGGCTGCACCCGTTCCTGCTTCCGGGGATCCGCGAGGCGTTCGATCTCAAGGTGTGGCTCGATCCCGAAACCCCGTTGCGCGTCAAGTGGAAGTTGCAGCGCGATGTCGCCAAGCGTGGCTACGACGAGTCCCAGGTGCGCGCCGAGCTCGAGGCCCGTCGAGCCGATGCAGAGGCGCATATCCAGCCGCAACGAGCGCAGGCCGACCTGGTGGTGCGCTTCTCCTCGCCCACCGAGGAACTGTCCCCGGGGAACACCGACCATCTCAACGTTCGCTTGACCCAGCGCCGGTCAATGCCCCGCCTGGCGTTCGAGCGCGGGCTCGACAACGGAAACACAGTGCGCGTGCGCAACGACGTCAGCGACGAGGACGGTCGTCACTCGGACGTCATCGAGATCGACGGCCGCATCTCGGTCGACGACGCCGCTCGCATCGAACGAGCCGTGTGGGATCACGCGAGCGAACGTCACCATCACCTCCACCACCTGCGGCAGAAGGAGCTCGGGAGCTACGACGAGCCGCACGGTCGCCGGCACAGCGATCCTCTCGGGCTCACCCAGCTCATCCTCGCGCATCGCATCCTCAGTGCACAGAAGTCGTTGCTCGTTCGCGTCAAGGCCGACGACTACGCAGCAATCAGCCATCAGCTGGCGTCGACACCCGCCAGCTTCGCGGAGACGCGCGAATGACAGCTCTCGAGACTCCTCCGAGGGATGCAACCACCGATCGCTGGTCGTCGGGCGTCATCCCCTACGCCCAGATGGGCTACTGGGAACCCGACTACGTGCCCAAGGACACCGACGTCCTGTGTGCGTTTCGGATCACACCTCAGGACGGCGTTCCACCCGAGGAGGCCGCCGCGGCTGTGGCAGGTGAGTCCTCGACAGCAACGTGGACAGTGGTGTGGACCGACCGGCTCACCGCGCACGAGCACTACCAGGCCAAGGCGTATCAGGTCGATCCCGTTGCGGGAACGCCAGGTCAGTACATCGCGCTCATCGCCTACGCGCTTGACCTCTTCGAGGAGGGATCGATCGCGAACCTCACCTCGTCGATCATCGGAAACGTCTTTGGCTTCAAGGCACTGCGCGCGCTCCGGCTCGAGGACATGCGCATTCCGCTGCATTATGTGAACACGTTCCAGGGGCCACCGCACGGCATCGTCATGGAGCGCGAGTATCTCAACAAGTACGGGCGGCCGCTGCTCGGCGCCACCACCAAACCGAAGCTCGGCCTTTCCGCGCGCAACTACGGTCGCGTCGTTTACGAGGCGCTGCGCGGAGGACTCGACTTCACCAAGGATGACGAGAACATCAACAGCCAGCCATTCATGCGGTGGCGCGACCGATATCTCTCGTCGATGGAGGCCGTCAACAAGGCGATGGCCGAGACAGGCGAGATCAAGGGCCACTACCTCAACGTCACCGCCGGCGACATGGAGAGCATGTACGAGCGCGCCGAGTTCGCCAAGGAGATCGGCAGCGTCATCATCATGCTCGACCTGACCGTCGGTTACACGGCGATGACCTCAATGTCAAAGTGGGCGCGACGCAACGGTGTGCTTCTGCATCTCCATCGAGCGGGGCACGGGACCTACACGCGCCAGAAGACGCACGGCGTGAGCTTCCGGGTGATCTCGAAGTGGTGCAGGCTCCTCGGCGTCGACCACATCCACGCCGGGACGGTCGTCGGCAAGCTCGAAGGCGATCCAAACATGGTGCGGGGCTACTACGACACGCTCCGCAACGCGTTCATCCCGCGCGATCCGATGCACGGGGTCTATTTCGACCAAGACTGGGGCTCCATGCCCGGCGTCATGCCGGTCGCGTCCGGCGGCATTCACGCGGGCCAGACGCATCAGCTGCTGCACTACCTCGGCGAGGATGTCGTCCTCCAGTTCGGTGGCGGCACCATCGGCCACCCGATGGGCGTGGCTGCCGGCGCAACGGCGAACCGCACCGCCGTCGAGTTGATCGTCCAGGCGCGCAACGAGGGCCGCGATTTCTTCACCGACGGACCTGAGATCCTTCGCACGGCCGGTCGCTGGTGCGCGCCACTTCGCGCCGCGCTCGATGTCTGGGGGGACATCAGCTTCAACTACGAATCCACCGACACGCCCGATGTCGCGACCACGGCAACCCCGGCATAGGAGCAGCACGATGCATGTCACCCAGGGCACATTCTCGTACCTCCCGCCGCTCACCGACGCGCAGATCAACGCGCAGGTGCAATACGCACTCGACAACGGCTGGGCGATCTCGGTTGAGTTCACGGACGACCCGCACCCGCGCAACTTCCTCTGGGACATGTGGGGGCTGCCCATGTTCGACATGCGTGATCCCGTGGCGATCCTGCGCGAAGTGCAGCGCTGCCGTGACACGTATCCCGCGTGCTACATCCGGGTGAACGCGTACGACCGCACGCTCGGACGCCAGACAACGGCGCTGAGCTTCATCGTGCAGCGGCCCAAGGGTGAGAAGGGGTTTCGCCTCGAGCGGCAGGAGGGACGTGATCGCCAAGT
>Ga0182024_10013219_pt1 | contig 16170 bp, 11 predicted proteins | sample P32metaG_FD_120480 | JGI IMG/M metagenome (GOLD analysis project Ga0182024, IMG submission 120480) | Permafrost microbial communities from Stordalen Mire, Sweden - P3-2 metaG (Illumina Assembly) | ecosystem: Environmental > Terrestrial > Soil > Wetlands > Permafrost | place: Sweden: Stordalen... | reverse complement strand
TCACCGTCTGCCAGCTCCAGCTTGCGTACCAGGCGGCGCACACACCTTCGTCGGACTCGGTGACGCTCGATCTCGACGAAGGCCTGACCGCGCTGGTGACCGGGACCACGCTGCCGCAGCCGTCCGTAAACGGCGCAAGCGTGAACCCCAACCTCAGTGTCTCCGCGCAGTCGATCTCCTTTGCCAACGCAGTGGTTGTCACCGGAGTCTCCGGCGGCACGCAGACGGTCACCGTGCAGAACACCGGCGCGAGCGCCTTCTCGCTGGCGCTGGCTCTGACCGGCGACTTCATCGACACGACCAACTGCGGCGCAACACTGGCCGGCGGTGCGATATGCAGCGTCGCGATCAGCTTCGCGCCGTCGCAGCCGGGTGCGCGCCAGGGGTTGCTCTCGATCACCGCGGGCGCGGGCACCACGCCGGACTATGTCACGCTCTCGGGCACCGGCACCGGGATCCTCTCGCCGGCGAACAACGGCACACTGAGCTTCGGCGGCGATATCGTGGGTCAGCCGGTTGTGCAGTGGATCAAAGTCACCCAGCCGTTCACGAGCTTTGCCGCAACCACCTCCGGCCCGCCCTTTAGCGTGTTCCGAGTCGAGGACATCGGCTACGGGCACGGCCAACCCGCGAGCACCGCGTTCACGACCACCGCGACCGGTACATGTTTCAACTGCTGGCTGGGCATCGAGTTTACGCCGACATTGGTTGGGCAACAGATGGGCACGCTGACTCTGACCTCCGCCTCCGGCGGCAATCCGTATGTTCTCTCGCTGACCGGCGAGGGCCTGCCGCTGACCGGGCTACTGGTTGCGCCGGTGACGCAGGACTTCGGCCCCGTTCCCATCCACAGCACAAGCGGCGCGGCGCTGTTTGCAGTTACCAACCTGGTCGCAGGCGGCAGTGCGATTACGCTGGCCGCGCCCGCAGTCACCGGCGACTTCGCTGTCTCCAGCGCAGCAAGTGGTGGCGCGACCTGCGGCGGCACGCTGGCCTATACGGCCTCTTGCTTCGTCGAGGTCGTGTTTGCTCCCACGGTCGCCGGGCCGCGCAGCGGAAGTCTGATGCTGCAGGCGGGCGCGATAATCGCATCGGCTGCACTGACCGGCTACGGCTCCGCGGATCCTGGGCTCTCGCTGAATCCGACCGCGCTGACCTTTGACAATGTGCCCAGCACCGCAGCTACGCAACAGACGGTGACGCTTACCAACACAAGCATTGATACCGAACAGATCGCTGCGCCAACCGCGACCACAACCGGCTCCGCCGCGTCGAGCTTCAGCGCATCCACCAACTGCGCCACACTGGCACCGGGAGCGAGTTGCACTATTACCGTCAGCTTCACGCCGGGCAGCGCAGAAGTCGCCGGCACACTGGAGATCTCCGTTACGAGCAATGTTGGTGGAGCGCCCGTCCCCGCGGATTACAGCGTTCCGCTGACTGGCGCCTACACTACTCAGGATGCCGGCCTCGAGATCCTCGCCAACGACGTGGAATACGGCCCGCAGGCTACAGGAGCGACCGGAGTTACGCACCAGTTCACCATCGATAACCTGACTACCAAGTCGGTCGCGCTGAGCGTCGCGCTGCCGCGCCAGTTTGTTCTCTCCGGAGCGCCGTGCACCACTCTCGCGCCCGACGCTAGCTGCAGCGTCTCTGTCGCCTTTCTGCCGTTGGACAACGGCGACATCACCGGCACCATCGTTGCAACGGGCACGCCCAGCGACGGTTCGGCCGCGCTGAACGGACTGGGCTACGCGGAGGGATACGGCGTCGGCGCAGGCATGCTCTCCATCACGGGAGCCCTGCAGCCAGGCGGTGTGCTGAACTTCGGCCAGGTGCCGTCGGGCCAATCTGCGACGCAGGTGCTGACGCTGACCAACAGCGCGAGCGCGACGCCACTGACCATCCGTCGCGTCACCAGCGGATGGCCGTTCCTCTCGACCACCACCTGCGGCGCAACACTGGGGCCGGCGGCGAGTTGCACGGTCACGCTGGCGTATACGCCCATCAACCAGGCTGCGACCGGCTCCAACCCGCCGCCCACCAGCACGGACTCTGGCATGTTGACGATCGAGAGTGACGCGGTCTCCAGCCCGGACCTCGTGGACCTGACCGGCTCGTCCACGCCGGTCACGCTCGGCTCGCCCTCCAACGCCGCGCCGCTGGCGGCCTTCACCGCGACACCGAGCTCGCTCAGCTTCTCCAACACAGGCGTGGGCAGCGCTTCCGCGCCGCAGACAGCGACGCTCACCAACACCGGCACCTCGACGCTCACCATCTTGGGCGCGCAAAGCACCGCGGACTTTCCCGTCACTACCAACTGCGCGACGCTGCTTGCCGGAGCAAGCTGCACCGTCTCAGCTGTGTTCACGCCGCAGCCGGGATCCGGCGCAAGCACACGCGCAGGCACCATCGAGATTCGCTCCAACGCCAGCACCTCGCTCGAGTTCGTCTCGCTGGTCGGCGTCTCCAGCCCGGCGACGCTGGCGCTGGGATCGGGCTCGGGACCGTGCTGGTGGGCGCGAGCTCCACCATGGGGCTACAGTTGACCAACAATGGCGCTGTGGGAGCGACGATCAACTCCTACACTGCGAGCGGCGACTACTCGGTTGCTGTAGGCTCCTGTCCACAGCCAGGCGGCACGCTGGCCGTGGGCGCGAGTTGCATGCTGCAGGTCACGTTCTCTCCCTCGCAATCAGGGACACGGACGGGCACGCTCTCCATTGCAAGCTCGGCCACGCCGTTGCCGCTGTCCGCCTCCCTGAGCGGCACTGGCGCGCAGGCGCAGTTGCAGATCACGCCGGATGGCCTCGCATTCGGTCCGGTCAGCCTCGGCTTATCGGCGAGCCTCTCCATGACGTTGCTCAACACGGGTACTACGCCAATCACCGGGATAGCGCTGAGCATCACCGGCGACTACGCCGTAACCGCGCCGTGTGCGACGACGACACTGGCCGGCGGAGCAAGCTGCTCAGTCACACTCACATTCAGCCCAACCGTAATAGGCACGCGGTCTGGTGTCCTGACGGTGACCAGCTCCGATGCCGGTTCGCCCGCCTCCATTCCACTCAGCGGCACCGGCGTGGCCGGTGGCAACTTCGCGTTGACGGTGAATGGCGCGGGTTCGGCATCTGTGACTGTCACCAGCGGCTCAGCTGCAACGTATAACTTGGCCCTCACGCCAACGAGCGGCGTCAACGGCACGGTCGTGCTCAACTGCACGCCGGTGATTGCGGCACAGTACGCGACATGCTCGTTGCTGCCGTCGAGTGTGATGCTCAGCGGCGGCGCGCAGAGCGCGACAGCTACGATCAACACTGTCACCTCGGTTGCATCTGCCGCAGACCAACCTGCTGCACCCGGCGGCCGAGGCCGCAGCCTGGGCTCGACCGCGCTGGCGCTGCTCTTCCCTACCCTTATCTTCGTCTGGAAGTCGCGCATCTCGCGTCATCGTGCATGGAGGCAGGTAGGGCCGGCAGTTTGGGCCGTGGTTGCGGGATTCATGCTGCTCACATCGGGCGGATGCGGAGGCGGCGGCAACAACGCCAGCGCCAATACCAGCTCCAGTCTGCGTTATGCGCCGGCGGGCAATTATCAGTATCAGGTGACGGCCAGCGGAACAAGCGGCAATTCACAGGTCACGCAGGCGGTGACATTGAACCTTACCGTGCAGTAGTTGCTGCGTCAGGCGCGCCAAGCGGGATGCTGACCTGCTCGACGAGCTCGATGCCGAAGCCCTGCAGCGCGGGGACGTGGGTGGGTGTGTTCGAGAGCAGGCGGATACGGTGGATGCCCAAGTCGGAGAGTATCTGCCCGCCGAGACCGATCTGGCGCAGAGTGCGCTGTGCGCGTTGGCCGCGTTCATCGCAGGATTCGCCGGATCGCAGATCGCGGCTGGCGTCGCGGTGCAGCACAAGGCGGTGCGAGGCGGCGGCATTCTGAGCGTTGGACGCTGGGCTTGTCCGGTCGATGCCAAAGCCCCGCTTACCGTTGTGCAGATAGATGAGTGCGCCGCGTCCTGCCTCGGCGATCATGCGCAGCGAGTTGTCTACCAGCGCGTGGCAATCGCACAAGGTTGCGCCGAAGACATCGCCTGCCAGGCAGTGAGTGTGGACACGGACGAGCATAGGCTCGTCCTCCTGCGGCTCGCTGCCGGAGACTGCGGAGCTTACGCCCGCACCTTCCTCACCATAGACCAGCGCGACGTGCGACTCGGCGCCGTCGACCTCGCTCTCATAGGCGATCATGCGGAAGTCGCCGTAGCGCGTCGGCAGCACGGTCTCGGCCACGCGATGGATGTAGCGCTCGTTCTGCAGGCGGTAACGGATGAGCGACGCCACGGTCAGCATCTTGAGGCCATGCTCCGCGCAGAAGAGGGCGAGGTCCGGCACGCGCGCCATGGTGCCGTCCTCGTTCATCACCTCGCAGATAACGCCGGCAGGGATGAGACCGGCCATGCGCGCGAGATCGACGGAGGCCTCGGTCTGCCCGGCACGAACCAGCACGCCACCTCGGCGCGCGCGCAGTGGGAAGACGTGGCCGGGACGCGCGAGGTCATTGGCCGTGGAGCGGGAATCGATGGCCACACGGATGGTGTGTGCGCGGTCCGCGGCGGAGATGCCTGTGGTCACGCCTTCACGCGCCTCAATCGACTCCGTGAACGCGGTCCCGAAGCGCGAGGTGTTCTCCTGCGTCATAGGGCCGAGACGCAGGTAGTCGGCGCGTTCCTCCGTCAGCGTGAGGCAGATGAGCCCGCGCCCGAAGCGAGCCATGAAGTTGATGGCCTCGGGCGTGACGAACTCCGCGGCAAGGGTGAGGTCGCCCTCGTTCTCGCGGTCCTCGTCATCGACCACGATGACCATGCGGCCGGCGCGAATCTCCGCGATCGCCTCTTCGACGGTGGCAAAGGCCGGATTGGAGCTCTGCTGCGGCAACGGCTACTCCTCCATCTCGCTGGGCGGTATCAATCGGGTAAAACCGGCGGCAACCAGCTCATAGACGCCGAAGGCGATGACGGCGAGGATGATGCCGGCGACCAGCATGGTGGCGCTCGAGTGGTAGTTTGAAACGTTGTCGAACCAGCGGCCCTGCGCGGCGAGAAAGGCCTCGCGTCCGCGGCCCAGCCATCGCAATTGGCGGAAGTGAAGATACACGCCTGCGATGATTCCAATAAAAAGTGTGGCCAGCACCCTTCCTGCTGCTGAGGTCTTCATACGGTCTCCAACAACAATGATACGCGGCGGCATTCGCTCAACTGGCGGAACTGAACATGGTTGGAAAACAGAAACGCCGCCCCTTCAACTGGGCGGCGCCTGCTTTCATTTCCCATCGAACCTACAGAGTCGACTCGATCTCGAAACCCCAGGCCTCCAGCAGTGCCTCCGGGATATACTTCGAGTTCTTGTTGCGCCGTGCCCACTCACGCAGCCGTGTGGAGCGAATGTACTGGTCCGGAGTCAGCTTGTACTCCTTCACCACCTGCTCAAAGGAAGTTACGGTGGGGACGACCGGGCCGATCGGCTCCGGCTTGCCCCAGTTTGGATTTCCGCGACGCTTTGCCATCAGTTATGTGTCCCTTGTCGGATTGTGTCAGGTCCCTTACAATCAAGCCGCCGTATTGCGGGGAGAAGGATCTGCATGGCGCGTCCGTAGAATCGGATCGCTTCAAAGACGCGCAGGATTCATTCTAGGGCATTTAGGGGCAAAATGCAAGCCTATAAGGGTTACAATCTCCACAAAATAGGCCACTTTCCCGGGGGCAGGCCCTATTCAGGCGGCGGTCCCAGGAGCGAGGCTGGAGCGACCACCCCGTAGCTCCCGTGCTCCCGGCGGACGATGGTAGGCGCGTAGGTGCCGAGATACTGCCGAGTCCACCAGACGCCCTGCTCGCGCTTCTCTTCAGCTGTCGAGAACCAGTACTGCCACAGCACCGCGCGCACATACTTTGGCGGCGCGGCAGGAAAAGGATTGTCGGCAAACAGGTTGAGCACGTCGGGGTCGTTTTCCAGCAACAGTTCCTCAGTGTGCGGGACCAGCGGATTCTGCAGCCAGGAGCCCAGCGAGGCAAACCACAGGTTCCAGTCGAAGCGCGGCTGGTAAGGCGCGTAGATGCGCGGCCGCTCGCGGACATCCTGCGGCTTGTAGCGGAAGGGATATGCAGTCCAGGTCGCGCCATCGTTAGAACCCTGGAACTCAATCTCATAGCGGTGCGGCGTCATCACGGCGAAGGGACCGTATTGATTCGCAATGCGGAAGGGCTCGAGCACGGCTGCCGGAGTGACGGGCAGTGGCACATCGTTCCAGAACATCCGCACCAGCAGCAGCGTGGTCGCATAGAAGATCCATGTGAGCACGACCGCGCGCACAGCGATGCCGGTGGAGCGCATGAGATTCGGCCAGCGAAAGACGCGGGTCGGTTCGGATTCCGCTTCGAGCACATTTTCTGGTTCTTCCTTGCGTTCCTCTGCGATCCGGAGCGGCTGCGTCTCTGCATTAACGCTGGTGAACAGGGTGAGCGGCGCGCCCGCCGCCTTCGGCTCAACATTGCTTGCCGCGGCCTCTTCCGCGAGATCGCGCACCGGCAATCCATCGCGCCATCGCGCAGGAACGAAGCGGCGCAGGAAGCTGTCGTCCAGCAGCAGGACGGCCAGCACCTGCACGAGATAGTTGAGGAAGGCGTAGTTGGCGGTGGCGATCACCGCGATCTGCCACGTCGTCACCATAAAGAAGCACACGATGCGCCAGCGCCGCGGCAGAAAGGCCATCCACACCAGCACCAGTTCCATGGCCAGCGTGGCCCCGGCTGCTCCGCGCTGGAACCAGTGCGGCAGATGCTCGGCGTACCAGCCGATCCATGTAGGCAGCGGCCCGTTCTGGTAGTACTCATACATCGCAGTGAGGTTGCGCCAGGTGGGGTCGCCGCTGAGCAGCTTGACTGCGCCCGACTCAAAGTAGATGCGGAACCACTCCCAGAGCAGCAACAGGATGGCGGCGCGCGCGGGCGGATGCTTCGCGCCCCATCCCGGCCAGAGGCCCGGTGGCGCAAGAAACAGCGACAGGAAGCCCGCCTCCAGCAGCATGCCGTCGGACTGGTAGCCGGAGAACTCCTGCGCCGCGGTGACGAAGGAGAGGAAGCACAGCAGGCAAGCCAGCAGCATGGCGCGCGGCCAGAGGTTGGCGATCAGCAGTATCGACGCGACCAAGCCGACCCACATCAACGCCATCAGCATGTGGTCGCTTGAGTTGATCCACAGCAGCGAGGGCACGTACCAGAAGTGCAGCGGGCCAACGCTGCGCGCGTCGGCGAGGAACTCCGCTGCAGGCAAAATGCCGTGCATCCCGATGAGGCCCTTCACCTGGAAGAGCAATGCGAAGAAGGCAGAGAAGTAGATCAGCCCCAACGCACGCAGGAAGAGCCCGCGCGCGACGAGATGGCCGCGCACGCCGCGCTCGGAATCGAAAAGGTAGAGGTACGCGCGCCGGGCGGTGTTCATGGGCGTCTCCAGCCTACGAATTCTAAGACGCCAGGCAAGGGCGAAACAAATGTTCCTTGACCTATTCCAAGCGCGAGGGAAGAATGGCGGGATGCTGGCTCTGCTGGTGCCGATCCTTCTGCTCTTGTTCCTGACGATCGGAGGGATTGTCTTTCTCGTCTGCGCTGCGCTGCCGCCTCTCCGGCGCTATGCGCTGAGCGCGGCCCTTTGGTGCGCGATGTGGGGGCCATGTGTTGCGGGGTTGATCGTGCTTGCCGGGACCGCGATGCTGGCCGATATATCGCTTACGCAGAGAAATGGGGTGAGTAACTTTCACCTTCCTCATCTATCGCATTCGATCGGCTGGGCGCTGGGCACATGTATCGCCCTGGCGATCGCCGCCGTGGCCACCGGCGTTGCGTGGCTGCATCAGGCAGCGATTCATCGGCTTACGTTTGCGCTGTTTCGCCTGTACGCCGCAGCCGTCTGCGGCGGAATCGGAGGCGTATTCGGCGTGTGGTTTGGGTGGTGGCTCATCGGCAAACCTGTCCGATTCGCTCCTTTCTTTGCGGTTGCAGAAATGTTGCTACTGATCGTGAGTTTCGGCGCGGCCGCTTATCGAGGAGCGCGATCGCTTCGCGGGAGGGCTCCGACCACCTTCAGCTGGATCACCGAGCAGGAGTTCAACGGCATCTAGATTGACTATGCCCCCAGCCCCACAGTCAACGCGAAGCGGCAAGGCCTGCGTGATCGGCGCGGGGCCGAACGGCCTCGCCGCGGCCATTGTGCTGGCACAGGCGGGCATGGAGGTTGAAGTCCTCGAGGCGGAGCCGACTGCGGGCGGCGCCGCACGCACGATGGAGCTGACGCTGCCCGGCTTCCATCACGACTTTGGATCGGCGGTGCATCCCATGGCCGTGGGCTCGCCCTTCTTCGCTTCCCTGCCCTTGCACGAGTTCGGCCTAGAATGGATCCACTCGCCCGCGCCGCTGGCGCATCCGCTGGACGACGGTACGGCGGTGGTGCTGGAGTGCGATTTTGCTGCCGCGGAGGCCTCGCTGGGCGAAGACGGCCGCGCGTGGCGCGGGTTGATGGAGCCGTATTCCACGCGCTGGGCAGAACTGACCGAAGATATTCTGCAGCCGATAATGCATTGGCCGAAGCATCCGCTGCTGCTGGCACGCTTTGGGCTGAATGCGATGCTGCCGGCTGCTACGCTGTCTCGCCGCTTTCGCACACAACGAGCGCGCGCGCTGTTCGCCGGGCTGGCCGCGCATTCTTTTATGTCGCTGGAGGAGCCGCTGAGTGCGTCCTTCGGGCTGGTGCTGGGAGCGGCTGCGCATGCTGTGGGATGGCCTATCCCGCGCGGCGGGGCACAGGCGCTGACCGATGCGCTGGCGGCTTATCTTACTCACCTGGGCGGACGCATTACGACTTCGACGCGGGTGCAGAGCATCAGTCATCTTCATGCCTGCGACCTGATTCTCTGCGACGTTACGCCACGGCAGTTGCTTGCGTTGGCGTCTGCAGGAGATGCGGGCGATTCGTCGACCGAGCCTCACGCGGGCACGCTCTCCAGTGGGTATCGCGGGAAGCTGGAGAGGTATAAGTACGGCCCCGCCGCCTTCAAGGTCGACTACGCGCTCTCGCGCCCCATTCCGTGGAATGCGCCGGAGTGCCTGCGTGCGGCGACGGTGCACCTGGGCGGCAGCATGCAGGAGATTGCGGCGTCCGAGGCGGCGATGGCTTCGGGGCATACGTCCGCCCGGCCGTTTGTTCTGCTGGCGCAGCCAACGCTCTTCGACGCCACGCGCGCGCCGGAGGGCAAACATATTGCGTGGGCGTATTGCCATGTGCCGAATGGCTGCACGGAGGACATGCTCGAACGAATGGAGGCGCAGGTCGAGCGCTTCGCCAACGGCTTCCGCGATTGCATTCTGGCGCGGCATGTCGCATCGCCCGCTGAGCTTGAGGCGCACGATGCGAACCTGATCGGCGGCGATGTCTCCGGCGGTGCGATGAACCTCAGCCAGCTTCTCTTTCGCCCTACGCGGCGCGGCTACCGCACGTCGGCGGCAAAGGTCTATCTCTGCTCTTCGTCGACTCCTCCGGGCGGTGGCGTGCATGGCATGTGCGGGGCCAACGCGGCGCGGGCGGCGCTGCGGGACATCTTCCCCTGAGTCCCCTCCCCCCTATGTCACTATCTCAAGTTGCTGATGTTGGGTGACTTGCATGGGGTATGTCGCGGAAATGGTGCAGCCTGGACCTCGACTCGCACGCGCAAAGACAAAAGCCCAGCAGATGGCTGGGCTTCTTCTGCTCGCTATTTCCATTCAGTTCTTGCTTACTGCTTTTATTGTAGCTGGCGGAGCGAAACTGTTATGCCAACTTTCTTGCGCGGCTAACTGCCTGCGCAGAATGAACTTGCGGGCGATTTAAGCGGGCGGAGGGCTTGACAGGTACTTCGTACGGCTCTCGACGCGCTACACGCGTGAAGGACCCTGGAATCTGACAAAGACTGTCCCCGCATTGCCTTTTGCCCTGCCGAGATGGGGGTAGCCAAGCCGCTGCCTGAGCTTTACCCTGACTTGCTGGACTGCTTACTGTATTCTTCCCGGAATGCATATGGCTGGTCGAATTGCCGTTCTTATACCGATGATGTTCATCCTGGCAGGCATACCGCTCCGGGCCCAGGATGCAGGACCTGCTGCGGCCATCGCGCAGCAACCCGCCGAGCCCCCGGCAGCCTCCTTTGCCTTCGATGTCGCCACGATCAAGCCCAGCGATCCCGGCAACCGCAACTTCGGTGCAGGCTTCATCGCTTCGGGCTACACCGTAGTCAACTTCCCGCTTTCGGAAATAGTCCTCAGGGCCTACTTCCCTTACTCCAAGGGAAATCAGCTCATAGGTGCGCCTGCCTGGTCAATCAATGAGCATTACGACATCGTCGCCCACATTGACGAAGCCACAGCGCCCTCGTGGCTGAAGCTGAATCCCAGACAGCGCCAGGAAGCCGGGCGTCCCATGCTGCAGAAGCTCCTGGCCGAGCGCTGTAAGCTGATCGCCCACACCGTCCCTTCGCAGGTCGACGGATACGCCCTCGTAGTCAGCAAGCGCGGCTCGCGCCTTCAGCCAGCGCAGCCCCGCGAGACCTATCCGGACGGTGTCAAGAATGCTGATTACGAAGGCGGAAAGGTCTTACCGGCAAGTCGGTTCAATAACAACACCGCGAGCTACTTCAACTCTTCCGTACAGGATTTGGTCAATGGCATCGGAGGCCCCCCAAGCTTTAGCGTCATTGAGGACCGGACCGGCCTCACCGGCCGATACGACTTCACCATCCGGCGCCTGGAGACGCCCCAGGACGCCGACGGCAAACCCATCTCCGACCCCCAGCCCTCCGACTTTTGGGACATCAGCGCGACCGGCCTCGAACTCAAGCGCGTCAAGCTACCCTCCGAGAACCTCGTCATCGATCACATCGAACGGCCTTCACCCAATTGATCGAGCGTCAAAAAATGGGCCGCCGCGATGGTGTGCGACGGCCCTGACGAGCTGTTCAGCGGAACCGGCTCATTCCACAGTGCCGGGTGATTTGCTTGTTCCCCACTCATGCGCGATGAGACTGCGCATGAATGGGCCACCCTGACGGTGGTTCCTAGTTCGCTTACATCCCGTTCTGGCTGGAGTCCGTGGGGTGAACGACGCGATAGCTGTCGCTGCCCTTGGACCAGACCAGCAGCAGGATGTCGCGGCCCGCGGGCGTGGCGTGGACGGCATCGGCGAACTGCTCCGCCGAGACCACCGGCTTGCGATTCACTTCGAGCACGACATCACCCGGCTGGAGGCCTGCGTCGTCCGCGGGCGAACCGGGACGAACGTTGGCGATGGCTGCGCCCTTGACCTCCTCCGGCACCTGAAGCTGCTGGCGCGCGTCCTGATTGAGGTCGTCGACGGCGAGGCCTAGCTTGCCGGTGTTGGCCTGGCCGGCTGCGCCGCCATTATTGTCAGCAACCTGTGTGCCGGGCTTCTGGTACTCGCCGACTTTGACGCCGATCTGCATGGGCTGGCCGTTGCGCAGGATGCCGAGTTGGATGGTCTGCCCCGGCTGGTCCTGGCTGACCGCGACCTGTAGCGCGCTGCCGTCGGCGATCTTGTGGCCGTTGAGCTCGTCGATCACGTCGCCACTCTTGAGGCCTGCCCGAGATGCGGGAGAATCCGGAGAGACCTGCGCGACGATGGCGCCGCTGGCATCCTTGAGGTTGAAGAAGCTGGCGTTGGCCGGCGTCACATCGTTCATGCTGATGCCGAGGTAGCCGTGATGCACGCTGCCGTGGGCGATGAGCTCGTCAGCTGTGTTCTTCGCGATCTGCGCGGGAATGGCGAAGCCCGCGCCGGCGAAGGAGCCGTTGTCGGAGATGATGAAGGTGTTGATGCCGATGAGCTCGCCGCGTCCGTTGACCAGCGCGCCACCGGAGTTGCCGGGGTTGATGGCCGCGTCGGTCTGAATGAAGCCGCCGGGCTTGCGCGCGTCATCGGAGTAGGGGTTCTGGCGGTTGACCGCGCTGACGATGCCGCGGGTGACGGTGTCCTGGAAGTACATGCCGAACGGACTGCCGAAGGCGAGCACGGTCTGCCCAGCGTGCAGCGCGGACGAGTCGCCCCAGGCGAGGTAGGGGAGATTGCGGCCATCGATCTTGATGACGGCGAGGTCGGTGAGCTTGTCGGTGCCGATCACCTTGGCATCGAGCACGCGGCGGTCGTCGAGCGTGACCTTCACGCTGACTGCGCCGTCGACGACGTGGTTATTCGTGACGATGTAGCCATCGGGCGAGATGATGACGCCGCTGCCGACACCACGCTCGAGCGGCTGCTGCTGCTGGCGGAAGCGGCGGCCCTGACCCTGTCCCTGACCCTGCTGGTCTTGCTGTCCTTGTGCGCCTTGATCATCACCAGTGCCGCCGCCGAAGGGCCCGTTGGGGCCGAAGAACTGCGCGAAGCCCGGAGGCAGTTGCTGCTGCTGGCCCTCCTGCGCCGTCTCCTCCTCGGAGGCGTGCGAGGTGACCTGGACGTTGACCACGGCCGGCTGCACGTGCGCGGTGACCGACTCCATGGCGCGGTCGAGCGCGGTGAGCGCGGCGATGCTTGAATCGTCGATGGGCGACGCTGCGGGGACACCGGCCGCGTGCATCGAGCCCTCGTGGAAGACGAGGCTGACGGCGAGAGCGCCAGTGAGAAGAGCTCCGGCGGAAAGGCTGAGCCGCTTGTTGCGTGTGGTCTTTACGTGGTCTACTAATTGATTAGTTGAATCAAGCATAACAACACCTCTTTGAGTGAGTTGAAGTACAAACCTAAAGTTGGAAGACAAGCCAGCCGCCGGGGACGGGCACGGCTGCATACGGGGAGGACTGCTGCTGCTGTGAAAGGCGGTCGGGATCTGCCTCGGGTTGGGGCGAGGAAAAGTCTGATTCGATGGTTGGGCGCGAGATCTCGGAACGGGTTTCAACGAGGCGCGCGCCGTCTCTGGCCTGCCATGTGGTCACGACCCAGCGGGTGACGACAAGCTCGCTGTCGGGGGAGGAACGCTGCCGGCGGGCTGGCGCGATGTGGTCGGCTGTATCAACAGCACGAAAAGCAGCGTGGACGGGCGTTGCGCGGAAGCCTGCGGAATCTGGAACGACGTTTTGCGCGTCTTCGTTCTGCGCGAGTTGCGGGAGGATATTCGGCGCGCTTTCGCTTTGCGTGAGTCTCGGGACGCTATGCGACGTGCTTTCGCTGCTGCGTGCGCCTTCACGCTGCGCGCTTGCTGCCGCGATCAGAGGAGCGGCATCGCCGACCGACTTCCATGCCTGCGCGCCTCCTGCGTCCACACGTCCTGCATCTACACGCAAGGACACGTTGCGAAGCGCAGCGGATTGCAATCCAATTCCCTGGGCACTAATTCCCTGCTCTTGAGTTCCGTTCGCTGTGGTTGCTTTGAGGTTCGTGATTGCGATGGCGGGCCCGACTGCGACTGTGGTCGGTCGCCCGAACGCAACCAGCTGTGGGCAGTGCTCAAGGGCGGTGGTCGCGACCAGCAGGCCCAGCACCACGCCGCCCATCACCAGCCGCGCATGCAACGGCCGCATTTTTGCTGCCGGGCGCAGGATGCGTCCCACGCGGCGGCCCAGCTCGGACTCGCGGGCGGATGTGCCAAGCGCGCCAAGTGCGAGCGCTAGTCCATGAACCAGACTGCGGCGTTCGAGGCGATACTCCGCCAGCGTTGCCAGGCAGGATGCATATTGCGTGGCTGCTCCTGTTTTGCCCGCCAGCGCATGCAAAACGCGCTCGTCGCAGGCCAGTTCGCGCTCGAAGCAGAGACGCCGCTCCACCCAGGCCAGCGCGGGGTTGAGCGGGAAGATTACTAGCGCGATCTTCTGCAGCAGGTTCATCCAGTCGTCGGCGCGGCCGAGATGCCCGGCCTCATGCAGAACCACCTGCTCCAGTTCGGCGGGCGTCAGCTTTTCCAGCAGCCAGCCGGGGATGAGGATCTTCGGGGCGAGGAAGCCGATCACCGTGGGCCGGTCGACATCGGCGGAGACGCAGACCTGAGCGTGACGCGAACCTGTGATCGCTATCTCAATCTCTATGGGCGTGGCTCGCTTCCACAGCGCGCGCACGCGCAGTGCGGCGGCCGCCAAGGTAACGGCACGGACGAGTGAGGCCATCGCCCACACGGCCGCAATCGCAAGGGTCCAGCGCGCGTCTATAGTCACCCAGGGCGTGAGCCCTGGGCTGTGCGCGGCAGCGGCTGCGTAGGGCACGAAGGAGACAAACGGCAGCGCCGTGACCAGCGCAAAGACGGCGAACCATACGGCGAAGCGCACAGCTGCCGGCGTTCTGGGCAGGAGACGCAGCGCCAGCGCAGCGGCGGCAGCGAGGAGAATTCCCTGCCAAATTGCGGCGACGAGGCCGCTCGAGGCTAGGCGCGAGAGCGCAGACGCGCCTGTGAGCAATTCCTGAAAAAGCGGGTGAATGCCGGCGGCCAGAGCGATCATCGCACCGCTCCCGTCTGCCGTCTTGACTCGCTGTGGTCGTGCGCGGGCTCGCCGGTCGAGTCCTCCGCGGCGCGCGCGATTGCATCCTTGAGGCGCTGCAGTTCTTTGGGGTCGATCTCCTCATCGCCGAGCAGGGAGAGCAGAAGCCGCTCGCGCGAGTTGCCGAAGAAGCGCTGCATCATGTGGCGAATCTCGGAGCGGCTGGCCTCATGCTCGGCCACGCACGGGCTGTAGAGGAACGCGCGGCCCTCTTGGCGGTGGCGGACGTAGCCCTTCTGCTCGAGGATGCGGACGGTGGTGAGGACTGAGGTATAGGCGAGCGCCTCGCCTTCGGGCATCGCCGCGACCAGGTCGCTGACCGCCGACTCACCGCGCGCCCAGAGCAGCTTCATCAGCCTCAGCTCGGCCTCGGTCAGCGTGTTGGACTTCCTCGGTGGCATCTCGCTCTCTACCTCTACTTGAACACTGGCACAGGCCAAAGTCTCGGCGTCACTGTGTCAGACGAAGCAACTAATGGATTAGTTAGCAAGCCTATCGAAATCTCTGGCGAGCACCCAGAGTCAAGCGATTTGCGTTGGAGACCTCGTAGCACGGGCGCGGCCGGGCCTCGAGAATTCGGATGCTATCCTCAACCTGTAAAAAGCTGAGCAAAAGATGGACGATTTGCAGGAGACCGAGCGGGGACAACAGAACTGGGCCGTGATGATCCCGGTGATGGCCGGCCTTATGCTCTGGTTTCTGCTTGGCTTCTTCAATCGGTTTGCGGGGTTGCGGTCGGGGGACGGTGAGTATGCAGGCGGCAGGGCGCTGCTCTCCGGGATGATGCCCTACCGGGACTATTTCACCGCCGGACCGCCTCTGAATGTCCTGAAGTCTGCGCTGCTGCTAAAGATCTTCGGCAGTGCGCTGATTGTCAGCCGGGCGGCGGGAGTGGCAGAGCGCCTTGTGATCGGGGTCGTGCTGCTGCGGTGGCTGGTGCAGCTATTCCGCCCATGGCACGCTCTGGCTGCGACTGTCGTCACGGGGATCGTCTCGACCGGCGACCTGACCGATCCGATCGCCTCCTATAACCACGATGCCATCCTGCTTGCAATGATCTCCGGCGTGGCGGCGAGCCTTGCGCTGGACAGCAGGTCGGACTGGCGGACCGGATGGCTGGCGGGCGCATCGGGCGCGGCGGCCGCACTCAGCTTCCTGACCAAGCAGACCATAGGGTTGGGCGCACTGGCGTGCATGTTGGTGGCTGGAACCATTCTGCTGGCAAAGCTGGCCGGCTCCCGGCGGGCAGGTATTTGGTTTGCAGCATTCATCGCCGGTTGCGCGGTCCCGATTGCAGCGGTGGCAGCGTGGCTTTGGAGAATGCACGTTCTGCGGACCTGTCTCCAGATGATGTTTGTTACAGGGCCGGCCGCGAAAGCGGGTCACGCTACTGACTTTCTCACCCGAATGGCGATGGTGGCAGCCGACAATCCGCTGTGGGTGCTGCCGGCCCTCATCGGGCTCGCGCTGAGTTGCCGGGCGATCCTGCGCGGCCTGAGGGCCGAAGACACGAAGCCGGGGAGCGGGCGGGAGCAGGTAGCCTGGATAGCCGCGGGTATCGCAATCATCGGGGTCGCCAAAGCCCTGGCGTATACCAACATTCCGGTGCTGTATGACTT
>Ga0182024_10013218_pt1 | contig 16170 bp, 15 predicted proteins | sample P32metaG_FD_120480 | JGI IMG/M metagenome (GOLD analysis project Ga0182024, IMG submission 120480) | Permafrost microbial communities from Stordalen Mire, Sweden - P3-2 metaG (Illumina Assembly) | ecosystem: Environmental > Terrestrial > Soil > Wetlands > Permafrost | place: Sweden: Stordalen... | reverse complement strand
CGCTTCCGCCGTGCTGGCCTCGCTGCCGCTCGGCGCGGCAAACACCGGCTCCAGGAATTTCGCGAAATAATCCGGTTTGCCCCAGAATGCCGGAGCCGCGAACCATCCGCCTACGATCGAGAGCAACGCCAGTATCGCCAGCGGCACCAGCATGCTCTTCGGAGATTCATGCACGTGCACGTGATGCTCGTCGTAGCGTTCCTTGCCGTAGAAAGTCAGAAAAATCAGCCGAAACATGTAGAAAGAAGTCAGCAGCGCGGTAAACAATCCTGCGGCGTATAAAATGTGCCCGCCATTTTTGCTCTGGTAGGCATTCAGCAAAATGGAATCCTTGCTAAAAAATCCTGCCAGCGGCGGAATCCCCGCGATCGCCAGCGTGCCCATCAGCATGGTGTAGAAGGTCCACCGGATTTTTTTGCTTAGTCCGCCCATGCGCATCATGTCCTGTTCGCCGCCCATCGCATGGATCACGCTGCCCGCCGCCAGGAACAATAAAGCCTTAAAAAACGCGTGGGTCATCAAATGAAGAATTCCCGCCGAAAACGCGCCTACGCCGCAAGCCAGGAACATATAGCCCAACTGGCTCACCGTCGAATACGCCAGCACTTTCTTGATATCCGTCTGCACCAGCCCGATGGTCGCCGCAAACAGCGCCGTGGCGCAGCCCACGATCGCCACAACCAGCATCGCCGTCGGAGCGCGCATAAACAGCACATGCGAGCGTGCCACCACGTAAACTCCCGCAGTCACCATGGTGGCCGCGTGAATCAACGCGCTAACCGGCGTCGGCCCTTCCATGGCGTCCGGCAGCCACACATATAAAGGTATCTGCGCCGATTTTCCCGCCGCGCCCATAAAAAGAAGCAGACAAGCAACGGTCAGCGTTCCCAGACGTCCCATCGCGTCCGCGGGCAGCGGTGTGGCCTTGGAAAATAACGAAACAAAATCCAGCGTCCCGAAGGTGCGGAACAGCAAAAACATCCCCAGCATGAAGCCAAAATCGCCGATGCGGTTTACGATGAACGCCTTTTTTCCCGCGTCCGCCGCCGACTTTCTCAGGAAATAAAATCCGATCAACAGATAACTCGCCAGGCCCACGCCTTCCCAGCCCACGAACAACAAAACGTAGTTCGCGGCCAGCACCAGGATCAACATGAAAAACATGAACAAATTCAGGTAGGCAAAGAACCGGTAGTATCCGTCCTCGTGCGCCATGTATCCGGTGGAATAAATATGGATCAGCCAGCCCACGCCGGTGACCACCAGCAACATCACTACCGTCAACTGGTCGACTTGCAGGTCAAAGCCGGCGCGGAATTCTCCCGCTGCGATCCACGAGAAATATTGTTGCACCCACGGAATTTGTTGCGGGGCCAGTTGCCAGAACTCGCGCACGGCCTCAAGCGCGGCCAAAAACGAAATTCCGGTTGCTCCGATGGCCACGGTATTCACAACCTTGTTGGGCCAGGTGCGTCCCAACAAGCCATTTACCGTCGCCCCCAGCAGCGGCAACAGAGGAATGATCCACAAATGTTCGAGTATGAGCATTTACAGTTTTAAGAGGTCCACGCGCTCAACGTTTAGCGATTGGCGGTTACGGGCCGTTACGATGATAATCGCCAGTCCCACGGCAGCTTCCGCGGCTGCCACCACGATCACGAACAGCACAAACACCTGGCCATCTACCTTGTGCAATGCCTGGCTAAAGGCCACGAATGCCAGGTTCACCGCGTTGAGCATCAGTTCAATGGACATAAAAATGGTGATGATATTCCGTTTGAAAATAAACGCCAGCACACCCAGCCCAAATAAAATCGCGCTCAACACCACGTAATAATTTGTCGGCACCATGCTTAGACCTTTTCCCGCTGGGCCAAAACAATCGAGCCTAGCACCGCCACCAGGATTAAAAAGGAAGTCAGCTCGAAGGGATACACAAAATTCCGGAAAATCATCGTCGACAAATCTCGCGTCGAAGCCATATTCCCGTGCTGGGCGGCGGCCTGCACGCTGTCGGTGGACCGCGCAATCGTCGCGGCGATAAATCCCGTAAGCGCGAACGCCAGCAGCAGCCCCGGAAATCCCGCCATCTTCGAAATGTTGGTGTGCTCTTCAATCCCCGCGTTCAGCAACATGATAACGAACACGAACAGCACCATGATCGCGCCGCCATACACGATGATCTGCACCGCGGCCACAAACTCCGCGCCCATCAGCAGGTACAAACCTGCAAGAGACACCATCACCACGATCAACGAAAGCGCGCTGTGAATGGGGTGCTTCTGAAAAATCAAGCTGAGGGCTCCGCCTACTGCCAGCGCCGCCAGCACAAAAAAAACCACTATTTCGGGCGTCATCGGATCGCGCCCCACTTCAAAATGGCGAAGCTGGTAAACACCACGTTGGCGATGGAAGCCGGCAACAGCATCTTCCAACCGAAGGCCATCAGCTGGTCATACCTCAATCGCGGCAAAGTGCCGCGCATCCACACATACACAAACAGAAAAACAAAGATCTTCGAAAGCAGCCAGAACGGCGCCTGAATAAAATTATTTAGAACTGGGAAGGCCAGGAGAGCAATTCCCACCAGGCACATCACCGAGCCCAGCCCAGGCAAAATCACTTTGCCAAAAATTGTCTCGTAGTGCAGGCCGTCCCAAATAACCCACAGCCCAAATAACAGCAATCCCACGGACGGCAAATAATAGGTCCACGTCCAAGAAGCCGGAAAGGGAGACAGCCAGCCCCCGAAAAACAAAATCGAGCACAAGCACGAAACCGTAATCATGCTGGTGTATTCAGCGATGAAAAACATCGCGAATTTGAAACTGGCATACTCGGTGTGAAATCCCGCGACCAGCTCAGACTCCGCTTCCGGCAAGTCGAAGGGCACGCGGTTGGTTTCCGCCACCGCCGCTATAAAAAAACATAGGAAGCCTAAAAATTGCGGGAAAATATTCCAGCCCAAAATCCCGTAATTGCTCTGTTGGTTGTGAATAATTTCCGTCAAATTAAAAGTGCCGGCCAGCAACAGAACGCCCACGACGGACATCGTCAGCGCCAATTCATAGCTGATCATCTGAGCCGAGCTGCGCAGCCCGCCAAGCAGCGGATACTTGCTGTTTGAAGACCAGCCTGCCAGCGCCACTCCATAAACGCCCAGCGCGGTAATCGCAAACAGCGCCAGAATCCCGATATTCACATCTGGCGGCAGAATTCCCAGGTACACGTCCTGTCCCAAAATCTTCCACGGTAGGGGATCAGGCCCAAACGGAATGATGGCGATGGAAGTAAGCGCCAGTGCCAACGCCAGCAGCGGCGCAAGGTAATAAACAAAACGGTCCACGCCCGCGGGGGTGGGATCTTCCTTGAATAAAAACTTGAGGCCGTCCGCCGCGGGCTGCAACAAGCCGTGGGGCCCTACGCGATGCGGTCCCCAACGCGACTGCATATGCGCCACCACCTTGCGCTCAAACCAGGTGAGGTACGCATTCACGGTGAGCACAATAAAAAGCAGCAACGCCACCTTCACCACGGTAACAATCAGCCACCCATGGGCGTACAAGAAGTCCTTCACGAGTTGATTTCCGTCTCGGCTTCCGGCAGCGATTCCATCATGGTGCAAAATCTCCCAAGCGTACCGCTGGTAAACAGCGTGTCATGTGCCGAGCGTATCAGCCCCACCGGCACGTCGTAAGGCGCATGCCCGTTCCGGCGGAAGCCGAAATGCATGGGCTCCGGTTCGCCCATGAGCAAGCCACCCGGCGCAACGTTATATCCCGGAACGGTTTTGCGAATCTCGTCAAACACCGCCGCCGGCGACTTGTAATGAAACGCTTTCCCCAGGCCCAGCCGCGCCAGTTGGTGTGACACGATGCGCAGCAAATCAAAATCCGTGCGCGTTCCCATAATCTCCACGCCTTTGCGCAGCATCTGTATCTCGCCCGCGGTGTTCGTTACCGTTCCGTCTTTCTCATAGGCCGATGCCGCCGGAAAAACCACGTCGGCCTGCTTGGCCGTTTCCGTCAAAAACATTTCATGGACAATCAGCAGTTGCGCTTTTCCGCGCCCGTAGCCCAGCGTTCCAAAGTGCGCGAGCGGGTTCGCACCCATCACATAAAGGCCTTTTAATTTTCCCGATTGCGCCGCGTTCACCATTTCCGGTGCGGTCATCCCCGCCGCCGACGGTATCACGCCATCCCAAACACCTGCGAACATCTCGCGTGTTTGCGCATTGTCCAGATACGCGTAACCCGGGAGGCGATCCGGCAGCACGCCCATATCGGCGGCGCCGCGCGAATTCGCGTAATCTCCGAGCGCCATGTAGCGCGTGCGGCCATGCAGCTTGGAGCCGAACGCTACGAGTTGCCCGATCGCCGCGCCTGAAACTTCTTCACCAAAAACGATGGCAACGTCTGCCTCCGCGTCCAGCGCCGCCTTCAATTGCACCAACTGCTCCACCATTTCTGGCGCCAGCAATCCCTCTTCATGCGCGAGCCAGCGCAGCACGGCGCCTTCATGTCCCCCGGCCACTTTTACAAACTGCCTGGCTTTTCGCGCCAGCTTTATTTCGTTGGCGTTGATGACAAAAAGTTTTGTTCCGAAGTGCCGGATGCCCGAACGAATCTGCCACGCGACCAGGGGATTCTGATTTGTCGGGTCGTTGCCAATCAGCAAAACTGCCTTCGATTGGTACAACTCCTCCATCGTCAACATCGCTTGGGAGGGGCGCTCACCGAGCGCGGTAACCAGTCCGGTGTAGTCCACCGTGCGGTGATGATCTAAATTGTTAGTACCAAAGGTCTGCCGCGCCAATCGCTGGAACAAATAATTTTCTTCGTTAGAGGTCCGATTCGAGCCGATGAACCCCATCGCCTCTTTGCCACCAATGTCGTAAATCTGCTTCAGCTTGGTGGCCGCTGTTTGTGCCGCCTCTTCCCACGAAACCGGGTACAACTCCGTGCCGCGGCGCACCATGGGCTGCTTGATACGCTCCGGGTGCTTCGTAAAATCAAAGCCGAAGCGCCCCTTCACACACAGGAAGTCTTTATTAATCCCGGAAAGGTCACGATTGTTCGAACGCATGATTTCGTGATTTCTCACGCTCAAGGTGGTCTTGCAGCCATTGGAGCAGTGCGTGCAGATCGTCGAGGCGTACTGCATCTCCCACGGCCGCGTTTTGTAACGGTAGGTCCCGCTAGTGAGCGCGCCCACCGGACAGATGTCGATGCACATCCCGCATTCTTCGCATTCCAGGTGATCGCCGCGGTTGGGAATAATGACGCTGTTGGCTCCGCGCATGCCGACGCCCAGGGCCTTCACGTCCATGCCTTCGTCACACACGCGTACGCAGCGGAAGCACAATATGCACCGCGGCGCATCGTAGTACACCAGCTCCGACCACTTTTCTTCTGGCCGGTGAATCTTTTCTTCGATAAAGCGGCTGGTATCCGCACCGTAGCGAAAAACCATGTCCTGCAGCTCGCACTCACCGCCCTTATCGCATACGGGACAATCCAGCGGGTGGTTGGTCAGCAGGAACTCCAGCATGTACTTGCGCGCGTCGCGCACCTGTTGCGTGTTGGTGCGCACAACCATGCCTTCGGTCGCCACCAGCGTGCACGCTGTTTGCATCTTGGGCATCTTTTCCACTTCCACCAGGCACATGCGGCAAGCAGCCTGGAGCGAAAGTCCCGGGTAATAACAGAACGAGGGCACTTCCGTCCCGATCCGCCGCGTGGCCTCAATCACCAAGGTTCCCGGCGACACTTGGACGTCGCGGTCGTTAATTTTCAGAGTGATTAGTTTTTGATCAGCCATTGAGTAAAGTCATTCTGGGTGTCGAGAGCCAACAAATTATCGAGACCCGACCAGATCTTCCGCCGACTTATATGCGCAACGCCCGTGCAAATGGTCCTCAAATTCGTTCCGCCACTTCTGCACGATGCTGATCGTAGGCATCGCCGCCGCATCTCCGAGCGGGCAAAAGCTGCGCCCTAAAATGTTCTTCGAAAGCTCGCCGATCATATCGATGTCCTGCGTACGCCCAAAGCCGGCATGCAATCTTTCCAGCATCTTGCGCAACCAGGTCGTGCCCTCGCGACAAGGAATGCACCATCCGCAGGACTCATGCGCGTAAAAATGCATAATGCGCCGAGCCATATCCACCATGCAGGTGTCTTCGTCCATAACTACCATGCCGCCTGAACCCAGCATCGATCCCGCTTTGGCTACCGAATCGTAGTCCATGGGAATATCGATCTCGTCGGCGGTCAGCAGCGGACACGAACTCCCGCCGGGTATCACCGCTTTCAATTTCTTCCCGCCGGTAATCCCACCAGCCATGCCATAAATAAATTCCTTCATGTTCATGCCCAGCGGAATTTCGTAAATTCCTGGCTTGTTCACATGACCCGCCACGCATAGCAGGCGCGTCCCGCCATTCTTCGGCGTACCCAGATTCGCGTAGGCTTCGCCGCCGCCCAGAATAATCGCGGGCACCGCGCTCAACGTCTCCACGTTATTAATAATGGTGGGGCAGCCGTACAGGCCTACTACGGCAGGGAAGGGAGGTTTGATTCGAGGATACCCTCGTTTGCCTTCCAGCGACTCCATCAATGCGGATTCTTCACCGCACTCGTAAGCCCCCGCGCCGGTATGAATCAGCAAATCAAAATCGTATCCGGAACCTGCAATATTTTTTCCCAGGTACCCGCGCTCATACGCTTCGGTAATCGCCTTTTGCACGATATCGAGGACGTAGCGATATTCCCCGCGTATATAAATGAACCCCATGTGCGAACCGATCGCGCGCCCGGCGATCACCATGCCCTCAATCAACTGGTGAGGATCCATTTCCATCAGCGGGCGGTCCTTGCACGTTCCCGGCTCGCTTTCATCCGCGTTGCAAATGATGTAGCGCGCCTTCGGCGAATCTTTAGGCACAAAGGACCACTTCATGCCGGTGGGAAATCCTGCGCCGCCGCGTCCGCGGAGATTCGATTTTTTCATTTCGTCGATAATCGACTCGGGCGTCATCTGCTTCAGAGCTTTTTCCAGCGCCTGGTAGCCCTGGTTTTGCAGATATACATCGATGCTGGTGGAACTCGGTACGCCCCAGCGCTTGCTGATAACCGGTATCTCGCCTTTTTCTCGTTCGTGCAGAGCGCCGGAAATCACCGGCTCCGGATCGGGTCGCCTGCCGCCATCCAGCGATTCGATAATGCGATCAAATTTGATGGGTGTCAGGTTCTCGTAGAAATCATAGTTGACTTGCATCGCCGGCGCGCCCGTGCACGCCCCGATGCATTCCACTTCCTCCAGGGAAAACACACCGTCGTCGGTGGTTTCTTTGTGCCCGATCTCCAGCCGTTTCTTGGCGCGCTCCAGCAATTCGTTTCCGCCGCGCAGCATGCAGGCCACATTGGTGCATACCTGTACGTGATACTTGCCCATCGGCTTGCGATGCAGCATGGAGTAATACTCGAGCGTCTCCTCCACCTGCACGGTATGCAGTCCCAGGCGCTTTGCGATTTCCGCGATCAGCTCGTCGCTTACATACCCCAGCTCGTCCTGCCCATACATCAGCATGGGAATGAGCGCGCTGCGCTTCACCGGATAAGCGTTCTGCAACCGGTCGAATCGCGCCGTCAGCCGGGGGGACATTTGCAGCTTCATCTAGCGGTCCACCTCGCCCAGCACGATGTCGATCGTCCCGATGCAGGCAATCACGTCGGAAATCAATTGCCCTTCCACCAATTTCGGCAAGGCCTGCAGATTAATGTACGAGGGCGAACGGAAATGGCAGCGCAGAGGTTTTGGCGATCCGTCGCTGGCGATAAAACAACCCAGCTCACCACGCGGCGATTCCACGGTCACAAAGGCTTCTCCCGCCGGCGGGGAAAATCCCTCCGTGAAAATCTTGAAGTGATAAATCAGCGCTTCCATTTCCGTCTTCATCTTCTCGCGCTGCGGCGGCACGATGCCGGGAGCGTCGGTCTTGATCGCCCCTTCATCGGTAATCTTGTCCATCGCCTGCCGTACAATTTTCAGGCTCTCGCGCATTTCCGCCACACGGATCATGTAACGTCCGAAGCAATCCGAGTCCGTGCGGGTGGGAATATCAAAATCAAATTCGTCGTAGCTCGAGTACGGGAACAGTTTGCGGTTATCGTAAGGGATCCCCGCCGCGCGGATAGTCGGCCCGGTCATGCTCAGCGCCAGCGCATCTTCCGCGCTGATGTAGCCGATGCCCTTGGTGCGTCCCATCCAGATGCGGTTTTCGGTGAGCAGCGTCTCATACTCATCCACGCGGCTCGGCATGTACTTCAAAAACTTTTCCAGCCGTTCCCGCCAGCCCGCGGGGGGCTGCAACGCCACACCGCCGATGCGAATGTAGCTGGTCATCATTCGCTGCCCGGCAAACATTTCAAAAATCTTCAGAATCTCTTCGCGTTCGCGGAAGCAGTAAAGAAATACGGACATGGCGCCCAGATCGATGGCGTGGGTGCCCAGCCATACCAGGTGCGAAGAAATTCTCTGCAGTTCGACCATCATCACGCGGATGTACTGCGCGCGCTTCGGCACCTGCAAATCCAGCAGTTTCTCCACCGCCATGCAATAAACCAGGTTGTTGCCCAGCGGATTCAAATAATCCATACGATCCGTCAGCGTAATCGCCTGGGAATACGTTTTGTCTTCGCATGATTTTTCAATTCCGGTATGCAAATAACCGCAATCGGGAACCGCTTTCACAACCGTCTCGCCATCCAGTTCCAGCAAAATACGCAGCACACCGTGCGTTGAAGGATGTTGCGGTCCCATGTTCAGGACCATCGTTTTTGCCTGGCCGACTGCCGTCTCTACGGTGGTCATATGGATCTCTTGGTGAAGCCCAGCGGCATTTCCGGCAGGTCCCGGTATCCTTCCACGGGATAATCGCGCCGCAACGGATAGCCTTCCCAATCATCCGGCAGCACGATGCGCCGCAAATCCGGGTGACCGGTAAAGCGAATCCCGAACAAATCGAAAATTTCGCGCTCCAACCAGTTGGCTCCAGGCCATACCGGAACCAGCGAATCCACCACCGGATCCTTGCCGAACAGCCGCACTTTCAATCGTAATTTCTCGCGGCGTGTAATGCACACCAGTTGATACACCACCTCAAATCGCGGTTCATAGGGATGGCGATCCAGGCAGGTTGCGTCGGTCAGTAAATTAAATTTCATCGCCGCATCGTCGCGGCAGCGCGCCGCCGTAGCCCGCAGCAGTTCGCGAGGGACTACCACCGTAGTTTCGCCGCGATATTCGATCACTTCGGCGACGGCATTGGCGTCCCACGCGCGTAATCGTTCCACCGACGACGTGCGTTCGCCTACAGCATTAGCGTCCAGCTTGGAATTCTCCGTCAACTTTTTCTGATCCCGAGCGCCGATTATTTTTGCCAGTCCAGCGCGCCTTTTTTCCAGAGATACAGGTAACCGACCAGCAGGATGGCGATATAGATCATCATCTCTGCGAAGCCATACCACCGTAAAGAGCGAAATATGTAGGCCCACGGGTACAAAAAAATGGCTTCCACATCGAACAAAATAAAAACCATCGCCACTAAATAAAATCGCACGGAAAATGGCTCGCGTGCGTCGCCAGTGGGCTCCATGCCGCATTCATAAGGTTGTTGTTTGACTCGACTTGGCCGTCGCCAGCCAACTAATACCGAAATACTCGTCAGCATGCCGGCGAGGGCTGCTGCGACTAGCAGGTGTATAAGAAGCGGAGCGTAACTGTGTAGGTTGGAACCGCCCATAAGCGAAACGTTATAATAACGACTCGACTACCAATCGGTCAAATCCGGGGGAAGGACCTTTATAATATCTCCATTCGGCGTTTTCGCCCAGCGCCGTTCCATCGGGGCTCCTCACCATGATTTTCGGTCATAACAGTAATGTTAGTCTCGGATCCGTCAAGTATCACGTGCAGACGGAAGACGCCGGCATCGACAGCGCTTTGATCGACACCACGGTCTACTGCGGCGGCCGTGTGTTGCATCGCCGTATCAATAATTATCACGATTTGCTGCCGCTCAATCCCGACCGCGAAGAAGCCCTCAAGCTCCGCCTCGACGAACAACATCGGCAGGTGCTGGAAGAAATTCGCACCGGCGTGCTTTATCTTCCCGCTCCCACTCCGCCGAAATCCGCGCCTTCTCCGGCCCCCATAAAGGCCGCCGATCTGTGGGCGCCCCCCGCGAACCCCAGCGCCTCATTCGATTCCTCCTCAGCTACGACCACTGCGAATGCGGGCGCTCCACCAGTTCCAGGTCGTCCTGATCCCTCTCGCGCGCAAGCCTTGTTAGTAGAATTGATTAACGCGAAGTCCTGGCTGACAGGGAAGCGCGCCACATTACATCTCCGCGTCTCAAATGCCGCGGGCAGCCCCCTGGCTGACGCGAAAGTTACCGCCTCCGTTTTCGGCTCCGCTGAGCCAGCACATTTCTACACCGAAACCGATGACGCCGGCGAAGCTCACCTCGACTTTGACATGCCGCCTCTCACCGAAGCGAACGCGGCGCTGCTCATCGAATCCAGCCGTGGCTCCGCCAAGGGCCATGTGCGTTTTCACATGCGTGCCCGCCAACGCATCCCCGTTTAATCAGGCCAACAGACCGCAATTTAAATTTTGTGAGTTAGAATAAAAGGCGTGGAAACGTCACTCGCTATTACAGTGAATGGGCAGACAAGAGTGTCTGCGCCAGGCGCTACAGTCGCGGACCTGCTCGACGAATTAAAGTTGCCGGCCGGCCGAGTCGCCGTCGAACGAAACCTCGAAATCCTGCCACGTCCCCAATGGTCCTCAACAGCCGTTCAGCCCGGCGACCGCTACGAGATCGTGCACTTCGTAGGCGGCGGCTAAATACCGAGCGAACCCATTTTTTCAAACGCCTTTCAGCAGATGCCCCATCTTCGACTTCTTCGTCTTCAGATACTCACGCGATGTCTTCGAGATCCGGGGTTGGCAAGGAACCCGTTCCACGACGCGCACTCCGAAGTTTTCCAACTGCCTTACCTTCTCCGGATTATTCGACAACAGCCGGATACGCTTGGCGCCCAACCGCTTTAAAATTGCCGCACAAAATTCATAATCGCGGGTGTCCGCATCGAATCCTAGTTTCTCGTTGGCCTCAACTGTATCCATGCCGCCGTCCTGCAATTCATAAGCGCGCAGCTTGTTCATCAGGCCAATCCCACGGCCCTCCTGGGGCAGATAAAGCAGCACTCCCGACGGAGCCTTTTCAATTTCCCGCAACGAAAGTTCCAACTGCGCGCGGCAATCGCATCGCAGCGAAGCCAGCACATCTCCGGTCAGGCATTGCGAATGCACTCGCACCAGCGGCGCGATCTTACCCTGCAATTTCCCGCGTACCAGCGCCACCGCCTCGTCCAGAACTCCCGCACCTTTAAAGCCATAAATTGTAAAATCGCCGTACCGCGTCGGCAGTTTCGCTTTCGCCACCATCTGCAGCGCCAAAGTGTTTTTCTTGGAAGTCCCGTTACCTTGTGATTTTTTGGCCATAAGAAGTCGCAAAGTATAACAGTGGAGTGCCGCAGTCGCCGTCGCTAAATGCGCGTTGCTGATTTCTTCACACTGAAATCTTATAAATGGATTAGATGCGCCACAGGAAATTCCGCCACACGCACTTTACATCCCACGTAGCATTAGCTTAGCGTAAGCAAAGTCGCTAGTAAGCCAGCACGCCGCATCTACATGGACACCGCCACTTCAGTCCGCGATCTTTTATTCACCTTGCTGCTCAAGGTTGGTGTGGCCTCGTCCATTGCCGCCCTCCTGGCCCGGTGGAACACGTTTCGCCGGGTACTCTTCACCGAAGAGCGCGACCCGGATCAAAAACTCAAGCTCATGCTGTTCATGACGCCTCCGCTCATTGTGGGCGTAACCCTGCGTCTCGTCGGCTACCCCTACCGCTTCGCCGACCTGTCTCTGGAAGGCGCTTTTCTGATGGGTCTGCTTGGCGGACGCGTGGTCGGTCCTATCGGCGGCGCCATCATCACCATCCCGGCGCTCATCGGACATGAGTGGCTGGCCATGCCCGCCGCCTCGGCAGCAGGGCTTCTTGGAGGCCTGATTCGCCAAGCCATCCCCAATAAAGAAGACATCTGGAACTTTGGTCCGTTCACGTTTCTCAACATTCCCCGTGCCGTCGTTCGCCTCCTGCGGCGTGCGCAACCTTCCTGGGAGATGGCCCCACTCCTTGCTTGCGTGGGTCTCGAGCTTGGCCGAGTTGCTTTAGCCGGCGCAACCAAGCCCAAATGGCTCTTCGCCATCGATCACCATTGGGATTGGTGGCTCGCGCTCACCGTTATCGCCACATTAATGTCCGTGGCCGCCCCGCTGAAGATCTGGAATAACACGCGCATCGAAATGAATCTGGAGCGCCACCAACAGTTGCTCCTGAAAGCGCGCATGGATGCGCTCTCCAGCCAGATCAATCCGCATTTCCTTTTCAATACGCTCAACACCGTTTCCGCGCTGATCCGCTTCGATCCCGACACGGCGCGAGGCGTGGTGCTTAAACTCAGCAATATTTTGCGCCGCCTCCTGCGCAAGCACGAAACCTTCGTTCCCCTCCAGGAGGAACTCGAATTCATCGACGACTACCTCGACATCGAAGTGGCCCGCTTCGGGCGCGACAATCTCGAAATCGTCAAGGAACTTGACGAGGACACCCTGGAAGCGTTCGTTCCCAGCATGCTCCTTCAGCCCATTGTCGAAAACTGCCTCAAGCACGGCCTGGCTCCCAAAATCGAAGGCGGCAAAATACAACTGCGCACTGCGAACCGCGACGGCCGCCTGCACATCGAAATCGAAGACAATGGCGTGGGAATCTCCGAAGAAAAGATGCCCCACGTATACGTGGAAGGAATTGGCCTCAGCAATGTTCGCGAACGCCTCCGCGTCCTGTATGGCACCGACTTCCAGCTACAAATCGAAAGCCGCCCCGGGGAAGGCACGGTCATCCGCATTGAAATTCCCGAGTTAGTGTCCACCATGCAAGCCGTGGGTTAGCACCGCGTTGTTTTTCGACTGGCGCCGGTCGAGGGCACTCAAATCAAAAGACAAACTTCACCCACAGTCACAGGCCGAATGCAGTGACGTACATCACTTGACATCACCCAACCCCTACTGTATGTTCTGTACATACAGAAATGACTGAACACACACAAGCTCCTCTGCTCTCTCCCACCGCCCAGAAATTCGTCCTCCATTGGGGCGAAATGGGCACCCGCTGGGGTATTAATCGCACCGTGGCGCAAATTCACGCCCTGCTCTTTGTTTCCCCGCGTCCGCTTCCCGCTGACGAGATCGCCGTCATTCTCGCCGTCGCCCGTTCCAACGTCAGCACTAGCCTCCGCGAGCTTCAAGGCTGGCGCATCGTCCGTGTCGTGCACGTCCTCGGAGACCGCCGCGACCATTTCGACTGCACCAAAGATGTCTTTGAGATTTTTCGCATCGTGTCCGAAGAACGAAAGCGCCGCGAAATCGATCCGACGCTGAAGCTGCTGGCCGAATGCGTCCAGGAAATAAAAACCAATCCAACCAAGGACGTCTATACGCTCGAACGTCTGGAAGGCATGCTCGATTTCCTGAGCGCCATGACCGGCCTCTTCGAAGAGGTCGTTCGTATGCCGGACTCCGCCTTGAAAGGCATGGTCAAGCTGCGCGGCAAGGTCATCACGCTACTGGGCGCCGGCCGGAAAAAAGCAGGTTAGCTCTCGGAATTTCGCACTTGCGATTTTTAGGTCCACGGTTCTTAACCATGATTTCACTCGCATCCGAGTTTACCGACAGCAAAGGCCGCCACGCGCGGGGCTGGCTCTTCTTCGACGCCGACTGCGCCTTCTGCCTGAAGATCGCTCGCGCGCTGGCGCCCACTCTGGAAAAGCGCGGGTTTGCTTTGGCCCCGCTCCAGGACCCGCGCGTTGGACCGCTCATCGGTCTATCTAAGGAAGAGTTGCTCCTTGAAATGCGACTGGTCACCGGCAACAACGAGCAATTTGGCGGCGCCGACGCAGCCGTAGCACTCGCCCGCGAAATCTGGTGGGCCCGGCCGCTAGTCTGGCTCTCCGCCTTGCCCGGCATGATGAACGCGTTGCGCTCCACCTACCGCTGGATCGCCGCCCACCGCAAATGCGCAGCGACAGTCTCCTGCCAACCCTTCGCACGCACTCGTCCCCGCGAAAATTGACGGCTCTTCAGATTTAGATAGAACGAATACGCGGAAGGAAATTCGAAGTTGTCCGGTCAGGCTTTAGCTGCAGAGGCCGATTCTAGCACCCGCTGGTAGTAACGCTCGTATTGCGGGATCACATCATTCGCGCAGAATTTTGTCTTAGCATCGAGTCGCGCGGTATGGCCCATCTCGCGCCCGCGATCTGCGCGCGATAAAATCTCGATCGCGTAACTGCCCGCTTTCTTCACGTCCCCAGGCTCAACCAGGTACCCGTCCACTCCGTGCTCTACCACTTCCGGCAAACCGCCCACCCGCGTAGCAATTACAGGCACTTCGCAGGCCATCGCTTCCAGCGCTGCCAGTCCAAAAGACTCCAGCTCAGAGGGCAACAAAAACAAATCCGCTAGGCCCAACTTCTCGTACACGTGATCCTGTTTCCCCAGAAAGATCACGTCTCTCTGAATCTTCTTTTTGCGCGCCAGGTATTCCGCCGCGCCGCGATCCGGCCCATCGCCGATCATTACCAGCTTTGCGGGCATCTTCTCGCGCACCATCGCGAAAATCTCCACGGCATCAGTAACCCGCTTTACCGGCCGGAAATTCGACAAGTGCATCAGGATCGGTTCGCCGTTGGGAGCCCATTTGGCGCGCAGCTTGGGATCATCCTTGCGCGTATACAAATCGCAATTCACGAAATTAGGAATCACCTCAATAGGCCGCTTAATCTCAAAATCCCGTACGGTCTGTTGCTGCAAGTACGTTGATATCGCGGTGACCCCGTCGCTCTGCTCGATCGAAAATCGCGTGATCGGCAAATAACTGCGATTGCTTCCCACCAGCGTGATGTCCGTCCCATGCAGCGTGGTGATAAATGGCAGCCGCCGTGGCGCCGCCATCGACCGCGCCAGCATCGCGCTTACCGAATGGGGAATCGCATAGTGCACATGCAGCAGATCCAGGGCTTCCGATTCGAACACTTCCAGCATCTTCGTCGCGAGCGCCAGGGTGTAAGGAGGATGGTCAAACAAGGGATAAGAGGTCACTTCCACTTCATGAAAATGTATATGCTGGTCGTTGGGGTTCATGCGAATCGGCGGGGCATAGCTGATGAAATGTACATCGTGCCCGCGCGCGGCCAACTCCGCACCAAGCTCTGTGGCCACTACTCCCGACCCGCCGTATGTCGGATAACAGGTTATCCCGATGCGCATAAATTCGCCCGCACTCCCAGACGCCATCTAAGTCCAAGCATCAGCAAACATGACAGAAGGTGAACGCCAACAGTAGCCTGTTAGACGCGGCAACGCCTGGGAACGTGACATGTGGTGCAATCCGGCGACACGGGGAGGTGGGAATAGGAACCTAAGTAGGACCTAGGACGATAAAGAAGTCAGGGCAATCTGACACAACGACCGATTCGCATCGGTTAGCTAGCGTTGCCATGGGCTAAGACGGGAGTCGGCCTACGCTACTCGTCCCCGCCATGCGCAGAATCTTCACCGTCCTTGTACACATACTTGATGACGCGCTTGAATACCAACAAATTCGGGCTGCCCTGCCTGGTCAGCTTAATGCAATCCCGGTCATACCATTCCACCGTGCCATGCAGCACTTCACCGTCCTCGAGCACGACCGCCATCGGCGTGTGCGACTGCATCTGCTTGACCCAGTAAAAATTTTCCGCGTGGGTCAGCTCTGGCGGCGCCGGTTTTTTGCTGGGCGCGGGCCCGTTATTCGCCGGCCGAGAGCCGTTCGGCTCCTTCACCTCCGGAAAGCCCGGACGAAACATGCGGCGATTTACCATGACGCTCCTCGATTGCTACTGGGGTGGTGTAGGTTCCTTATAAGCCTATGATGCGAAACGCGGCTTGCGGGTTACAGTTGCTGTACTTCGCCGCGAACGCACAAACAATTCTGGCCGG
>Ga0182024_10013217_pt1 | contig 16173 bp, 13 predicted proteins | sample P32metaG_FD_120480 | JGI IMG/M metagenome (GOLD analysis project Ga0182024, IMG submission 120480) | Permafrost microbial communities from Stordalen Mire, Sweden - P3-2 metaG (Illumina Assembly) | ecosystem: Environmental > Terrestrial > Soil > Wetlands > Permafrost | place: Sweden: Stordalen... | reverse complement strand
GTCTGCGGAATTCTGAACGCTCAGGTTGGCACCTGCGTCTGCGGAATTCTGAACGCTCAGGTTGGTACCTGCGTCTGCGGAAGCAAGAATGATGCAGGGGACTATCTACCAAAATATGTGAAAGCGATCGAGCCTGCGTACATCAAAAGTAAAAGGAAGAAGCCGCACCATACCAGCCACATCGTTGCTTGAGCGCTGATTTGTGCCTGCACCACGCCTGAATCGCGACTGCCCGATAGTCCAAAAGACTCGATATAAAAGATGGCGGCAAATTGAATAGCCGCCAGGACAGTCCAGATGAATATGTTTGTGTAAAGCGACATGATAAATTCTGGTGTTGCTGAACCGACGACAATCTGCGCTGGAGCACCATCGAGCACATTGGCAGTGCGAGAAATTGGACCCAAAAGTTTGGACCCGTTCACTTCAGCGCAAACTATTTTGTCTTTGTCAAAGAGAATGTTGCCATCGTCACCGGTGGCGAAAACAATGTAGTAGGAGTTAGTCTTGTCTTCATGGGCCGTTTTGTCTTCATTGTTCTTGTCGTCATTGCTTTTGTTTTCATGGGCCACAAATGTGATCGTATCCCGACGCAGCGGCGTGTCTATCAACACCTTGTGCTGTTGACCGACAAACATATGCCTCTCATCAGGAGAGGATTGTGAAGAAGGTTCTGCCTTTTGGGGGGGATTCAACGCACCATCGTCGAGTTTGATGCGCGATTCAGGGCAACTGTGCTGAAGACTCTCTGCAGTCACCGGTTGATTTCTACTGGCCAGTTTTTGCAGCGCTGCGCCTACTTTCTCAATCCGATCGAACAAACCAACTTCAAGGCGATCGGGCTTATACAGAATCTGCCCCGACTTAAGGCTCAGCCCGGCAGGAGTGGCTACAAACCAGGCTTGACCAGGTTTGGAGAGCAAGAGTACGGTCAAAATCTCGGACCAGCCCGGTCGTGCATAACGATAATTGACTTTGCTTGTAGTTCCATATGAAACAACTTCTGCTACTCCATTGGGTAGAAATTTTACGCTCTGCTTATTGTCGAAGGAGACATATTCCTTGCCTGGCGCAGCCGGACCTGATGGTGGTATGGGAATCTGCCCCTTGGTCTCAAGCAGGGTGATTGCCAGTGTTACGGATAAAGTTGTGAACGCCACCATCAGCGGTGCCAACAAGAGCGTGCGGAAAACCCTGGGATGCCCTCTAGCGAAATCGATCACTCTTTGCGCACGTTCACCAGTCTTGTAGAAAATGCTGCTCTGAGAGATCTTTTTCTTCGGCGCCCAGACTGGCTTAAGCCTCTCAGCCCTCTCAGCCTTCTCCTTCTCCAGGTCATCAAGGATATTCTCATTCAGATTCTTGTTTGCATTTTCTGGATCAGCGTATTTCTTGCGACTGACTCGCGCTTTCTCCTCCAACTGCGATAGCAAGTTAGGCTCCTTGCGCGCCCGGCGCAGCATATTGGCGAACGCCTCGAGGATGGTCGTCAGCGTGGGGTTGCCGAGCGTAAAGTGTTTTTCCGCCAATTCCAATGTTTTCTTGAATTCGACAAGCGCCGGCTCAAATTCTTGCAAACATTCGTAGCTGCGCGCCAGCTTCAGCCTCGCCAAAATTGCTTCTTCCGTCTCCTGCGAACCGCGCTTTTCTTCGCGCTCGATCAATTGCAAATAAACACTCTTCGCTTCGATAAACCGATCCAGTTTGTAGAAGGAATCAGCCATGCCACGCAAGCACTCGATCTCTTCTGAGCTGCCGCTGCCGTATAGCTTGGCGGCTTCCTTGACGGCTGTGAAATAAAGCTTGCTGGCTTGGTCGTAATCACCAGCTTCGAATGCTTTGACGGCATCCTCTTGCATGCTTGCAAAAGCATTAAGTTGTATCTCTATTTTCTTCGCTTCAACCATAATGGAAACATTCTCCCTGACAGTTAAATGCCCAAATCAGCAAAAGACAATCGACAGGGAATAGAGAAAGATCTAAAAAGTCCAATGGATTCCAATCAGATCACCAGTGCCCTGAAAAGCAACGCCAGACGTGTGCTCGAAGGATGGTTTCTCGGCGCAGTTGTAAGCGACGATTTGAACCGGGAAGTGTCGGCTCCTTACGCGGAGGAGTTAGCTCAGTTGTCCAATACGCTCGGAATCAAGATTGTAACGAACGCTGCCAGCCACGAGAGGGATTTTTCGTACCAGCCCCTCGATAACCGTTTATGTGCAACCGGCGCAGATCTGCTCGTCTCGCAGTTAAGCATTTATCCGGTAAATGTAATCCGTAAGAGCCAAATTAGCAAAATTGTACTTTGCTCGAACCTGCGACATTCCCACGGACCGTTCGTGAGCGGATACATGGATGTTTCTAGCAGCAACACGCTTGTGCTGGGGGTAGAATTCACTGGAAGATGGCATCATGGGCGCATGACCATACACCATGAACTTTTTCACCCATTAGATTTCCTCCGCCTGGACCAGCTCATTGACTGCCAGTGGCAGCATGAGTGCAGGGCAGTACACCATGAACTCTTTCATGCCATCGATTACCACGATGACGCTCTTCACTTTTTAGATCCCTGGTGGGAATCTTTGAATGCTCCAGGTTTTCACTATTGCTCAGGACGGTCCCATTTCGTTAAACCCTGTCAGACGCCGGGTTTTCTCACAAACTACTCCATTACGGCTGTCGAGGAAGATAAGGCGGAGGTGTTTTCTCACCTCATTGTCGAATACAACAAGGTGCAGTTGCGCTGCCAGAAAGATCCCATCCTTAAACGCAAAGTGGAGCGAATGAAGCAGTTGCTCCAACAATTCTGCCCTGACTTCAATAATGATTTTTGGCAGAAAAGGCAAAATGCCAAAAGCGTCTTCCCCGTGTTCCCCTTCTTCGATCTGGAGATTACTTAGCACCGATCAAGATAGGCGCGAAGCAGCAAACAGACCTCGCATTCGCAGACTAGACGGGCGAATAGCGCCTGCCAAGAAAATGCCAAAACTCGTCGTTAGAGTTGTGTTCATCCTCCCTTAGAAGAGATTGGTACCCGAGATGGCATTAGAAAACTCCTACGTCAAGACTACTGAAGACCACCACAACGGCAATCTACCGCTGCCAACCATTACTGAGTATCAATCCTTGTTCCCTCAGAAAGCTCTAGCTTCCTCAAATTCAGATCTTATTGATTTCGCAAGCTCTCCAGACATCTACAAGAGCGATGAAACTGCACAAAACAAGAAGTATGTTCATCGGTACACGTCCGATCAAGTGATTACCAAAGATCCTGGGCTTGCCGGAGACACCGTTACGACCGCGCCAATCGAAATAAATGAAAAGATTGCACCTGGGGTCTCTAAACCATTCAAGACAAGCACTGAAGAGTGGGTGCACAACAAAATTCCGAGGCATATTCAGCAACTTATGCACGACCATGACATCGGCATCACGATCTACGCTAATGCGAACCAAGTCCCTAAGAATATCCGAGAGCAGCATGCTCGACGTCATCCGGCAGACGAGAACTACGGCAACCTCAACATGTTTTATGACCCCAGCAGTCACTCACTAATCTTCATAGAGAATCCAGACAAACTACAAGGAAAGCAGCAGCAGACAGGTGAGACCGTGCAAAACTTCCAATTCGGCCCCAACGAGGAGACAGCCTTCCATGAGCTTGGCCACGCGATGGATTACCAGGTGCTTAATCTCCTTAGCCACTCAAAAGAGTTCGATGATGCGTTTCGGACAGACCGAGATAAATTGACTGCTGCTGAAAAACAAAGCGTTTCTTACTTCGTAAAGACCGACCTTACTCAGCCGAAAAGGCATCAAGACGACGGAGCGAAAGAGGAGCTTTTAGCCCAGATCTTTGCGGCTCTAAACACACCACCATACAAGCGTGGCACTGATTCGCGACGTGTCTTGAGCCTATTTGACGATGTGGTCAAGGTAATTCTTAAACACAAAAATCAGCTTTTGGGTGATACGCCAATCAACTTTTAGAGTCTGAGCGATAAACAATTTCCGCGTACCGCACAACTGCTTGTTTTCCGGTGCCTTCGAACCAAAAGTTTGTCCAGCCCAATTTTCCCTCGTAATCATATTCGAACGAAACCGAATCGACGCCAACTTTGGGTTTCTTGCGAACAACGGGCTTTTTTCCGAAAGTGCCCCTTATTTGCTCTTCCGATATTTGCAGGCCTTGATTGGCATAGAGCAGAACGCTCATTGTCTGACCCGTTCTGCTTCGTGTTGTTTCCAGCTGTGGCACGATATCGCTTTTGTTCTTGTCGGAAATGAACTGCCAATACGCATGCGGCGACAGACTTCGCCCGGTAATTTTTTCTATTTGTTCTTTAGTAGCGTGCTGCGTTTGTTCTAACTTACGTATCACGTCAAAGAATCTTGCTGGTGTCGCCTGCGAATCAAGGGCAAGAGTCGGCCCAACGTCAAGAAGAATAGCCAGAAGCACTGCGAAAAGGAAGTGATACATTGGCAAGTTTTTTCCTCAGTGGATTATTATTTAGTGCCGATTAGAATTGGCTTCTCGTCAATGATTGCCGAATGAGCAATTGTTTTGAAGCCGCATTCTTGCAAAAGCTCGGTCAGCTGACTGACTGTGAAAACACAGCCGTCTGAAGTGTGCAAAAGCATGTTCAGTTCGAACATAACCGCTGCCGCAGGACCATCACGCAAATCGTTGCACAAGAATTCCGCCACCACGATTTTGCCACCACTTTTCAGTGATTGGTAGCAACGAGCGAGCAATTTCTTACTCTGCTGCAATCCCTCCGAGTGGAGGATGTGCCCGAGCACGATAATGTCGTACCAGCCGTCTTTCCAGGCGACATCGCGCCAATTGCCCGACAAATATTTATATTGATGGGCAACCTTTCGGTTCGTTGTAATCTTTTCAGTCACTTTCAAAACGGCTGGGAAATCGAGAGCATCCACTTTCGCCGCCTTGTTTGCTTGCGCCAGAGGAATTGTCCAAACGCCTGAGCCAGCAGCCACATCCAGTATGTGCACTTCCCCTTGATTGACCGAGGCTAAATCCTTTGCCACCAGACCCGCCACCGCATAACTCATGGGGAAAATGCTTTCCGCCAGGGCCGGGAAAAATTCTTCCGCGCCTGCTTGCTCGTTCACTCGCGCAATTGGATTGCCGCTGCGCACAACATCCGCTAGTTGCTCCCAGCTTTGTTCCATTTTCTTTGTGATCTGCAGATACATCCCCATATACAAATCGCTGCCTTGCACAAGGTAGGCACCAGACTCGGCAGTGAGCTTGTATTGACTCTCACTCCTGAGCAAAAACCGAAGCGCGAGAAGAACGTTTAAGAGAGCTTCGGTTGCATGGGCATTCAACTTAAGCTCGTCCGCCACAGCCATGGCAGTTTTCGGTCCATTTGCCAGCAATTCGAAGATCCCTAACTCCATCGCTGCCCTGAGCGCATAGAAAGCCTTGGGAGCTGACTGGATTTTGATCAAATGATCAGGCGGCGCAACAGTCTCGTGTTGAAGAACGGTCATACTAACTCCTTGCTGCATGGTATTGAATATGGTGAAGGGCGCCTGTGCCAGCGCTGGAAGAGATTCCATTGCCAGCCGCCCAGCCACTTTAAATCTAAAGGGTTATCAAGATTGATGCTTCAGGCGTCGCCCAGCCGCAATACAATAGTCTATAATTGCAAACTACAGATCGTTGGGCGCGGCGGAGACCAACGAACTTGGTCAGGGGGGAAACCCAGCAGCCATAAGTTGTAAGCTCTGGGTGTGCCCAGCGGTCTGCTTTAAAACCCAGCATTCCGACCGGCGCCAAGCGACGAGACAGGACCCCTATTAGCATGAAGACAAGGTCATCCAAAAATCCCAAACAGCCCAAGCAGTCGGCTGACAACCGAACGCTCCTGGGGCAGATTTTAGTCGAGCTTGGATATATAACCATCTATCAGCTCGATGAAGCGCTCCATATTCAAAAGACTGATGCCGAGGCGGGTAAAGAGCCAAAGCCCCTCGGTCAAATCTTGCTGGAGCTGGGCTATTGCGGACCTAACCAGTTGATCCGGGCAATTCAGGTGCAGGTCGACTACAGAAAAGCTCAAGATAATAAGCCTGAGTAGCAGATAAAGAAACTTCCCCTTGAAAACCCCATGGTCGGATACGGCGATGGGGGTTAATATCTTGCTGACTTCTGTTCGCTTCAGCATTTTCAACAGGCTAAACTCTTACTGTGAGTTCAAGCACAGCTTCTAAAGTAACGAATTGGGAATTGGCGCAAAATTAACCTTCGCATTCTTCACCGTGATTATGATCGCGGTGCTCGGCAATGCCGGCTATTCTCTGTTTTTGGAGTATCAAACTTCAAGAAAGGATGCCGAGTTCCGGACCATCAGGTGCAGCCAGAAGTGCCTGAGCGACTTTACCGTTGTCACCAAAGCGCTTGAACCGGTAGCCCTGGCTGTTCTGCAAGATAACAGCGTCTGGGCCGCTGAGGGCAAGAACGACAGAGCCGCCATGGGCTCCATTCTGAAGGGAATCATCAGCAAAACCGGGTTGATCGGATTCATCACCATTGTCGATCCTACCGGAAAGGTTTTTTACAGCACCGACACACCAGCCAAGTTTGGCTACTCAGCCAAGGACAGAAGCAAGGGTGTCAGTTTTGTTTTCAGAAAAAATGACATCTATCACGGCGTGGCTTGCTATACACCCACGAATACTCTCACATTGAGCACCATGTACCCGGTGCGTCCGCAAAATTCAAATTCGGTTGCCGGAGTGGTGATTGTGAGTCAGCCCCTGAACGCAGAGTTTTTGACTGGACTGGTAACCAAGTTCGCCATTGAAACCGACCATTTGACTGGTGTTGACCTGGCGCTACTCTCCAAGAAAGACAACTCTCTGGTGTGCGTGACACCAAACTTGATGAGTCCGACAACCGGCGGACCATACATCGCAGAACTTGAAAAGCGGGGCATGGAAGCGGTCAAAAGCCCCCAGTTCAGCGGCATGATGGTCAGTTTGCTGCATTTACCCTCGAATGGTTTCGAGACCGGCGGTCGTTGGTGGAATCCCATGAATCTAGTCGATAGAGCCGACTCCGGTCCAATCAGGGACGACGACATTGCTGCCATTCTGCTGATTACTACACCAGTGCCTGAATTTGCCTCACGACTGGCTTCTGTGCTTCTCTTAGCCAGCACCTGCGGTATCGTCTCTTTGCTTTTCGGCTTCCTCTTCTCAGCTGGAATCAGCAAAGGGGTGAATGATCCTCTGCGTTTCTTAATCGATAGGACCAACGATCTTGCCGATCAAAAGTCGGTTTTGCCGCCGATAGAGGGGCTGAGTGGAGATTGGTTGGAGTTGGCGGAGCTGATTGATACGGCAGTGTCCAACATGCGCTCGTCGGTGCAGGGGCTGAAGCTGCAGCTGAAAACCCAGCTCGAAGAGGTGAAAGCACGCTCGAAACAGTCAGATGAATCAGGCTTGCAACTGGATTCAATGAATCGCCAGTTCTCGATGCAAGCCAAGCAGCTCAATGAAGTCTCAAAACAGATCAACAATGCCAACCAGCAGTCTGTCCTTTTGCAACACAAGCTTGATTCGGTGCTGCAGGTTTCTACGGAAGGATTTTTGATTCTCGATCAATACGGCAATATCATCTCTGCCAACCCCGTCTTTTTGAACTGGGTAGGATGCAACGAAGGAGAGATTGGCGGGCGGCTTTGCTTTGACCTGGTCAAACGTCCAGGCGAGCCACCGAACGTTGGACGCGAAGGTAAGGCGTTCGCCCGGCACACTGGCAATCCCAACGAGCTAATTAATCAGTTTTATCCGGAAGGAGTAATCTACCACCGCAGTCAAAGTAAGAAGGTTGAAGTGCTGGCTCATTTGCAGCCTGTAGTCAATGCAGATTCGTCCGTGCAAGCTTACATCATGGTCTTGCGCGATAAGTCTTTGCGCAGCGAGATTGCTCAACTGCGCAGCGAAATTGTCGCTATGCTGTCGGAGTCGATACGCGTGCCCCTGGCAACAGCTGAACAGCAGTGGATGTACATTCTCGGCAATGCTGCCCAGATGATGCATCCATCGGTTGGGCAGCCTCTGGCTGAGCTGCACAATCATTATGGACAGTTGCTCGGTCTGGTCGACAGCCTGCTCATGATGTACGGTGGCGTCGTGCCACCATCGGCCGCTCCGCGCATGAATATAATCGTCACTCGATTAGTGGCGGAGTGCCTGGAGATGGTCGCTCCGATGGCCCGAGAAAGGCAACTGGCTCTCGATTACAAGAGCGTGACGGGGCTGCCGAACATCACCGGCAACCGAGATGCCGCCAAAGATATTCTTTTGCAAGTGCTGGAAAAGATGATTACCGTCACCGCCCCCGGTGGGCGCGTGCGGGTGGAAAGTTCCGCCCGCGGTGGGGAGATGCGCCTGGCCGTGACCAGCTCAGGACCGGCGCTGCACGCTACCGAGATCGCCGATATGTTCGCCGGATTCGTGGAAGGCAAGCACAACGAATCGACCTACAGCAGTCGTCTTTCCATGTATCTGGTGCGAAACAACGTCGAGCGCATCGGCGGCAAGATCTGGGCTGAATCAGACGGGCGAGGCACCGCTATTCTCTTTACCTTGCCCATGCAGTAGGCAGAGAAAGCTCAACCAGGCTATGACGTAGCAGCCGACGCCTGTCCAGAACGTGGCGGCAATGCCCAGATTGAGGGACAACACCACCGCTATTACCGATGCGCACACGGAAAATGCGCCGTTTATGCCCCACAACCAGGGCGTCAATTGATCCGATTTTGCTCCAGCGAGCTTCATGCCGATTGGAAAGGCCATGCCCATAAAAAATCCCAGGGGCGTAAGCAACGCCACTGAAGCGACAACGCGAGCCACCGTGCCTGAGGTGTCGAGAGCGGAGATGGAAAGTGGCGTCAACAAGCCGAAGATAGTCAGCACTGCCAGTAGTGCTATTAGTCTTTGCTGTTCGCTGAATTTGAATTTGCCGGTCATCGAAGTCGATAGACTGCCAAGACCGCTGGCCAACAAAAGGGTGAACAAAACCACCGAGAGGGCGTAGACCGGGTGACCAAGGAAGACCACCAGACGCTGCATTTGCGAAATTTCGATAAACATGAAGCCAAGCCCGATGCTGGCAAAATATATAAGAAGTGATTGCGATCCACGCAAAAGCTTTTTGTCGGCAGTGAGAGCCAGGGGAATGATAATGCAGAGAAAGCTGAGAATTATGACCGTGTAGAGGAGCACTCCCAGCACGCTTATGGCAATTGGATTCGTACTCATGACGCCTTGATTGACCAGGTCGAGGTTGAACATATCTTTCAGCCGCAGCATATGTAAGAAGAATGGGCTGTCATCAGTGGGTGGCGTAATATTGAGCGGATATTCAGCCATCAGCTTGATCACTCCGGTGCCACCATCAGCGATTGCACCAGTAAGTGCATTTTCAGCCGTAGTCGGGCTCAATACCACCTTAAAACCCATATCGTCAGCAAACTTGTTGATTGTCTGCAGATCGGTTTTGCTGAAAGGATCTCGACTGACCAATATGGTGCCGATGCCATCACTGGCACGACCGCCGTTGCCTCTACCTAAGGCGGCAACCATGACGATATTTTTGCGCGGTTCCTTGACACCGATGCTTTCAAGAGAGCTTGAGGCAAGCCCGACCAGACGAAGCATCTCCGCCGGTCTCTTTTGGAAATACCATCTGGAGACAGTCATCACTCCATTTGCGTTCAAATGATTGAGAAAGGATTTCCAGGCTTGCACCGTATATAGTGAATGCTCGGTGAGGACATAGGCTCCGGCCGTGCTGGCGGTGAGCGTGTCGATTAAGGAGATCTGGATGACGTCGTATTTGTCATGCGATTTGCCGACAAAACTTCTCGCTTCATCGTTAATCAGCCTGACGTTGGGATAACGATCGAGATGCCCGGTGTAGTCGCCAAATACGTTGGTCAAAGCATCGAGGATATTGTTGTTAATCTCCACTCCATCGACAGACTGCTGCCCGAATTTAAGCGCCGAGAGGAGATCGCGACCGCCACCCACTCCGATGATGAGCATTTTTCCGTGCGGGCGAATGTAGTGCACCAGATTTGTCAGATCGTATTTGAGGTAATCGACCTTGGAAAAATCACCTTTGAAAGCAGTCAATACCGTGTCGGCCCCTGCGTCGATGGTCAGATTGAGCTCGCTCACTTTCTTGTCTTGCGGCCATTTCTCGCTCAACCCCCAGGCAGCAGGGCGGCGCACAGAGTTAGGATCACCGACCACTTTTATGCGCGAGAATGAGTTCCATTTCTCGAATAACGGCATTTCTTCGATATATCCGTGCGCCCATTTCAACTTGATGAACTGTTTGTGGGCCGGGAAGGCCATCGCATTTGCGATCGCCACCGCCAAGAGAATGGCACTGACTGCGGTGGCAGCAATTCTTATCGATTTGAGCGCCGCCCCGGCATAGAACGCTCCAGCGGCGGCCGCGGCAGCGGCTACGACGATCACCGCTGAGGGACCGTCAACGACGCCCAGCAAGGGAATCAAAAGTAAGCAGCCTAAGCCGGCGCCGACCAGATCGCAGGCATAGAGCCTGCCCACGTCTTTGCCAAATCTAGTCAAAGCCAGGCAAACGGCGATGCCTGAGAACACAAATGGAAGGGCAATCACTACATAGGTTATGACAACATTGACGGCTGACTGGTTCAAACCTTCAGGCGTAATGAAGGGAACATTTAGATGCGTAATGAAGCTGCCAACAATGGCCAGGGCAAAAAAGATAGCGCTAAGAGCGAGGTTGCGCTCGTTGTTGGCATCGCAAAAGAATCGCGGCAAGAGGTAAACAAGGATGGCGCCCACGGTCATGCCGAACATGGCAATGGAGATCGCCATAAAGCCAAAGTGATACCACATTGTGACGCTGAAGATTCTTGTCAAAAGAATCTCGAACATGAGCGTGGCTAAGGCCGTGAGAAAAAGACCGGCATATATACCGGGCTTGGCTTTCGATGAATTAGTAATCGTCTCTGACAATCAGGCTCTCGGTGAGGCGTGCATGAGATTATATCTGATCCGGCGCAAGACCCGGGAGCGTCGCCTCACCCGGGAGCGCAGGCGTCTCGCCTGCTTCTGATCGAGAGAGCACTCACCCGGGAGCGCAGGCGTCTCGCCTGCTTCTGATCTGCGTACCTACTTCGAATTGCGGAAATCGGCAATTTTCTAGAAGGCAAGAAACAAGAAGAAAAATCGCTAAAACATTGGATTAGCATAAGTTTCGGGGATCTAGAGGGCGAATTTTGAAAATTGCCAAAATCGGCAATTGGATGTAGGTATGGTTCGAATGGTTCAGACTCGTGACGCGAAGGATGTCCTCAATTCTCGGCGCCATCGATTACTTGGATGTTCTTCATTCTGTGTATGAGTGTTCTTATTGGAGCGCTCACTAAGAAGAGCTCACAGAGAAGAGACCAAACCAAATTCCAGCCACAAGCATTATGCAAGCCGTAAGGGTTCCGATGTTAGTCATAGTCGGTCGAAACGCGCTGGTACGACAAAGAAACGGTTCTCCAGAAAGGAGGAAAAGCACCGTCGAAAGTGCGATCAATACTGCAAACACCGTGTAACAACAAATCATGGCTACCGGCGAACAGCTCATGCCGGGTTGAGAATCGCATGATGGGAAAAGAAGCGGTACCGCCCCAAGTGCCAGCAATCCCAGCACTATGATGATGAATGTTTTGATGTAGTACATGACCATGTCACTAGCATAGATCAAAACTATTGAGGGCCGTAACCAAAAGAACCAAAGGTCCCGCCTTCTCAGAACGATTTCGCCACGTTTGTCCGTGACTCGAGGTAAAAACGGTTGTCGGGTCCGCTAGCTCGTCTTCGCGTGCGGCGTGCCAATGTAGGGAAACTCCGTGAGGATGTCGGTGTGCGGTGTAAGTCCGTCGGGTGGAATTTCACCCTTGGAGAGGAATGAGAGGCGCGCATTGATGACATCGTCGGCGAAAATGCGACCATTGGGGTACGTCGCGCGCTTCGAAGGATCGAAACTGAGCATGTCGGGAAGAATGCTTTGTTCATTTATCGCTGCAATCGCTTCTTCGCGAGTGTAATTGCCGGTATGCCCCATCAAGTGCACAAACAGCTCGAGCCAGCGCTTGTAATCGTTAACCGGCTCGCTGGCATTGTATTCCTCTTTGGTCTCGTCGGTGTTGAAGAAGCTGCTGACCGAGGGGTGACCTGCCCGATCGACATGGAGGAGTTTGCCATCGCGCCGCAGGCTGCATCGCCCCCAGATGCGGATCTGCGGATTGGCGCCGAGATCACTGGTCGGCAGCTCCAATACTATTGAGAATACATTGGCTTGTGTGTTCGAGTCTTTGCCAGTCCATGGAGACTTGCCGCCCAAGTGAGGCGCGGTGAAGTTTCTGCCCCCTGAAGTATCGAAGAGATTCTTGATTCCGTCGTAGTCGAAGAAGAAGGCATCACTGCGAGCGCCCGCGAAGAACGTGTAGGCTCCAGATTTGACGATGTTGGGTGTGGCGCCGAAGGAAACCTCAGCGTCGGCGATGATCTTTGTGCCGACAGCTTCAACCGATTGGGCCTGCGCACCCTTTGCCACAAGAACGTTTACGGTCTGCTTACCGTTCTCAGGCGCAGAGAAGACATAACTTACTGCGATGTCGTTCAACAAATCTCCGTTGTTGTCGATGCCCAGGCGGTAGATGGCATCGGGATGGAGGGCATCGGCAGACGGATTGGCATTAAGAATGAGCACGGTCCTGCCCGGGTCGTTGGGCGACTGGAACGCATAGAGGTCGCAGAGGTCGAGTCTCTGGTCCCCGAGAGGCGGACCAAGGCTGAGGCCAGTGAAATGGTTCGACATTATTATCTCCTTTGACGGAGTCATAGTTTAACAGGCTCGGTCTTCCCCTAAGTTTGAGAGTGTTTTCCCAGACAGATGCGCGCTACGCAATTCGACGCTTAATCTCTCGCGGCTGCGCGGTGGCAGATAGCACCGGGTATGGTGCATCGCCGGACAAAGCCCTAACTTGGACTCTTGTTGATCCTAGCCACACCAGGTATGGTGATAGCATCTTCACTTAGAACCTACCTCAATCGGAGGCCTGTGCATGTCCATTTTCGCTAAAGTGCTGGTGTTGTTAATAGGATTGGAGCATATCTACATTTTATATATGGAGATGTTCCTGTGGACACATCCCAGAATTCTGAAGAGGTTCAATATGACCCCTGAGTTTGCTCAGGCAAGTAAAGCATTGGCAGGCAATCAAGGACTGTACAACGGATTTCTGGCCGCCGGCCTGCTCTGGTCGCTCGCAGATCCGTCCGGCTGCGGCAAAATGATCGCACTTTTCTTTGCCGGCTGCGTGCTAGTAGCGGGAATCTACGGCGGCTTTACCGCAAACAAAAAAATCTTGTACGTCCAGGCCCTACCGGGCGCAATAACATTGGCAGTTCTTCTGCTTACTTGATCGGACCAAATCAGATAATACTTTACCAACCAGTAAAGTGACTACTTTCACCACCCACGGTGCCCTCGAAGAAGAGTAGAGATGAGATGTTCCTGCCCCTCTGATTTCCATCCTCCGGATAACAGCACAATTAATGTCCAGAATTGAGCGACTTCCGGTAGACACCATTACTTCCACGATCTCCCGTCACAGGAACAAATAAAATGGCTACTTTTGATCAGGGGTTTGCGACAACGCAGGCCCACACAGATGGCAACCACCTTGGCTCAAACGAACAGCCAATGACTGAGGTCATCTTCCCCCATGGAATCGGTAACCCGGCCCCACTTGTATCAGAAGTCTGGGGAGTTCCACCAGCAGAAGCAAAGACCATTCCGGTCGAGCAATTGCCACTTTCCGAGCGGATTAGAATCGAACAACTGCCGGCAGTGCCGGATGGCACAGTCTGTGTTCCGCTTGAATCTGGTGCCCTGGGTGATGTTTGCAAGTCATCGAGTACGCTTACAGCAGATGAAAAATCGAGATTACAGGAAAGCGAAAGAATTCACTTACGGACTGGAGATCGTGTTGAAGCAATTCCTAATGGCTATCTAATAATCCCTCCACTGCCGCAGATCATGGATTGAGCGGTTAAGACCTCTTCAGGCGTCTATCATTAGAGCGGCCACGTTCCGAGCTTCGCCGGCCTGCAGGTCCATTAGAAGAGGCTACAGAAGCCCACCCGCTAGCACGCGGAATTCCTTGTTGGATGCGAACAGCTTTTTCAACTTTTCGAAATTTTCGTCGGGGCGCTGCATCAAAACTGCCAGCGCATCGATCTTTTTCAGCGCTTTTTCAGGCAACGATTCAAAATCGTCCTTCTTTACAAGCATAGGCGCATGCAGATAGATGATCTCATTGTTCATCAGACAGTGAAAATCGTAAAACAGCTGCCATGAAATCGGCATCAACCCTGAGAATCCACCTGCAGTCCAAAAATATTCGCCATTTATTTTCCCGGCTCTGACATCAAGCCAAACATCAGCCGACCATTCGAACACGTCCGCGGGCATATCAAACGGATCAAACTCTATCTCTTCCAAACAACAATCAACATCAATTGTGCACCAACGTCCTTCTTTCTCCATCCAATATTGCGTAATCCAGTGGTCGGAGCTGATTCCAGGGCGTGGCGTTGTGTACGGATCAAATCCCGAACGCACGCGAGCAGCCAAACCTTTTGCTTTCAGAATGGAGGCAGTGAGGATGGCAATAAACCGGCAAGTCAAAACCATTTTGTTCTCTTCATCACGATCGCTGACAAAGCCGCGCTTGTCCCGGCGATAGAGCTCAGCCAGCATAGAAACGGCGGTGGGGAAATAATCATCTTCGGCTTGACGCCACCATGGCATTTTCGTCATGTCACCATAGCGCATATCTTCATTCGAGCCTGTGTTGCCATTTGCCAGAGTCATGCGATGAATAAACTGTTTGCGTATCAAATGGCCGATTTCGCGAACATCATCTGGCAGTTCGTCCACAATGCGCTGGCTGTAGGCACCAGGGTCGGTGAACTGACTGAACTGACGATAGTGCTGCAGAATATTCGCTGCACATTCGATCGAATTGGTTGATACTTTCAAGGTCATCTCCTTAGACGGACCCGGTCCGGCAGCCGGTCCCCGATCATCATTGTTCGGACAGCTTCTGGGCGCGCTCTTGAACAGCCAGCGCTTCTTCGTCTTTGTGCATGCGCTTCAGCAGAAGCGCATAGTTATTCAGTTGCGGCACCAGCTCCGGATTGTCTGCGCCGATCAGGCGCTCTTTCAAAGCCAGGGATTTTTGATACAACGGCTCCGCCAGATCATATTTGCGCCGCGCTGAGTAGAGCACGGCTAGATTGTGCCAGCTAATCGCCACTTCCATGTGCTCCTCGCCATGCAGCTCTTGTTTAATATCGAGGCAGCGCTTGTACAACTCCTCCGCCATCGAATATTTGCCTTGCGTGTGATACAGCGCCGCCATATTGTTCAAACTTTTAGCCAGCCTGGAATTAATTTCGTTGCGCTTTTCGATTTCAAGAGCCTGAAACTCTTCGCCGTGCGTCTCCTTCTCCGCCATTCTCAGAGCAGCGGCGAACTTCAACTCCGCTTCCATGTAGCGTCTTTGGCCATAGGCTTGATTGCCGTCGTTAACCAGATTCTGCCAGTCTTCCATTTGTTCGAGTCTCTGATTGGTCAATGAAATTCCGATGCAGGAACGCCTGCGCTCCGGGATAGTCCAAATCGGCGCCCTGAAAGGAGATGCGAGACAACGACCTGAGCAAAATAGTATAACAATCCAGGTGGAAAATATGCTTTTACCGTGTTACCATATATATGTATGACAAAGGCGAAAATCACAGAGATTAAGGCGTCGTCGATCTTGACCCCGCAAAAGGTCGGCTCGCTGGCATCAAGTTATGATTTCTCTCTCAACCCTTATGCAGGCTGTGCCTTCAGCTGCTCTTACTGCTACGTGCCTAAGTTTCCCAACGCCCGCCACGAGTTCAATGAATGGGGCCAGTGGATAGAGGTCAAAGTCAACGCAGCAGAGTTGCTGCGCAAAGAGCGAGCGCGCATTTTCGGCAGCAGAATATTTTTCAGCTCAGCCACAGATCCATATCAATACCTCGAGC
>Ga0182024_10013216_pt1 | contig 16173 bp, 11 predicted proteins | sample P32metaG_FD_120480 | JGI IMG/M metagenome (GOLD analysis project Ga0182024, IMG submission 120480) | Permafrost microbial communities from Stordalen Mire, Sweden - P3-2 metaG (Illumina Assembly) | ecosystem: Environmental > Terrestrial > Soil > Wetlands > Permafrost | place: Sweden: Stordalen... | reverse complement strand
GTCGACCGCTCGGCACGCACCGACATACCGGCCCCGGCGCTGGATCGCAAACTCACTGTAGAAAGGCCCCCTAGACTCTCGTGCGGCGAGCCGTGATAAACGAACGCACACAGAGTAGTACATAGATGAGCATGAGGGCCGACATTGCTGCTTTTTCTTCAATGGCCGCCGGATAGGGGAACAGTTTGCCTTTGAAGAGTTCCACCACCTGAAAAAGGGCCGGGGCGGTGGCGAGGAAGCCCAGGAGGCCGACCGTTACCGCGATATGCATGAACAACATGCGGCGCTTGGCAACCGGGGTTTCGGCCATGCTGCCAAAGGTAACGAGTAGGATGCCAAATGCTACGGGAATGAGCGAGGTGGGAAATTTGTGACCGGTGAGCACAAAACTTGCCCCACCGAGAACAATGAGGAGAACACCGAACAGAACCGTGACTTTCGCCATTAGGGGCGGACGCCTCCGAAAAGGTCAAATCTCATAGCAGCGCCAGAGTTCTTCAAGGTCGAGGGTGAAGCCTTCAATGGGCCCCTTTCCCTGGAGAGGACTGCCAGACATGGCAGCAGTTTCCGCGCCAGCTTCATAAACGTAGACCTTCTTTTCATAGGGATCGATCAGCCAGCCTAAGCTCACGCCATTCTCAATCCACCGTTCCATCTTTTGTTGAGCCTTGGAGATGCTGTCCGAGATCGAGAGCAACTCGACCACAAAGTCAGGGCAAAGGCGCGGAAAGCCGGTCAGGTCGTCTTTCGTCAATCCCTCTAGCTTGTGCGGCACGACGTAAGAAGCATCAGGACTCAGCATGGAACCATCGGGAAGGAAGAATCCGCCGTTGGCATCGAAGACCCTCCCCCGCCGATGTGTCCTCCACCAGAGGCGGAGTTGGGTAACGATTTCTGCGTTTCCGTCGCTGGTAAAGGCTCCGGTGGGCGAGTGCATAAGAATTTTCCCTTCCCTCGTGCGCTCAAAAAGGATGAGATCGTTAGCCGCACAGAGGGCTTCAAACTCGGCATCGGTCAGGGGAGGGTCCAGGACCAGACTGCGAGGCGTTTCGGCGCCGATGGGAAGAACAGTGACCACAGCCTTGATTCTACCTCGAGGGATAAGGTCAGCATCTATACGTCGATCTTGCCTTCCACCGTCAGGAGCTCTTCCAGGATCTCCTGCACGATCTTCTCCGGCGGCCCTTCGGCATTCACCCGCATGAGATCGGGTGTCACTTCCAGCGTATCGAGTTGGCTTTGCAACAGCTCCGGGCTCATGTAATGGTTTTTGCGGTCCCTGAGGCGCTGCTCGAGCACTGGGCGCGAGACTGCGAGCAGGATGAAGCGGATGTTGACCGACGGAATCTGCGGGGTCAGCTCATCGCGGTAACCCTGCTTTAATGCGGAGCAGCCCAGGATGCCGCTGATTCCCGATTCATACCAACCCAGCAGCAACTGGTGCAGCGTGGCCAGCCAGGGCTTGCGATCCTCATCGGTCAGCGGGATGCCGGCATGCATCTTTGCCTTATTGGCTTCGGAATGGAAGTCGTCGGCGTCGGCAAAACGCCAGCCTGTCTCCGCAGCCAGCAGTTTGCCGATCGTGGTCTTGCCCGACCCGGTTACTCCCATGAGCACAAGAATCATAGCTTCCTTTTAATATCATGCCGCGAGCCAGCGCAATGGTTACCGGGCAACAGCCTGCTTTATATCGTTCACGACGGTGGAGGGATCCCAGTCGTTACTTGGGTACCAGCGGAAGATTTTGCCGTCTGGCCCGATGATCGCGGTGGAAAGAGAGTGGGTCAGGGTATTGTTTGCGCCTGGGCTTACGCCCACGTCGAAAAACTGGTCCACCTGCTCCAACTCCGACGAGGAAGGCGCCGCGAAATCCCAGTGAGGAAAAGCCTCAGCGCCACGTTCGCCAGTGTAGGCGGTTCCATAGCTGCGCAGCACTTTTGGCGTGTCATGCGCGGGATCAAAGCTGACGCTCAGCAAATGGGTCTTGTCGTACAGCGCGGGATCGGCGGCAAGCTGCTGCTGGACGGTGGCGAAGTTGCGGCTCATGCGGATGCAGTAATCGGGCAAAGGACAGCGCGTGTAGATGAAAGTGACCAGCAATGCTTTGCCGCGAAATTGCTCCATCGTAATGGCCTTGCCGCTTTGATTGAGGAATTTGAAATTTGGCACTGTCTGCCCTGGTGTGGGCACGTTATAGAACTTTTCCGGCTTGTAGTCCGGTTTGGCCTGGGCGGTCACATCGATCTGGTCCAGCAAACTGGCGGAGGTCGAGACCCGCAGCCTTGCGATTACGTGATCTCCCTGGTGGAGTTCCGTGGCCACACCCGGTTGGGCAAGTTTGTAGGGCATAGTCATGGCGCCCATGAGGCCGGGAATGGCTTCCGTATCGATGGTGACGATCCCTTTCGTGGCGTCGGAGGAAACCACAATCCCTTTGATCTGGTAGGTTGCGGCGCCCTTGCCCTCGTCTGCAGGGTGATCGCTCCGGCAGCCGGTAAAAATGCTTAGCGCGAATATAAACAAGATCATGGAGCGAGTTGCCCCACGAACAAACTGCTGCATGTTCCCTCTCTGTCTCTATCCTAGAGCCTGTGGGTTAAGGGTGGAAACCGCAGGTCCCTCCGCTCCGCTACCCCGGATTTCCTGTGGACCTTGATGGCGTTGGCGGACCTCATGCGCCTTTCCTTAAGAGAAAGGCGCACACGCGGCCTTGTCTAGCACTGCGTGGCAGGAAATCCGGGTTCGCTCCGGTCGGGATGACAAGGAAAGGGTAACGGTTCCCTAGAGAGTGGATGCCGGACCGAAGCGTTTTTAATTACCTTGGGTGAGCCGCAGGTCCATCCAAGGTGATGACAAAACCCTCGGTCCAGCAACCACTTTTTATGGAACCGTCGCCCTTTCCTTTGTCATCCCGAAGCGTACCCGGATTTCCTGCTTCACCGCCCTCGCCGGCGCCACTTATGTGGTTCTCCCTAAAGAGAACCACATGCAGTTGACCGAAGCCACAACTCTTGACAGGAAATCCGGGGGAGCCGAGGGATCTGCAGTTCCGCGGACCTTTCGTGGAAACACGCAATTCTATCGTCAAACAAAATTGTCATCCCGCCTGCCCCGGCGTGCCGTGGGACCGGAGAAGTCATGGGCCTGCGGCCCACCCAAGGTAATGAAAAACGCCTCGGTCCGGCATCCACTCTCTATCGAACCGTTACCCTCTCCTTGTCATCCGACCGGGGTAGCGCAGTGGAGGGACCTGCGGTTCCATTCCGGCCCCACTAAAAGTGAAACCGATAGCGCACCTCCCCGTAAATCTGGCGCGGATCGTTGTAGTGAAAGCCCCCAAACGTAAGGCTGTTATCCAACAATCTGCGGGTGTTTGAAATATTCGAAGCATCAACCGAAACGGAAAAATTCTCGCCAAACGTCTTGCCCACTGCCGCGTCCGCCGACACGTGTCCTGGCAAGTACGCCCCGCTATAAGGGGATGGCGGATCCGTGAACCCATTAGAAAAACCCGAACCGTAATAGATGTTGAACGAAGCGTACGCGTGATAAGGAAGATTGCCATTCATCCCCACATTCAGCGTGTTCCGCTGATCGTGGTCCAGCGCGGAATATCCTTCATCGACCGCACAATCCGGCGAATCCGGCGGATAGCAAATCAAACCGCCCGTGATGGGCCCGCGCTGTTGTGCTAACTGATTGGAATAAGCCAGGTGAACCTGCCCATAACGCCACAAGCGCGGCGAATGTAGCGTTACCTCCCAGCCTTGAATCAGCGCCCCCTGCACAGTAACCGGGATGAAGATACTCGATTCGCCAACATTACTATGATCGAGAAAATTATTGGCGCGCGTTTTGAAAGTATCAGCGTCCAGCAGCCATCCGAGAAACGGAATCTGCAACCCGAATTGATGCTCCTCATCCCGCTCCCCCTTCAGGGGCACAAAGCTGGTGTTGTTGCCGTTCGCGTACTGCAGCACCGGGCCGGAAATGCTGGTAAGCGGCGGCGGTTGATAAAAGTGACCATAAAACCCGCGAAATACCCAGTGGAGCTTAGGGATGAGCACCGAGGCGCCAATCCGCGGATAAACCGCGTTCTCAACCACCCCTGCTTCCACATGCGATTGCCGCAAGCCACCGACGAGCGTCAACCAGGTGGCGGGTTTGTAGCTATCCTCGACAAACAGCTCTTCCACTCCGCCATTGATTGTTTGCGGCTGAGAAAAGTTCGGATTGCTGCCGTCGTTAAACAGCACCCCAAACACATCGTGCTCATGCTGGCCGTAGCCATAGATTCCGCCACTCAGCGAATTCTTCGCGATCACCGTCGAGACGGAGGCCTGGACGCCGGCATAGTTCCCGGTCTGGTTTGAAGAAGTCGCGGCCGGCAAATCCTCAAGGCTCGGATCGTATTTCGCGTTGTTGTAGTGATAGAACGGCGAGAGCTGCAGCAGCGTCGACGCGTTGAAGTTGTGCACCCAGGTTAACGCAACATAGCCGTCGTTCTCATGCTCCCCATCCCGCAGGCCGCTGGAATCGTAGAGCTGGTTTTGCCACGAGTCGACATCAGGATCGTAGGGAATCTGGTAGTAGTCCGAACGTAGCTGTGTCACCAGGCGCAGTTGGTTGGCCGCATCGCGGTTGTACAACAACGAAACAAATCCGCCGTAGCCGTTACTGGCATCGTGAACGGGCTGCTCGATGGGCGGCTGCAATCCAAACTGGCTGCGATTGCCATTGAGGCTGGTGTACCAGGCAAATTTTTGCGAATGATTCCCCAGGCTGAGCTGGTCGTTGGTCTGATAGAAGTTGCCCAGCGTAAGCACGAGTTCACCCTGGCGGTTACGCTCAAAGCCAGAGCGAGGAACCACGTCAAAGATCCCGTAGGTGCGATCGCCCATATCGGCCCGATAGCTGCCGCGCGCCACCTCAACATAGTCGATATCCTTAGGATCGATCTGGGGAGCAATATTGCTGGCAATGTTGGTGTTGGGGATCGCCACTCCGTCGATCAGCCAGCTCACCTGATGGCCGCCGCGCATATGCAGCATATCGTGCGTCATATACGCGCCCGGCACGTAGTCGGTAATCATCGCCATGCTGTTGGTTTGACTAGCCCCCGGAGTACGGGCGATATCTTCGCGGCTGATCAGCGTAGTCGGGGTGACGCTTTCTGTGTTCACGGCGGAGGCGTCGCTGTTGACCACCACCGACTGCTGAACGGACCCTACCTGGAGTTCGAAGTGCAACACAGGCGTAGTGTCAGAAGCGACAGTGATGCTCTGCGTGGTGGTGGTGAAACCCGTCTGAGCGGCGTTGACTATGTACACGCCCGGCGGCACCGCGGATAAGCTGAACTCCCCATTGCTATCCGTTTTTTCGCTGACCAAAAAGTCAGAGTCAGCAGCACGCAAAGTAACCGTTGCGCCCGCAATAGGGCGATGTTGCGGGTCGTGGACGACTCCGCGAACGGCGGTCAACTCCGCCGTCCGCGCCAATGGCAAATACACGAGCGCGACGAGGAGCAAGCAGCATCGGTAGAAACAAGACATATCTTTCTCCGTAGGTGGTGCAACCAGATTGTCTGGATCTAAACGGAGAAGGACGAAGGAGGTCCGCGGGGAGCGGAGCGGCGGAGTACGCGCGCGGCAACAGCATCCGCCATGAGCTGCCGGTCGAGCGAAATGACGACCAGCCCAAAACGCGCGCGCGCTGTGAAATCCGCGGTGATAGAACCGTTCGTAACTGCGCGAGGGTTCTGGTTATACGGGCAAGCCGGCTGACGCAGCAAGGGACCGGCATCAGGCGATGCGCTGGCCATGGAACCCATCACACAGGCGTGCGCTCCGTGGGCGCGGCAACAGATGGGCAACAATTGTTCCGGCGCAGTAAGTGCCAACGCTGTTGCCGCCGGCAACAATGTCGCAAACACGCACAGCAACGCGATCGCTGCAATCCGCCGCATGCAGTGAGTGTACACGCGCTGCGATCCCGGCGCATACAGAGTGCTTTGCGGTATAAAACAAGCATGCAATTCCCCCCGGCAATCGCAGCAGCTGTGGAAGCCGGCGATACGGTCATAGCATCCAGCGCCCGCGCCGCGCGTGCCTTGCGGCGGCTTTCCGGCGAAGCCCAGCGCAAACAAGGACGAGAAGCGTGGCAATCACCGGACATCCTGGATTGGGATAGCTGGTTGCATCGTTTGTGGCAGAAACGCCTGCGGTCCGGCAGCGAGACACGCCTGCTACTCACCCCACTCCAGGAGCAGCAGGTGTGGGTCGAACTGGTAAAGCCAAGCATCGAGGGGCTGCGGCTAATCTCTGTACTCGGCGTCGCCGAATTGGCGCAGGAGGCGTATGGCTTGCTGTGCGCGTACGGCGCTCTCGATTTCTTGAGCGGAGAAAAGCTCGGCGGTCCGGATGTCGAAAGTTTTCGCAAGTGGGCCCGCAACTTTGAGCGTAAATGCCGGCAAGAGGATTGGCTGAGCCGCAGCAAGCTGCCCTTGGTGCTGCAGGAAGCGGTGCTCGCCGGCCAGGAAGAGGCGGCCTTCCGCCTGGTGTTGACCGGCTTCGATCGCGTCACTCCGGCGCAGCAGGACTTGATCGACGCTTTTCGCGAGCAAGGTCACGACATCACACAGGCGGAACCCGCCGAGATCTCTCCGGCGCAGACCAGCTTCCTGGTCGAAGCCACTGATAAACGAGATGAGATCGCTACCTGCGCCCTGTGGGTAAAGCATGAGATTGCAGCCGCCAAAACACAGGGCCAAACATGTCGCATTGGCGTGGTGGTGCCTGGAGTTTCCGGCGAACGCCCGGAGATCGAACGAGCCTTTCGCCAGGTACTTGCACCCGAGGCAGTTGCGATTGGGGCAAGCGACCTGCCTCTTCCCTACGAGTTTTCTCTGGGCGTTTCGCTTGCCGACGTTCCCATGGCCCGTAGTGCCCTGCTCCTGTTGCGTTGGATGAACGAAGCTCTTCTGCAGGCCCAGGTCAGCTGGTTGCTGCTCTCGGGCTTTCTTTGCGAGCAGCAAGAAGAACTACTCGCGATTGCAGAGTTCGACGTGAGCGTGCGGCGCCGCGCGATGAGACAGCCGGAACAGGATCTGGATAGCTTCCTGCAGTCGGCTTATCCGCCGGAAAAGCTTCGTCACAGGCTGCAGGCTGCTCGGCGGCTACTCCACCAGAACAGCACTATGACTTTTGCCCAGTGGGTTCACGTGGCTGATCAAATGCTCGAGGCAGTCCACTGGCCTGGAGCCCACGTACTCAAGAGCGAAGATTTTCAGGTACAGGCGCGATGGTCGCAATTGCTCGATAGTGTAGCCGCGCTGGCGTTCGATGGACGCATGGCAGATTATGCGGAGTTTCTCGAAGTACTGGAGCAGCAGGCAAAGCAGACCATCTTCGCCCCCGAGTCGCGCGATGCGCCGGTACAAATTCTGGGTCCCCTGGAAGCGGCGGGTCTCACCTTCGACGCACTGTGGTTTCTAGGCGCCGACGACACCAGTTGGCCGGCGGTGGGACGGGCTCACCCTTTCCTTACCCGGTCCCTGCAGCGCACCCACAACATGCCGCACGCAGATAGCACTGCCGGCTGGAAGCTTGCCCAGCAGGTGACCACGCGCCTGGAAAGAAGCGCGGCAAAATGCGTCTTCAGCTTTCCCTCGCAGAATGCGGAAGGTGTGTGCCGCCCATCCACGCTGGTAAGCGCCGGGAAATCCAGGGTGGCTTCGAAAGCCCTGCGCATATCGATGGGGGCCAACGAGGCGATCGCCCCGGAAGAGGACTTCTCTTCCCTGCTGATCGAAGACGAACCAGCGGCCGTTCTTCCCTGGCCCAAAGAGCAGGATGCGGGAGGCGCAGAGATACTCCGCCGGCAGGCAGCTTGTCCTTTTCAATCCTTTGCTACCCGGCGGCTGGGCGCCAGGCCCATGGATGCCACCGACTGGGGCCTGGAGGCTCGCGAGCGCGGCTCCGTGGTGCACAAGATCCTGGAGAGTCTTTGGACAGAACTAAGAACCCGCAACGCTCTCCTCGAAGCTCTCAGGGACGAAGCTCGCGGGGACGCTCGACTGCACGTCATCGTCGAGCAACACGTCAAAGCAGCACTCGATAAATATCGGGAACGTACGCTGAAGCACAGTTGGAGCCAGGCGTACCTCGACGCGGAGCAAGAGCGCATTGTCTCTCTCATCGAAGAGTGGTTGGCCTACGAAGCCCAACGGGCAGACTTTACCGTCGAAGCCGGCGAAGAGAAGCTTGCCGCAACCGTAGGAGAGCTGAAACTTCAGGTTCGCGTGGATCGCATTGATGCAGTCGAGGGCGGGCGCGTGATCATCGACTACAAAACAGGCATGCTGACTGGAGTTTCGTGGGACGGTCCGCGCCCCGATGAACCGCAACTGCCACTGTACGCCGGGTTTGGCCAGATCGATCATTTGAAGGGCGTATTGCTGGGTAGAGTCCGGGAAGACAAAGTCAGATTCATCGGCCGCGTGGAAGACGCCAAGCTCGTGATGCCGAGGGACGGTAAATTGATACGGCCTCCGTACAGTGCAACCATGTTGCAGAGTTGGCAGAATGTCCTGCTCGACCTGGGGCAGCAGTTTCTGAAGGGCGAAGCGCAGGTCGACCCTAAGCAATATCCCAAGACCTGCGAGTTCTGCGACCTGCCCGGACTTTGCAGGATTGCCGAGAGCGATCCCGTCAACACCGGTGATGAGGACGAGAGTGACGACTGATCGCCAGCCGGTCGATCAAAGCGCCCGCGCGCGGACGCTGGAAACCAAAGAATCTTTCCTGGTTCAGGCTCCCGCCGGTTCAGGCAAGACCGAGCTGCTGACTCGCCGGCTGCTGAAACTGCTGGCGGAGGTGGACGAACCGGAACAGATCCTGGCCATCACCTTCACCCTCGCAGCCACCGCTGAAATGCGGGAGAGAGTGCTGCGCGCGCTGCAGAAAGCTCGCGATACGGAGGAGACTGGGGAGGAAATACAGCTGGCGCGCAACGCCCTCGACAACGATGGCCGGCACGGATGGAACCTTCTGCAACAGCCAGAGCGACTGAATATCCGAACCATCGATGCAGTTTGCCTCGACATCGCACATGAGACTCCCTTGCTTTCGCGCCTGGGTGGTTCGCTCTCCCCTACGGACAAACCGCAGCCGCTTTATACCCTGGCGGCTCGCCGCACTCTGGCCCGGTTGGGAGGCGACGAGCCTTTATCCACCGCTCTCGCCGCCTTGCTGCAGTTGCGCGGAACCAGTTTGCCAGATTGCCAGAAACTCATCGCCGAGATGCTCGATAAGCGGGACCAGTGGGGTCCAGTGCTCTCACTGGGCCAGGATTGGCCGGCCGTACGGGCATTCCTCGAAACGCCGCTCCGCCGGACCCACGATGAGGCCTTCCAAAAAGCACAAGCTCTGTTCGCCGGACATACCGGCCTGGCGCGGGAACTGCTGGACGTGCTGAGCCACGCGTGCCGCAACGTTGATCCGGATTCTCCCTTGACCGCCATCACGCAGGTCACCCATATGCGGCAGCTCACGGAGCATGCGCACTGGAAAGGTCTATGTCACTTCCTGCTGACCAAAGACAGCAAGTGGCGGAAGAACCTAACCAGCGAGATCGGCTTTCTTTCCGGCAAAGATGGCAAAGCGGCGAAAGAGCGCTATGCTTCGCTCATTGCCGGCCTGGACGCCGAACCGGAAATCCTCGCCATGCTCCGCGAGCTGCGCGCCCTGCCCCCCCAGGTGTACACCGACGAAGAATCGCAGATGTTGCAGGACATGCTGATCATCCTGCGCTATGCGATCGCAGAGCTGCGCCTGGTCTTCGCCGAGCGGGGGGTGGTGGACTTTGTCGAACTGGGTCTGGCTGCGCGCCAGGTCCTGCGGGACGACGAGGGCGAATTGAGCGAATTGGCCGCCGATGTCGCTGCCCGCTGGCCTCATCTGCTGGTAGACGAGTTCCAGGATACGTCGCGCAGCCAATACGAATTGCTCACCCTGATTGCCAGCGGGTGGGAGTCCGCGGGCCGAGGCAGCTGTTTTCTGGTGGGCGACCCGATGCAATCGATCTACATGTTCCGCCAGGCGGAAGTAGAGCTCTTTGAGCGCACCAAGCGGTACGGGCTCGGAGAAGGAACGGCGGTTGTCCAATTAACACCTTTGCAGTTGCAAACCAACTTCCGCTCTCATGCCGGGCTGGTCGATCGTCTGAACGAAATGTTCGCGCAGGTCTTCGGACCCGCCACAGGGGAGGAATACCAAGTGACCTTCGCCCCGTCCACCGCGCATAGTCCGGCGCCGCGCGGAAACCTGGGCGTCAAAGTGTGGCCGTTTTTCAGCGTCTCCCAGCCCACCCCCGAGGAAAAACGCGCCGTCGAAGACGCGGAAGCCAGGCAGGTGGTCAACATCATCCAGGAACACTTGCCCGCGGTCGAGGCAGCGGAGCGCAAGAACAGCGAGTTTCGCATCGCCGTCCTGGTTCGGGCTCGCACCCATCTGGAGCTGATTGCGCGGAGACTACGCAAGGCAGAGATTCCCTTTCGGGCTGTCGAGATCGAGCAGCTAGGCAAACGCCAGGAGGTAAAGGACCTTACCTCGCTCACCCGAGCGCTTCTGCATCCCATGGATCGCATCGCCTGGCTCAGCGTGCTTCGTGCGCCATGGTGCGGCCTTAGCTTGAAGGACATGCATGCCCTTGCCAATAGCGACACCAGAGACTACAACCCACCAGCGATCCTTACCTTGCTGCGTGAGCGGACGCCGTTGCTCAGTGAGGATGGACAACGAAGAGCAGCGCGCGTGCTTGCGATTTTGGAAGACGCCCTGCGCGGGAAACATCGCCAGGTCTCCCTGGCGATGTGGGTGGAACGTACCTGGATAACCCTGGGAGGCCGGGCATGCGTTGATCGCGCGGGGTACGCGAATGTGCAGGCTTTCTTTGCCATGCTCGATCAGCTGGGACCGGAGGCCGTTGGACTCGAAGAACAGATCGCCGAACTATGCGCGCAGCCGGATCCTGCGGCGAACGAACGCTGCGGCGTACAGCTAATGACTATCCATAAGGCGAAGGGTCTGGGTTTCGACGTCGTCATCGTACCCGGACTGGGACGGGTCACCCGCGCCGAAACCCAACCGCTGCTTCGCTGGCTGGAACAGACCAGGCTGGTTGGGCCTGCTGAGCAAGAGGAGCGCGAGTTCGTTGTGGCTCCCATTGGCCGCAACGGAAAACAGGGTGACATCTATGCGTGGATCGGAGAACTACAAGGCCGGCGGGAAGATGATGAGGCTAAGCGGCTGCTGTATGTGGCAGCCACACGAGCCCGCAAGGAGCTGCATCTGCTGGGAACTGCAACCTTGAAAAAGAACGGACAGGAATTAGGTCCAGGCTCCAGCGCAAGCCTTCTGGGGATCGCCTGGACGGCCCTGCAACCGGACTTTGAGCGTGCGCGTGAGGCACAAGCGCCGGCCGGGGATGCGACGCCTCAGCAAGCAGAGTTTACGTTCCCACCGGCGTCGCCAACGATAGAGTTGCGTCGCCTGCCGGCGGATTGGAAGCCGCTGGAATACGACCCCGCGCCAGAAACTCCGGAAAGAAATCTGGAAGTTATCGAACGACCCCGCGGCTCACTGACTGCGCGCGCATTCGGCACCGTCGTGCATGCGCTGCTTGAAGACCTGACGAGGTTACCGGGCATCGATGCGGGCGGCGTTTCACCGGCGCTCCTCGACGAGCTGCGCAGCTGGCGGCCCCGCGCCCTGGCGATGCTTCGCTCGGCGGGGTTGCCGAGGGCGGAGGCGGAACCGCAAGCGGCAGAGGTAGTGCGGGCCCTGCAGGGCGTGCTCCAGGATGCAAAAGGACGCTGGATTCTGGGAGCCCGCGCCGGCGCGCAGACGGAGACCTCCTGGTCTGGCTGGGTAGGCTCCGAAGGAGCAGAAATCGTGCGCACTCTGCGCGGCGATCGGATTTTTCGCGCGGGAGCAACACCCTGCTCCGCTGAAGAAACGCACTTATGGATCGTGGATTACAAAACGGCCCGCCACGGCGCATCCGGCCTGGATGCCTTTCTCGAAATCGAAAAGGAAAAGTATCTGCATCAGCTGGAAGCTTATGCCGGCATCATGCGTAAGGTTCACGGCGAAAACCAGCCCCTACGCTTGGCCCTCTACTATCCACTGCTGACCAGGCTGGTGTGGTGGTAAAAAAATCTAAACTTTTTTCGCGACAAACCTACCGAAATTGGCACCTAATCTCTGATGACCAATTGGCCCAGGAGCTGACTTAGTGCGCATAGTGCGCTTAGTGCGCACGTTTTTCCAAAACGTACTGGCCGCAAAGAAACCGCAGATCTCTCCACTCCGCTGCGCTCCGGTCGAGATGACAATTCCGTTTAAGAGTAGAATTCCACGTTTCCAGGAGAAATAAGAAGTCTTAGCTGCGACAGAATTGTCATCTCGAGCAGGCGACTCATGGTTGCGAGTTGGAAGATCAATGACCGGCCTCCTGTACCGGCAACAGACGATCGGGTGCCCCACATCTCGCTCGTTTTTCGCGAGATGTGGGATACCACGGTACTAAACGCGCAACTCTGTCGGTTGTCACTAGCGGGAGCGTAGTGGAGAGATCTGCGGTTTTCTTTTTGCGCCATTCCCGTCGAGGGAATCGGACGGGTGCCCCACGTTCGCAACGGCGTACTCCGGATTTCCTGTCAAACTTGCTGGCGTTGGCAAAATGCATGCGGCTTTCCTCAAAGAAAGCCGCACACGCGGACGTTGGTGGCGACCCGTGCAGGAAATCCGGATACGTGGGCCGAAAACGGTGGGCGTAGCCCATCGAACGCTTTTACTCCATTGCCTGGAAAATCCAGCAAGGTCAGTAATACAAATACTTCCGCCACTTGTGATCCGAGTGGCCGATCATACGCATGATGTGCCGGCTGGTATGCAGCGAGAAAGGACGAGGCTCACGCAATAGCTTGATCTCACTGAGTTCGCCAAGCAGATGATTCCCCTTGCGGCGATTGCAGGAGTGGCAACACGCAACCAGATTTTCCCAGGTGGAAAGGCCGCCGCGCGATCGAGGTATCACGTGGTCAAGCGTGAGTTCGCCCGCAGGCAAAACCACACCGCAGTATTGGCAGCTGTTCCGGTCACGGAGAAGAATGTTCTTGCGCGAGAGAGCGCGCGTCTGATGGGGAATACGACGATATTCGAGCAGGCGAATTACCGAAGGCATGGGAATGCGCAGCAACGCTGCATGCAGAATGGCGCCTTGCTCTTCCTCGGTCTTGGCAACGCCTTTGAGAACCAGGATCAACGCCCGCCGAGCACCGCAGATGTTGATCGGCTCATAGGAAGCGTTCAACACCAGCACCGGCTTCTGCATGGTGTAGGCAGAAGAAACCCGTTGCCCCGGCCAGCCTTCATGAGGCTCAGAGGGTTCGTGAGGCAGCGCACGGCCCTGGGCGTTCCCTTTCGGTTTGCGTGCGTGGATCATGGCTTTTCCCAAAGACATCTTGATCCTCCGTTACAGTCAATTCACCTGCCTGCTTTGCAGGAACCCGGCTTCCCAGAAAGCGACACCTTCGCGTTGCGCACGGGCAACGGTCGCCACCCGGACCGATCGCGCGCCGGCATTCCGCAGCACCCGGCTGCAGGCGCGGGCCGTAGCCCCGGTGGTGTAAATGTCATCGATCAACAACACGTCGCGTCCCACCAGGCGCTCGGGATGGGGCGCAAAAAAAGCGCCACGCAGATTCTGCCGGCGCTGATGGGTGGTCAGGCCTGCCTGACTCACCGTGATACGCACACGTTTGAGCAAACCCGTTTCCAGGTGCAGCCCCCATTGGGGGTGGCGCCGGCGCATCTCCGCCATGGCCGTGCGAGCCAGCAGTTCGGCATGGTTAAAGCCCCGCAGGCGCTGCTTGGCGGTGTGCATGGGAACTGGGATCACCAGCATCTGGGCCGCAGAACCGGCAAAAACTTCCAGGCTGTCCGCCAGGAGCACACCCAGCCGGCGGGCAACGGGCTGCATTCCCTTGTACTTAAGCAGATGGACCAGGGAGCGTAGTTCGCCGTGATAACCGCCGTAGGCAACAGCTTTAACGAAAGCGGGAGGGGTTAAGCGGCAGGGCTGGCAAAGCTGGGGATCAAGATCGTCCGACGGTAAGGGGGAAAACTGCGCAATGCCCAGGTCTTCCCCACAGCAAGCGCAGAGAATGCCGGATTGGGGAGGGAGTTGCGCGCAGCAGAAATCGCAGATGGGGACGCGGGTAAGGCGCAGAAGAGAGCCGCCACAAAGGGCGCAAGGTGAGGGGAACAATGCACAGGAGAGCGAGTCTGCCGGACTTCGAAGCACACGAACAACAGCACGCCAAACCGAAGTTTGCGACAGCGGGACGTCGGGAGTCAGGTTAACAGTCTGACCAGAAAAGACGCACCTCACAGCCGGCCGGCGAGGCTACTCGAGCTGCCCTGCCGCCGTTGTGCAGAGTATACGGGTAAGTCGAGCCCTAAAGCCAGCCCCGGTTTAGGCCACTTTCTCGGCATGTTCACGCCGTGCAACACGCTTGCCGGCAATGGTAGAGGCGACGCCGGCCACCACCAGGGCGGCTCCCGCGTACTGAATGGGCGTAGGCCGCTCGCCGGCGAGGAGTGATCCGAGCAGCAAAGCGATCAGCGGATTGACGTAGGCATAGCTGGCAACACGAGTAGTCGGATCCCTCGCGATGAGCCAGACATAGGCAGTAAAAGCAATGATGGAAGCGAAGATGATGAGGTAGGCCATGGCGAAAGCAACGTGCCAGTCCCACCGATGGGAGAGAGCCGGCAACTTGCCCAACTCCCCTGTGGCAATGGAAATAAGGAGAAGAAAGCCGCCTCCCCAGGTCATCTGCAAGCCGGAACTCATGCTGAGTTGCTTGGGTAGCTGGAGGTGGCGGCTGGCCACCGTCCCACCCGCCCACAGGAAGCAGCCCATAAGCAGCACCAGCACCGATGTGGTGAAACCACTGCTATGGATCCCGGCAGGCAGCATCAGCAGGACGACTCCGGCAACGCCAAGCACAATGCCCACCAGGGACTTTGCCGTGGGCCGTTGCGAACCGGCAAACAGCCATTCGCCCAGCAAGACCCAGACCGGAATGGTGGCGGCGATCACGGCCGCCAGGCCTGAAGGCACTTCCTTCTCCGCCCAGAAGAGGCAGCCATAATCGCCGGCAAACATGACCAGGCCAAGCACAGCGGTGCTGACCCACTGCCGCCGGTTTGGCTGGGGCATCCCTTTCGCGATGCTGTACGCGTAGAGGATGAACCCAGCGCACAGAAAACGGAAAGACGCGGCAAAGAAAGGTGGGGTCACGGCTACCACCTGGCGAATGGCCAGGAACGATGCGCCCCACAAAATGTAAATCGCGGCGTAGGCGAGAAGCTTGCGCATTGCCATAAGTCACTGTATTAGATGGAAGCGCTTTTCGAGATACAGTTGTTTCCACATACGGAGGCACGCCGAGTGCACACAACGCCCCAGTCTTTTCAGCCTTACGTTCCCGCCACCGAGACCCGCCCCGAACTGACAGCCCGCGCCCTGATCCTGGGCTGCATTTTTGGATTGCTCTTTGGCGCGGTCACTGTCTATGTGGGACTGCGCGCAGGCTTGACGGTGGGAGCGTCAATTCCCATCTCCGTGCTTTCCATCAGCCTGCTGCGCGCCTTTGGGCGAGCCTCGATCCTGGAAAACAACATCGTGCAGACGACCGGGAATTCGGGGCAATCGATTGCGTCGGGAGTGATCTTCACCTTGCCGGCCCTGATTTTTCTCGGCTTCGACCTCGAGTACATGCGCATTTTCCTGCTGGCGCTGCTGGGTGGACTTCTGGGCGTGTTGTTCATGATTCCGTTGCGACGACAGCTGATCGTCGAGGAGCACGGCCGGCTTGCCTACCCCGAAGGCACGGCTTGCGCTGATGTGCTGCTGGCTGGCGAACGCGGAGGTTCCTTCGCCGGACGTGTCTTTCTTGGTCTTGGCTTAGGTGGTCTCTATACCTTTTTCCAGAATGAAAACCTTTTCGGCGCGTGGCCAGGCACACCCGACTATCAGCCGCAGTGGTTCAAGGGTGCGGCCATCCGTGCCGACGTCACACCGGAATACCTGGGCGTGGGCTAC
>Ga0182024_10013215_pt1 | contig 16173 bp, 15 predicted proteins | sample P32metaG_FD_120480 | JGI IMG/M metagenome (GOLD analysis project Ga0182024, IMG submission 120480) | Permafrost microbial communities from Stordalen Mire, Sweden - P3-2 metaG (Illumina Assembly) | ecosystem: Environmental > Terrestrial > Soil > Wetlands > Permafrost | place: Sweden: Stordalen... | reverse complement strand
TCGGGTTCGGTGCTACCGACCCCGTTGCCGCGGACCGAGCTCATCCCGCCGGAGGGCGGCGGCCGGCTGACATTGCCGGCATTGCCGCGGGAACAAGGCCCGTCCGTCGTCCCGGGTGTGGCAAATCCCGTCCCTAATCTGCCGCACGGCACCGAGACGTTCCAGGACCGCGCCTCGCGCTGCGCCTTCCAATCCGGCCTCTATAACGACCGCACGCAGCCAATACATGGGCGGCTGCGTGCAGTAGCGCTCGATCGCTCATAATGCCGTCGTTTGAGCGGCATCTATTGTGCTTGACAGGCAACTAAATGGTTGCATATTGTCTCATGGATGCGGTGTTCAAGGCGCTGGCCGATGCGAGCCGCAGAGAGCTGCTCGACCGGCTGCGCGCCGACAACGGCCAGACGCTCAACGAGCTTTGCGCGCGGCTTGCCATGACGCGGCAGGCGGTGAGCAAGCATCTGGCGATTCTGGAGGACGCCAATCTCGTCGCCACCGTGCGGCGCGGACGGGAGAAGCTGCACTACCTCAATCCGGTGCCGATCCACGAGATCGGCGAGCGCTGGATCGGCAAGTTCGAACGTTCACGCCTGCAAGCGTTGAGCGACATGAAGAAAGCGTTGGAGATGCGTGATGACTGAGAAGCCGAAGTTCGTCTATGTGACCTATATCGCAGCGCCCCCGGAGAAGGTCTGGGAAGCCCTCACCAAACCCGACATCAGCGAGAAATATTGGTTCGGCTATCGCGTCACCGCCGACGGCAAGCCGGGAGATTTGATGACCGCTACGAGTCCCGCCGGCAAGCTGTCGCACCGCGATCCCATTATCGAAAGCGATCCGCCGCGGCGGCTGGTCTACGGATGGAAGCCGCTTGAGAAAGATAAACCCGACGAAAGACCCTCGCGCGTGACCTTTGAGCTTGAGCCATTCAAAGGGCAAACGCGGCTCACGGTGATCCACGACGAATTCGACGAGGGCAGCAAGATATTCACAATGATCAGCAACGGTTGGCCCGCGGTCTTGTCGAGCCTGAAGACCCTCCTGGAAACCGGCCATCCGCTTGATTCGTCCTGGAAGGATGCAGCGCAAAGCTGCGCGGTCGAGGCCGGCGCATGAGCGATCCGGCCAAGTTTAAGCCTAAGACCGTCTACGTGACTTACATCGCGGCGCCGCCCGAAAAAGTGTGGCAGGCGCTCACCTCATCTGAGTTCACCCGGAAATATTTCTGGGATCGCACCATTGAAATCGAGCCGAAGCGCGGTGGCGCTTTCGTGCTGCGCCTGCCAGACGGCCGCGTCAACGTGCAGGGTAAAGTCGTCGAATACGATCCACCGCGCAAACTCTCGGTCACCTGGCACGTCGAATGGCCCGAGGATTTCCGCAAGCTTCCGGAATGCCTCGTCACCTATGAGATCGCGCCGGCTGGCGAGGCGGTGCGCCTGACCATGACGGAGTCGCATTTCTGGGAGGTGCCCGAGGCGATCCTCTCCGGCGGCAAAACAGGCTGGCCGGCGGTGCTGTCCGGGCTGAAGAGCTTGCTCGAGACCGGAAAAGCGCCGGTGATCGCCATGGAACCGCCGAAGGCGATGATCGAGGCGATCAGGACGCTGCGTTGATTAGCGCAAACCGGCGTTGATTTTGTCGAGCGCCGCCGAGCCCGGGCAAAGGTCCTTGGCGTCAAGCGTATTGAGCGGCGTCTCGATCGTATTGAGATGGCCGTGCAGGTCGGCAGCCTCCTCCTCGACAAAGAGGAGCCCGGTGACGATCTGGCCTTGCGAAGCGTGATGCTGGATGAAGGTCATGGCGGCCAACCGGTCGTGCACGTTGTATTCGGCATTGAGCTTGCGCAGGGCAAGCGTCGTGCCGTCGTGCTGCTCGACGAGTTCGACGGTGCCGGGCGCATAGTCGACATGGATCGGCGCGCGGCCGCTGATGACATCGAGGAAATTGACCGCCTCATTGTGCTCGCGCACGTAGTCGAAGCTCTTGGTCGAGCCGGGATGGTTATTGAAGGCGACGCATGGTGAGACGACGTCGATGAAGGCCGCACCTTCGTGCTCGATGGCCGCCTTGATGAGGGGCACGAGCTGCTTCTTGTCGCCGGAGAACGACCGCGCGACGAAGCTGGCGCCGAGCTGCAAGGCGAGCCCGACCATGTCGATAGCGCTGTCGTTATTAGTAATGCCGCGCTTTGACTTCGAGCCACGGTCGGCGGTGGCTGAGAACTGGCCCTTGGTCAGCCCGTAAACGCCGTTGTTCTCGACGATATAGACCATGTTGACGCCGCGGCGCATGCAGTGGGCGAATTGTCCGAGGCCGATAGAAGCGGAATCGCCGTCGCCGGAGACGCCCAGGTAGATCAGCTCGCGATTGGCGAGATTGGCGCCGGTGAGCACCGACGGCATGCGCCCGTGCACGGAATTAAAACCGTGCGAATTGCCGAGGAAATAGTCCGGTGTCTTCGACGAGCAGCCGATGCCGGAAATCTTCGCCACACGATGCGGTTCGATCGAAAGCTCGAAACACGCTTCGATGATCGAGGCCGTGATGGAATCGTGGCCGCAGCCGGCACATAGCGTCGAGATCTTGCCTTCATAATCGCGGTGGGTGTAACCCAGCGCGTTCTTCGGCAACTCGGGGTGGTGGAATTTCGGCTTGACGACGTAAGTCATGAAATCACCTGGGTCATGACACCACTTTCCGCAGCGGGGTGACTTTGAGCTGATCCTGATGCTCGCCGATCGCCTTGGCGATGAAGCGGGCGGTGATCGGCGTGCCGTCGTAATGCAGGATCGGCACCAGCCGCACCGGATCGATGCCAATCTCGTTGACGATCAGCGAACGAAGCTGTGCGTCACGGTTCTGTTCTACTACGTAGACGAAATCATGATCGGCGACGAAACTCGTCACGCTGGAGTGGAACGGAAAGGCGCGCACGCGCAGCCGGTCGAGCTGGTGGCCCGCCGCCTCCAGCATGCCGGTTGCCTCGTCCATCGCCGGCGAGGTCGAGCCGAAATAGATCACTCCGTATTTGGTCGGCTTCTGCGCGTTGGCCTGGAGCGGCCGCGGCACCAGGTCCTTGGCGGTCTCGAATTTGCGCAGCAGCCGCTGCATGTTGTCGGCGTAGGCCGAGCCTTCCTCGGTGTAGCGCGCGTATCGGTCGCGCGAGGTGCCGCGGGTAAAGAACGATCCCTTGGTCGGATGGGTGCCCGGATAAGTGCGGTAGGCAATGCCGTCGCCGTCGACGTCGAGATAGCGGCCGAAGTCGCGGCCTTCGTCGAGCATCGCGGCGGTCATGACCTTGCCGCGGTCATACTGCTTGTTGTCGTCCCAATGCAGAGGCCGGCAGAGCCGGTGATTCATGCCGATATCGAGGTCGAGCATCAGAAAGATCGTGGTCTGCAGCCGCTCCGCCAAGTCGAAGGATTGTGCGGCAAAATCGAACGCCTCGTGGGGGTCCTCGGGAAACAGCAGGATGTGCTTGGTGTCGCCATGCGAGGCATAGGCACAGGAGATCAAGTCGCACTGCTGGGTGCGGGTCGGCATGCCGGTCGACGGTCCGGCGCGCTGTACGTTCATGATGACGGCGGGGATCTCGGCGAAGTAGGACAGGCCGATGAATTCCTGCATCAGCGAAATGCCGGGCCCCGACGTTGCAGTAAAGGCGCGGGCGCCGTTCCACGATGCACCGATCACGATGCCGATCGAGGCGAGTTCGTCCTCGCCCTGGACGATGGCGTATTTTGCCTTGCCGGTCGCCGGGTCGTGGCGCAGCCTCTTGCAGTGGCTGGTAAAGGCGTCGGCCAGCGAGGACGACGGCGTGATCGGATACCAGGCGCAAACCGTGGCGCCGCCGTATACCGCGCCGAGCGCCGCCGCTGAATTGCCCTCGATGAAAATGCGGTCACCGACTTTGTCGGACTTTTGCAGGCGTATCCCGATCGGACACTTCAGATTCTGCAGCGCCCAGTCGCGGCCGAGATGCAGCGCATGGACGTTCGACGACAAGAGCTTTTCCTTGCCCTTATATTGCTCGCCGATCAGCGTCTCGATCACCTTCGGATCCATGTCGAGCAATGCCGACAACGCACCGAGATAGATGATGTTCTTAAACAGCTGACGCTGGCGCGGATCGGTATAGGTCGAGTTGGTGATGGCGGTGAGCGGCACGCCGAGCACCGTAATGTCATCGCGGAATTTCGACGCCGGCATCGGCTTCGTCGAATCGTAGAACAGATAGCCGCCGGGCTCGATCGAGGCGACATCCTTGTCCCAGGTCTGCGGGTTCATCGCGACCATCAGATCGATGCCGCCGCGGGCGCCGAGATGGCCATCCTCGGTGACGCGCACTTCGTACCACGTCGGCAGGCCTTGGATGTTGGATGGGAAGATGTTGCGCGGGCTCACCGGCACGCCCATGCGCAGCACGGCGCGGGCGAACAGCTCGTTGGCGCTGGCCGAACCCGAGCCGTTGACGTTGGCGAACCGGACGACGAAGTCGTTTACGCTTTGGATAGGCATGCTTGTTCCGCGTGAGTCATGTCGATCAGGTATTTCTGCATGTCCCACGCGCCGGTGGGGCAGCGCTCGGCGCATAAGCCGCAATGCAGGCAGACGTCTTCGTCCTTCACCATGACGCGGCCAGTCTTGAGATTGTCCGCGACGTAGAGATCCTGGCTGACGTTTTTTGCCGGCGCCTGCAGCCGCTGCCGCAACTCGGTCTCGTCGCCATTGGCGGTGAAAGTGATGCAGTCCATCGGGCAGATGTCGACGCAGGCGTCGCATTCGATACAAAGCTGACCGGTGAACACGGTCTGTACATCGCAGTTGAGGCAGCGTTCGGATTCTTTGAGCGCCAGTTCAAGATCGTAGCCGAGCTCGACTTCGGCCTTGATGTCGCGCAGCGCTACCACCTTCTCGCGATGCGGCACCCGGAAGCGCTTATCGAGCGTGATCTCGTTGTCGTAGGACCATTCGTGGATGCCCATCTTCTGGCTCGATACCGCGACCTGCGGCGCCGGACGGACATTGATGTCCTCGCCGCGGCAGAAGCGGTTGATCGAAATCGCGGCTTCGTGGCCATGTGCCACGGCCCAGATGATATTCTTCGGCCCGAACGCGGCGTCGCCGCCGAAGAACACCTTGGGATGCGTCGAGACCATGGTCTTCGGGTCGACCTTCGGCATGTCCCATTTGTCGAACTCGATGCCGCAATCGCGCTCGATCCAGGGGAACGCATTTTCCTGGCCGACCGCGACCAGGACGTCGTCGCAGGGGAACAGCTCGTCGGGCTCGCCGGTCGGGATGAGCTCGCGGCGGCCGTTGGCGTCGCGCGCTGCCTTGACCTTTTCGAACAACGCGCCGGTGAGCTTGCCGTTGTTATGGGTGAATTCCTTGGGCACCAGATAATTGAAGATCGGAATGTCCTCGTGCATGGCGTCCTCCTTCTCCCAGGGGGACGCTTTCATCTCCTCGAAGCCGGAGCGCACGATGACTTTGACATCCTCGCCGCCGAGCCGGCGCGAGGAACGGCAGCAATCCATCGCGGTATTGCCGCCGCCGAGCACGATGACGCGCTTGCCGATCTTGTCGATGTGCCCGAACGAAACGCTGGACAGCCAATCGATGCCGATATGGATGTTCTTGGCCGCTTCCGTGCGGCCGGGGATTTCGAGGTTGCGGCCGCGCGGTGCGCCGCAGCCGACAAAGATCGCATCGAAATCCTCCGCGAGCAGCGCCTTGAGGCTGTCGATGCGTGTGCCGCCGTTAAATTCGATGCCGAGATTGAGGATGTAATCGCATTCCTCGTCGATGACCGTTTCCGGCAAGCGGAATTTCGGAATTTGCGTCCGCATCATGCCGCCGGATTTCGGGTCCTGGTCGAACACCACGCAGGTGTAGCCCATCGGAGCCAGGTCGCGCGCCACCGCAAGCGAAGCCGGACCGCCGCCGATGAGCGCGACGCGCTTGCCGTTCTTCTTTTCCGGTACTTTCGGCAGCCGCTCGCGGATGTCGTCCTTGAAATCGGCGGCGACGCGCTTTAGCCGGCAGATCGCGACCGGCTCTTTCTCGACGCGGCCGCGCCGGCACGCCGGCTCACAGGGGCGATCGCACGTGCGTCCGAGGATGCCCGGAAACACATTGGATTCCCAATTGATCATGTAGGCGTCGCTGTAGCGGCCAGCGGCGATCAAACGGATGTATTCGGGGACCGGCGTGTGCGCCGGGCAGGCCCACTGACAATCCACCACCTTGTGGAAATAGTCCGGGACCGAAATATCGGTAAGTTTCATCGACTCCTCGCGCACGCAACGACCCGCTCTTTAAAACGCCGCGGTAGGAACTCTGCTGCGTGGATTTCCTCTTTCCGGCGGTCCCGTAGCCGAATCCGGCGCTGGATACTAGTCGACGGGGGAAGGAATTTCTACCGCTTCTCCCTTGTTATAGCGACGATTTCCCGCCTATGGCTGTTAACAAGCGCGCGACTGAAGCCAACCGCCAGCGGGCCTTCCGACCGGTGCGGTTCTGGCTTAAGTCGTCGCCGTAAACTATTGAAATAATATGGTAATTTTATTCAATGCGTGACTTGTTCGAGACCATTCCGCACGACGACCCGTTCACGGCCGCCCGCCGTGGCGGCCGTCCGGCTTTACGGCAGCGGTTTCACGCCGCGGCCGAGGTGCAGGAGACCGCGGAGGGCTCTGCCGTGACTCTCGACGGCAAGCCTGTGCGCACCCCGGCCCGCCGCCCGCTTGCCGCCCCCGCTCTCGCGCTCGCACGAGCGATAGCCGCGGAATGGGACGCGCAGCGCGAGGTGATCGACCCGGCGACGATGCCGCTGACGCGGCTTGCCAATGCGATCATCGACGGCGTTGCGGAGAAGCCCGGGCCGGTGGCGGCGGAAATCGAAAAATATCTTGCCTCCGATCTGTTGTTCTATTGCGCCAGTAGTCCCCGACAATTACGCGAGCGCCAAGCGGCGCAGTGGGATCCGATCCTCGCCTGGGCGCGCGATACGCTTGGCGCACATTTCAAGCTCGGCGAAGGCGTCGTTCACGTCGCCCAGCCCGCGGCCGCGCTGAAAGCTGCCGCTGCCGCTATCCCGACCGATCCATGGCGGCTCGGTGCAGTCCACGTCATCACGACGCTGACCGGGTCGGCGCTGATTGCGCTCGCCGTGGCGCGCAGCGCGCTATCCGCGGAGGCGGCGTGGCAGGCGGCGCATGTCGACGAGGATTGGAATATGGCGCATTGGGGCAAAGACGAGATGGCGATGCAACGCCGCGCGTTTCGTCATGCCGACTTCGCGGCGGCCGCCGCCGTTCTGAGCGAACTGGCCGAATGAGACGATAGTTTATCCGCCGGTCACGCTCATATGGCGCGACAGCGCCGGCCGCTTATGGCGGCGATCGATGATGAAATCGTGGCCCTTGGGCTTGCGCGAGATCGCTTCGTCAATCGCCGCGAACAACTGATCGTTGCTTTCGGAAGCGCGCAACGGCTTGCGCAAATCGGCGGCATCTTCCTGACCGAGACACATATAAAGCGTGCCGGTGCAGGTGACGCGTACGCGATTGCAGGATTCGCAGAAGTTGTGCGTGAGCGGCGTGATGAAGCCGAGCCGGCCGCCGGTTTCGGCGACGCGCATATAGCGGGCCGGCCCGCCGGTGCGATAGTTGATGTCTTCGAGCGTAAAGCGCTCGGCGAGCCGCGCGCGGACGAGCGAAAGCGGCAGATACTGATCGAGACGACCTTCGCCGATCTCACCAAGCGGCATCACCTCGATCAGGGTGAGATCCATACCGCGCCCCTGCGCCCACTCGATCAACTGCGGAAATTCCTCGTCGTTGACGCCTTTGAGCGCAACGGCGTTGATCTTGATCTTCAGCCCGGCGGCTTGCGCGGCGTCGATCCCGGCCAGCACCTGATCGAGCGCGCCCCAGCGCGTGATGGCGCGGAATTTCTCCGCATCGAGCGTATCGAGCGAGACATTGATGCGACGGATACCAGTCGCGGCAAGCGCATCGGCGTATTTGGCAAGCTGGGAACCGTTGGTGGTCAAGGTCAGCTCATCGAGCGCGCCCGATCGCAGGTGCCGCGACAGCGACGTGATGAGCGTCATAATGCCGCGACGGACCAGCGGCTCGCCGCCGGTGAGCCGCAGTTTGCGCACGCCACGCGCGACAAAGGCCGAACACAGCCGGTCGAGCTCCTCCAGCGTGAGAACCTCGGACTTCGGCAGAAACGACATGTTTTCCGCCATGCAATAGACGCAGCGAAAGTCGCAGCGGTCGGTCACCGAGACGCGCAGATAGGTAATGGCGCGGCCGAACGGGTCTACCAGTTCCGGATGTCCGGCGGCGCCTTCGAGTTCCAAGCTGGGCACGCTGGCTGGCACGCTATCCATGCCTCAAGAGATAATCAGTCGAATGTGCCGGATAAAGCCCTGATCGTCCAGATTTTTTCCCAAAAGCGCCGGGCTCGCCGGGCTCTGGCCGGTGTTATCGCGTCGGTGGCGGCGGGAAGGGCGATGCCGACGTTGGCGGCGGGGGCGGGAACACGTTGTCTTGCGCCGGTGCCTGCTCCGGGGCGGCGATCGCCGGCTCGGTCGGCCCCTGCATCGATGCCGGCCTCGGCGCCGCCGGCCTGGGCCGCGCGACCGTCCCGCGCGGCCTAGGCTTCACCACCTTGCGAGGCGGCGGTGGCGGCGGGAGAGCCTGGAGCGCCGCGACAACGGGATTGGGGACAAGGTCCGGCGGCGGGGTACTGAACCAAGAACCTTCGGCCTGATGGACAGCGAGTTGAACTGTCTGCGGCACATAGCCATTCATACTGAATGAAACTGCCTGCCCTGTGACCGGCACGGCGAGCGAGCACGGCGTCGAACAGGTCTGGCCTTGTGCGGTTTGAACGTTCGCGCCTGCCGGCACGGACTGAAACTGGAGAACCTGAGCAGGCGGCGGGGACGACTTGAACATATCGGACCCCGAACTGGAGCATCCCGCCAGTGCGGCACCCAAGACAATCACGGCGGCGGCGAACAGCCGAACACGCAACATCATGCACTCCCAGTCCCTGGGATGAATCTAGGCCGCTCGGCTTTTTGGGTAAAGCAGATAGCAGCTTGCGTGCGCGCGGCGCGACAGCCCGCTCAAGACAGCAAGATGCATCGATGGCGACAGAGGACAGCGAAGAAATGATGCAACGACAATGATTTATGCCCCGAATATGCAGTCGGCGGCGCAACCAGGCGCGGCCGGTAGCGCCGTTGGTCTTAGCGAATCCGTTGCTGGGTGTGGCTACGCGAGCACAGTAAATCGCGTTACGCCCGCCCAGCTTCGATGTCGCGGATGGCTGCCGGTAGATCGGCATACGCGCCGATGATCCGGTCGGGACGTAAGAGCGCGATCTGCACCTCGCTATAGCCGAAGTCGACGGCGATGACGGGGACCGTCGCGGCGCGCGAGGTCCGGATGTCCGTTCCGGAATCGCCTACCATGATGGCCCGCTTCGGCTCGCCGCCAGCGCGCTCGATGGTAAGCCGCAGCATCCGGGGATCGGGTTTTTGCACGCCGAACGTATCCTGGCCGCAAACGGTGGCAAAATGCCGGGTCAGTTGCAGCGTGTCGAGGAGCCTGACCGAGAGCCATTCGAGCTTGTTGGTGCAGACCGCGAGACGATGGCCCTCGCCGGCCAAGTGCTCCAGCGTCGCTTCAAGCTGGGGGAACGGCCGCGAGTGGTCAGCGATATGCGCGGCGTAATGCTCAATGAACGCGGCGAACAGCCGATCGAGCTCCGCCTGCGGACAGGGACGGCCTTCGGCGGCCAGCGCGCGCTCGATCATGGCCCTTGCGCCGCCGCCGATCATGCGTCGGGCGGAGTCGTACTCGACGGGCGGCAGGCCCTCCCGCTCGAGAATGATGTTCAGCGTCGAAATGAGATCGGGAGCGGTATCGATCAGCGTGCCGTCGAGATCGAAAACGATGGTGAGCATGCTATTCCGGGTAGCGGTCGTGGACCGCTAACACAAGGCTTCAGGGTTCAGGCTTTAGGATTCAAGGCCCTAGGATCGAAGTCGGAAGGCGGCTACACACCGCCTCATGAACGTCGACGCTTACAAACAGGCTGCGGCCGCTCGCGCGGTCGAACTGGTGCGCTCGGGCATGCGCCTCGGACTGGGCACCGGCTCGACCGCGCAAGCCTTTGTCGAATTGCTGGCGGCGCGCGTGCGTACGGGGCTAAACGTCGTCGCGGTCCCGACCTCGGAGGCAACGCGTATACAGGCGGCGCGGCTCGGTATCGCGCTCACCACGCTCGACGACACTCCGGAGCTCGACCTCACCGTCGATGGCGCCGACGAGATTGCTCCCGATCTGACCCTGATCAAGGGCGGCGGCGGGGCGCTGCTGCGCGAGAAAGTGGTGGCGTCGGCGTCGGCGAACATGGTGGTCATCGCCGACGAGTCGAAATGGGTCCCGGTTCTCGGCCGCTTCCCGCTGCCGATCGAAATCTTGCCGTTCGGCGCGACCGCCACCCGCCGCGCGGTCGAAGCGGCCGCCGACGCGGCGGGATGCCCGGGGCCGGCGTTGCTGCGCATGGCGCAAAACGGCCACGCTTTCGTCACGGATGGTGGGCACTGGCTCCTCGACGCCCAGTTGCAGCGCATTGCCGATCCGCAGGATCTTACGAACAGGCTTTCCGCCATTCCGGGCGTCATGGAACATGGTTTGTTCATCGGCCTCGCCGGGGCTGCTATCCTTGCCGGTCCGGATGGGGTTCGCCTGGTCGAACGACCTTGATCTCAAGCCCGAAGGGAGTGCGCCTATGATCGCCCGTCTCTGCACGCGTCACGTTGTGGCTGCGCTGATCGCGCTGTTTGTGATCGGCATCGTTCGCCCGGCTTTGGCTCAGGCTCCGGCCGCGCCCGGTCCGCAGCCGTCTCCCGCAGCGCTACTACTGGCCAAGCAAATCGTCGAGATCAAAGGCGTTCAGAGCATGTTCGCGCCGCTGGTGCGCGGTGTGGTCGAAAAAACCAAGAATATGTTCATGCAAACCAATTTCATGTGGGCCGAGGATCTCGACCAAGTTGCGGCGATCGAGGAGAACAAATTGGCTCCGCGCGTCAGCGAGCTCGTCGACGCTACTGCGCGCATGTATGCCCAGCACTTCACCGAGGCGGAATTAAAGCAGTTGCTGGCCTTCTACCAGTCGCCGGTCGGCAAGAAGGCTATTGTCGAGGAACCGAAGGTGCTCGACGAGGCGATGGCCTATGCCGGTAGCTGGGGGGACAACCTGTCCCAGGAAGTCATTGGCGACATGCGCGACCAGATGAAGAAGCGCGGCCACGATATGTAAAGCGAACACAGCAAAATGGCTGATTACGACGTCGATCTTTTCGTTATTGGAGGCGGCTCGGGCGGCGTGCGCGCGGCGCGTATTGCCGCTGAGCACGGCGCGCGCGTGATGGTTGCCGAGGAATATCGCCTCGGTGGCACCTGCGTCATCCGCGGCTGCGTGCCGAAGAAGCTATTGGTCTATGCGTCGCGCTTTCGCGGCGAGTTCGAGGATGCCGCCGGCTACGGCTGGACGGTGCCGCAAACCTCGTTCGATTGGGCGACCTTGATCGCAAACAAGGATCGGGAAATCGCACGCCTCGAAGCGGCTTACGGCGCCACCCTCAACAAGGCCGGCGTCAAAGTGGCGAAAAGCCGCGCCGTCCTTGTCGACCCTCACACGGTACAATTGGCGAGCGGCGAGCGCGTGCGCGCGGCATACGTCTTGATTGCCACCGGCGGTACCCCGAGCTACGGCGATCCCATTCCCGGCATTGAGAACGCCATCTCTTCGAACGAAGCTTTTCATCTTCCCGAACTGCCCCGCAGTGTCTTGGTGCAAGGTGGCGGCTACATCGCCGTCGAGTTTGCCGGCATTTTTGCCGGGCTGGGTTCTCACGTGACGCTGGTTTATCGCGGTGAGAATATTTTGCGCGGTTTTGACGATGACGTGCGTCAGCATTTGCGCGTCGAGTTGGAAGCCCACGGCATAAAGGTTCTGACCGGCTGCAAAGTTGCGGCCATTGAAAATGCCGGTGGACATTATTCGGTACAGCTGTCGAGCGGCAATTGCATCGCCGCCGATAGCGTCATGTTCGCGACCGGCAGGTATCCCAACGTGTCCAAGCTCGGGCTCGCCGAGGCGGGCGTCGAGACAGCCAAGGACGGCAGCATCGCGGTCGACGACTATTCACGCACCACGGCGCCGAACATTTACGCCGTGGGTGACGTCACCAACCGCATCAATCTCACGCCGGTCGCGATCCGAGAGGGCCATGCTTTCGCCGACACCGTATTCGGCGGCAGGGCCACCGCCGTCGATCATACTAACGTTCCGACGGCGGTGTTCTCGGAGCCTGAGGTTGGCACGGTCGGCCTCACCGAGACGCAGGCCCGCGCACGGCTGGCACGCACCGACATTTACAAGGCGGTATTCAAGCCGCTCAAAGCGACGCTCTCCGGCCGCGATACGATGGTCCTGATGAAGCTTGTCGTCGATGGCCTGTCCGACCGCGTCGTCGGCTGCCACGTGGTCGGCGAGGGCGCCGCCGAAATGGCTCAGGTCGCCGCAATCGCCGTTCGGATGGGCATCAAAAAAGCCGACTTTGACGCCACGATTGCGCTGCATCCGACCGCTGCCGAGGAACTGGTCACCATGCGCAAGAAGACCGCGAGCTTCGCCCGGGAAGCCGCGGAATAAGCGACATTTTCCGGGCCTGTCGCGGCCCGGGGCCGTTGTGTATATATCCGCTGTCATTCCGGCCAAACCGCCTAGGCGGCGAAGGCCGGAATCCATAACCACCCTACGTGAATATGGATTCCGGGTTCGCCGTTACGTTGGCGTTCCGAAATGACGGTTTGGAGATGCGTATGTCGAAACTCATAAACGCGGTGAAGTGGGGTGCGGATTCCTGGCGCGGCAAGCCGATCCTCCAAGTGCCGGATTATCCCGACGCCAAGGCGCTGGCCGACGTCGAGTCGCAGCTTGCCACTTTTCCGCCGTTGGTCTTTGCCGGCGAGGCGCGCAATCTCAAAGCTGCGCTGGCCAAGGTTGCGGGCGGCCAAGCTTTCCTGCTGCAAGGCGGCGATTGCGCCGAAAGCTTTGCCGAGCACGGCGCCAACAATATCCGCGACTTCTTCCGCGTCTTTTTGCAGATGGCGGTGGTTCTCACCTATGCCGCGGCTTGCCCGGTGGTAAAGGTCGGCCGCATCGCCGGTCAGTTCGCCAAGCCGCGCACGTCGCCGACCGAAAAGCAAAACGGCGTCGAACTGCCGGTCTATCGCGGCGATATCATCAACGGCACCGACTTCACGCCGCAAGCGCGGACACCGGAGCCGCGCCGGCAATTGGAGGCCTATCGCCAATCCGCTGCGACGCTCAATCTTCTGCGCGCCTTCGCCAAAGGCGGTTATGCGAGTCTCGACAATGTGCATCGCTGGATGCTCGAATCCGTGAGCGGCTCGCCGCAGTCCAAGCGCTACCGCGATTTGGCCGACCGTGTTTCCGGCGCGCTCGACTTCATGCGCGCCTGCGGCCTGACCTTCGCCGTCGATTCCAGCCTCGGCACCACCGATTTCTACACCAGCCACGAGGCGCTGCTGCTCGGCTACGAGCAGGCCTTCACCCGCGTCGATTCGACGACCGGCGACTGGTACTGCACGTCGGGCCACATGGTGTGGATCGGCGACCGCACCCGGCAGGCGGATCATGCCCATGTCGAATATTGCCGCGGCATCAAGAATCCGCTCGGTCTGAAAACCGGCCCGACGCAGAAGCCGGACGAGCTTTTAAAGCTCATCGACATTCTCGATCCGGATAACGAGCCCGGCCGCCTGACGCTGATCTGCCGTGTCGGCGCCGACAAGGTCGCCGACCTGCTGCCGGCCATGGTGCGTGCCGTCAAACGCGAGGGCCGCAACGTGGTGTGGTCCTGCGATCCGATGCACGGCAACACCATCACCTCGGTGACCGGCTACAAGACCCGGCCGTTCGACCAGATCCTCAAGGAGGTTCGCGGCTTCTTTCAGGTCTGCGCCGCCGAAGGCGTCTATCCCGGCGGCGTGCATCTGGAAATGACCGGCAAGGACGTCACCGAATGCACCGGCGGCGCCCGCGCCATCAGCGACGAGGACCTTAACGACCGCTATCACACGGTGTGCGACCCACGGCTCAATGCCGAGCAGTCGATCGATCTTTCGTTCTTGCTGGCCGACCTGCTCAAATCCAAGCGCGAGGGCATGGCGACAGTCCTGCCTGCGGTCGCAGGGCTGTAACCGGGTAGGCAGTTGTTTTAGACCTTCGCCATGAACGAACGTCCCGCCGACCGTCTGGCCATTGCCGTGGCGCAGCTCAACCCGATCGTCGGCGACGTATCCGGCAATCTCGAGCGCGCCCGCAAGGCCCGTGCGCAGGCTGCTCGCGAGGGCGCCGACCTTGTCGCTTTCTCCGAGCTTTTCATCGCTGGTTATCCGCCCGAAGATTTGGTGCTCAAGCCGGCGTTCCAGGCCGCGTGCCGGGCGGCGGTCGACGACTTGGCGCGTGACACCGCCGATGGCGGCCCGGCCGTGCTGATGGGAGCGCCGTGGGTGGAGGACGGCAAGCTCTACAACGCCTATGCATTGCTGACGGGCGGTCACATCGACACCATCCGCTTTAAGGTCAACCTGCCGAATTACGGCGTTTTCGACGAAAAGCGCGTCTTTGCCTCCGGGCCGGTGCCCGGGCCCGTCAACTTTCGCGGTGTGCGGCTAGGCCTGCCGGTCTGCGAGGACACCTGGACCGACTGGGGCGATTACGAAAACGTCGTCGAATGCCTCGCTGAGACCGGCGCCGAGCTGCTCATCGTGCCCAACGGCTCGCCCTATTGGCGCGACAAGATCGACGTGCGGCTCAACGTCTGCGTGGCGCGCGTCACCGAGTCGGGTTTGCCGCTGATCTACATCAACCAGGTCGGCGGCCAGGACGAGTTGGTGTTCGACGGCGCGTCGTTTGCGCTCAATGCCAACCGCTCGATCGCCTTCCAGCTGCCGGCGTTCCGCGAAATGGTGGTGATGACGCAGTGGTCACGCACCGATGCCGGCTGGTCCTGCGCGCAGGGGCCGATGGCGCCAGCCGAGGATTTGGACAAATCGGATTACGCCGCCTGCGTGCTTGGCTTGCGCGATTACGTCGACAAGAATCGCTTCAAAGGCGTCGTGCTCGGACTCTCCGGCGGCATCGATTCGGCGCTGTGTGCGGCTATGGCAGTCGATGCACTGGGCAGCGAACGCGTGCGCTGCGTGATGCTGCCCTATCGCTATACCTCGCATGAGTCGCGAACCGACGCCGCTGCGGCCGCCGAGGCGCTCGGCGTGCGGTATGACATCGTACCGATCGAAAGTGCGGTGCACGGCCTCGAAACGGCGCTCGCCGGCGTTTTTTCTGGCGCGCCGCGCGACGTGACCGAGGAGAATTTGCAGGCGCGCGCCCGCGGCGTGATCCTGATGGCGATCTCCAACAAGTTCGGCTTGATGGTGGTGACGACGGGGAACAAGTCGGAAATGTCAGTCGGGTATGCCACGCTCTACGGCGACATGAACGGCGGCTTCAATCCAATCAAGGATCTCTACAAGACCGAAGTCTACCGGCTGGCGCGGCTGCGCAACGGCTGGAAGCCTGACGGCGCGCGCGGTCCCGATCGCGCGGTGATTCCCGAGAATGTCATCACCCGGGCGCCGAGCGCGGAGCTGCGCGAGAACCAGACCGACCAGGACACGCTGCCGCCCTACGACGCGCTCGACCAGATTCTCGAACGGCTGGTCGAGCGTGAGGAATCCACCGCGGACATCGTTGCCGCTGGCTTCGACCGCGACACCGTGATGAAGATCGAGCGCATGCTCAATTTGGCGGAATATAAGCGGCGGCAGGCCGCGCCGGGCGTGAAGGTGACGCTGAAGAATTTTGGCCGCGACCGCCGCTATCCGATCGTCAATCGCTTCAACAACTAGACCCTGATCGATCTAGAGCGGATTCCGATCGTATTCATGCATAGCCTGCATGCTTGAAGTAATTGACTGCTTCAAGCGCGCTGAGGCTGCGCGCGAACGAGCCGATGCGGCGGCACAGACGGCGGACAGTTCG
>Ga0182024_10013214_pt1 | contig 16173 bp, 17 predicted proteins | sample P32metaG_FD_120480 | JGI IMG/M metagenome (GOLD analysis project Ga0182024, IMG submission 120480) | Permafrost microbial communities from Stordalen Mire, Sweden - P3-2 metaG (Illumina Assembly) | ecosystem: Environmental > Terrestrial > Soil > Wetlands > Permafrost | place: Sweden: Stordalen... | reverse complement strand
GTTGCACGGCCCCATCTCCACCGGGCATAACTCGCTGGCCGGGTTCATTTACTTCGGAACCTTCCTGGCGTTTGTCTTCCAGACCATCACGGGCTTCGCGCTCTACTCGAGCATGAGCAACTCATGGCTGCCGCGCATGTTTGTCTGGATTGTCCCCCTGATGGGCGGCGAATTTGGCGTGCGCTTCTGGCACCACCTCTTCCTGTGGTTCTTTGTCACGTTCATCATCGTTCACATCTATCTCTCCTTCTATCACGATTACATCGAGGGCCGAGGCACGGTATCCTCGATCATAGGCGGATGGAAGTTCGATCGGGTGGAGAAGAGTGACAGAAAACCCCGGGCTTAAGACTCAAGACAAGATGCTGGTGCTGGGCCTGGGCAACGTCCTTATGGGCGACGAAGGCATCGGTGTTTACGTTGTCAGGGCTTTGGAACAGAAACTGGCCCAGCTTAACCTGGCGGCCCATGTAGAATGCCTGGACGGCGGTACCGGCGGCTTTACGCTGCTGGAGCCGCTGCAAGGCGCCGGCCGCGTCATCCTCGTGGATGCAGCCGCCGACGGCAATCCGGAAGGTACCGTCTCGCGCACCACGCCGCGCTTTTCCCGCGACTATCCACCCACGCTTACCGCCCACGACATCGGCGTCAAAGATCTGCTGGATGTGTTCTACATCCAGGGTGGAGGCCCGGAGGTGGTGCTCTACGCCATCACGATCGATCCCCACCAGCCGATCCGAATGAGCCTATCCGCGGAAGGCGAAAAGGCCGCCGCCATTGCCGCGGATCGGATTTTGGCGGAACTCGAAGCGGCCTTCCCCGGCGAATAGACCACACCTCCCGATCAGAGAAAATCTAGGGCTGCAGCGGTCGACCAGGTTCTGGCGGCTTTCGACCCGGCCATTCCGAGCCTGCACCAACTGCTTCGTTTTCATTGAATCGTCCTCGATTGATGACCATCGAATCGGCCTTCGTTTCATATTTATAGAGAAGTTAACTTTCGTATTGGGTATCCATTTGACTCAGGTAGGCCCAACCTGTAGGGTTCGGGGTCATACCCATAACACAATCTGTTGTGGGAACCTGAGTCAAATGGATACCCAGTAACTTTCGTTTCTTATTTTTCTGGAATATCTTGTGACCCGCAAGAATCAGGCGGCACGCCTGGTTGTGCAAATTATCTGTGCGAACGCCGACAGACCGGCTCGACCTGTGTCAATCCCGCCCGCTGGTCCGCACACTGAGGCTGTCCCCACAGCCTGGAGGTTCTATGCAAAAGCCACTCTGCATTGTGCTTGCGCTCGCGTGCGCATGCGCCAATTCCGGGATTGAACAAAGCTCCAAGTCCCCCCGTCTCCAAATCCTCAAGCAGCCTGGCGGTCTCTGACCAGGCCAAAGTCCCGGCGGTCCTGGATTACTGGATTGCCGAGCGGATGGCCAACGCGCGCCCCATGCCGCTCCCCGTTGTAGACCCCGAAACGATGACTCCATTCAGCGCTGCCTCCCCGCAGGGACCGACCGGAGGAGGCCCAGCCGGGCACACCCAGGGCTTGGGATGGAAGCGGATGCAAAAAAGATCGTGGGGGGATTACAGTTTTCGACGGTCTTTTACGCACTCAAAGATGAGGGCGAATGCAAAGGCAAAGCCCGTTCCCGCTTTGCGGTTCGGCGCGACGGTCCGATCGGACTGTCCTGGAGCTGCGCAACAACCTTGAAACATAAGCAAATAGGAGGAAATTTTTATGAAAAACGTTTTGGTACAAAGTGCTTTCGGTCGCTCAAACTCAGTTTGCGCCGCCGTCCTGATATTGGGGCTGCTGGTGTCCTGTCGTGGCGCGTATTCGCAGGCCACGAAACCTGACGGTCGTCCTCGATTCGAGCCGGCTTCAGTCGATGTTCCCGCAGGCAACGACTGCATCCTTCACCCCGAAGGGATTTCAGACGCGGAGCAATCCATTCCCGTCAGCGCCGATGAGGACGGTCGAGTCCGCTTTCAGGCAGTACGTGCAACGCCGCTGGATCGCGTCACCGCGCTGGCGCTCGATTGCACCGATTCCAGAGGAATTAGCAGTACCTATTCGATTGATCTTCAGTCGGAGGAGACTTTCGCACCGCGTCCGTTCGACCCGATCCGCGCGAATTTGGCGTTTCGGCCGGCTCTTACCGGAGACCCGCTCAGCTACACGCAGCAGGAACTGATCAAGGCCGGCTACGGAGTGCGCCCCGATCCGAGTATGAATCCGGATGGATACCAAAGCTGGCTGGCTGCGGCGAGAGTGCCGGCATACAGGCTTCATAGCGCCCCACGGCACCCGTTGGCGCTCCAGGGCTCGCACCCGCGTTCGATGGCTGAACCCTCCATCGCCCCGTCCACCGGGCCGGAATCCACCGAGGCATATTCCGCCGAGCCAGAACCGGAAATAGACGCGAATGTCATTACGACTCCATCTTCCGGCTGGACGGGCGCAGTTCTCAAGGGTTCTTTCAAAAAGGGCAAGACCGCCGCCGACACCACTAGTTATGTGCTGAATTCAGCCACCTGGAATGTCCCCTCGCTAACTCCCGGCGGCTTCGACACCGGCACCACCGCGATGACGGTATGGAACGGGCTGGGCAATGTTTTTCAAGCCATCCTCGATGTACAGACGACATCGACAGCCGCAGCCTACGGCATTCATCGCCAGGACTTCGACCCACATACGGCCGGAACCGACACCGGGGGAACACGATTTACCCCAAACGCCGGCGACACTATCTTTGCCCAGGAGTGGTATTGCGACGCCAAGGGCAATGTGAATCTGACAGGTGGGTATGCGTGCACATATATGTCTGACAGCCCTCAAGGCGTTTTTTGGGCATGCGATTCGGCTACGACCACCGTCGATGACTGCATTTCATACAAACTTAAGCCAGCCGACCTGGCGAACGGCAAACTTGGATTTTGGGCGGATTTCATTATCGAAGATGACACCGACGAGTTTGTCAAGAATTCGGCCGAGTGGCCCGATTTCTCGCCCGTGACGATGCTCGGAGCCGCCTGTGTGGTCAAGGGCAGCGGCGCCACCACGTCCGGGGCGTTGAAGTGTGAAAAGTGGGTGTCGGCTGCGGCCGGAACCGATGGCTCCGTACACTCAAAAACCGATCCGACAATCAATTTGTTGACCGACGCCAATATAAGCAATCCGATGGTGCGCGGCGACGGGCATCTCGGCATCACGCTTCCAGCCGGCGGAGTCAAGTGGACCGAGTACCAGACGAATGTCTACCAATGGAATGGCAGCAACTTCAACACCTTCTCGGTGTCCTGCGCGAGTTCCATTGGGGTTGGGGCAAATAGCCGCGGATTAACGGGCGGAACGCCGTGGACCACTGGCTGCCGCCCGGCCGCGGACGGGAACTATAACGTGTACCAGATGCAGACCGGTGGCGCCTGGGTCGACATGCAGAACGACATTGCTACGCAGATCGCGGTCTCCCCGTTGGCGAAAACCATCCCTTGGGCGATCAACGCGGCTGGACAGATCCTTTACTGGAACGGGAGCAAGTTCGTCGAGAACGCCGCAGGTGGCTGCGCCACGTCGATTGGTGTTGGACCGAATTCGCGCGGACTGACGAACGGAACTCCATGGATCACCGGCTGCACCTTCGGTGCCGGCGGGAACCATGGCATATACCAAATGCAAACCGGTGGCAAATGGGTGCAGATGCAGAACGACGTTGCCATACAGGTTGCCGTCGGGCCGGATAACATCGCATGGGCCATCAACGCTGCTGGAGATATCCTTTACTGGAACGGAAGCAAGTTTGTCGTGAATGCGGACGGCGGCTGCGCCACGTCGATTGGTGTCGGACCGAACTCCCGCGGGCTGACCAACGGAACTCCCTGGATCACCGGCTGCAGCGCCGATGCGTTTGGGAATCACCCCATTTACCAGATGCAAACCGGCGGCAAATGGGTTGAGATGCAGACCGGCGTCGGATTTCAGATCGCAGTATCGGAAGCCGGCAAAGCGTGGGCACTCTCGACGCTTAGGTAACGCGCTGGGGCCAGGAGTTCTCATGCGGCGTTGGGAGATCCTGGTCCCTGGCGTTCAGGTACGCCTCCTTGAAGAAGCGAACGCTTAAACCTGGCTCAAGATCCCTTGGTCCTGGATACTCCCCTGGAAGGATATTGGGAATGTTCATCTTGGGGGGGTGGATTCTCAATGTGCGTTTTGCGCGTTTTTCGGGGATCCGAGGCTTACTTTGCGGTGTGATCGGAGAATTGCATGTTGCCGCTAAGATTCCGCGCCAATTGTCTTTTACGCCACCACAAGTTATGATTATTCACATGCAGGATAGACTCTGTTGTCGCTACTCGACGCCGCTTCGCGCGCAGAGGTGACCTGAGTCTGAAAGTCTGATCGAGTTTCAAGGTTTCTTCAAGGCCCGCGACGCAGCTCACGCTGCCGCGGGCTTTCTACTTCTACGGAAAAAGGAAAACATGACCGAAGCTATTGCAGTGAAAGAGACAAAGGCTCAGCGTGCCGAGCGTCTCAAGCGCGAAAAGAACCCGTGGGAAGCCTTCGATGAGGTGCGCGCCTTCGCGCGTGCCGGCCGCTCCAGCGTCGTACCCGAGTGGGCCTCGCTGTATTTCAAATGGTGGGGCATCTATACCCAGGGCGACGGCGTTGGCGCTACCGGAGGCAAAGGCGGCGAGGGCCTGGCCTCCGATTACTTCATGATGCGAATCGCCATACCCAACGGGATCGTGTCTGCTAGCCAACTCCGCGTCATCGCTCAACTCACAAAGAAGTATGCGCGCAACCTGGCCGATATCACGGTCCGCCAGGCCATCCAGCTTCACTGGCTCACCATCGAGTCGCTGCCCGAAGTGGTGGATGCACTCAGCGCAGTTGGGCTCTCGCCCAGAGGCGCCTGCGGCGACGTGGTGCGCAACGTCACGGGCTGCCCGCTGGCCGGAGTCGCCGGCGACGAACTGATTGACGCCGCGCCCCTGGCCCGTGAGATCGCTCAATTGCTCGCTGGGAATCCCGAATTCTATAACCTGCCGCGCAAATTCAAGATCTCTGTGACTGGTTGCCCTTCGTGGTGCAGCAATCCGGAGATCAATGACATTGGCCTCACCGCGGTAAAGCACGAAGGACAGGTTGGTTACTCGCTCCGCGTCGGCGGCGGGCTTTCGAGGGAGCCGCATATCGCCGTGCGGCTGAACGCTTTTATTCTTCCCCACCAGACCGTTGCTGTTGTTCGCGGCGTGACCGAAATCTTCCGCGACCAACAGGGTTTGCGCGAAAGCCGCGAGCGCGCACGCATGAAGTATCTCTTCCTTAAAGAAGGTTGGACGGCCGACAGATTCCTGGCCGAACTCCAGTCCCGGCTCGATTTCACGCTGTTGCCCGGCGCGCCAGAGCAGGTGCCGAATGACGTCTTTCGCGACCACGCCGGCATAACTCCCCAACGTCAGCCCGGTTTGAGTTCCGTCGGCGCCTCCGTCCTGCGCGGGCGCGTCACTGGAGACCAGTTGGAATCTGTTGCCGATCTGGCGGAACGTTTCGGCAGCGGAGCCTTGCGCACCACCGTCTCCCAAAATCTGCTGTTCATTGATATTCCCAACAACAAAACTGCCTCTTTGATTCGAGAGCTTGGCCAGATCGATCTTCAGGTGGAGGGCTCTTCGTTCTGGCGCGGCGCCATTGCCTGCACCGGCACCGAGTTCTGCAAGCTGGCTATCACTGAGACCAAAGGCTTCACCCGTTGGCTTGTCGACGAACTTGAAGAACGCCTGCCAGGATTTGACCAGGAGCTCAAGCTCAACGTTACGGGCTGCCCGAACGGATGTGGCCAGCACTGGGTTGCCGACATCGGCATCGAAGGTAAAAAGATCAAACAAGAAGGCGAGCTCACAGACGCTTACTACTTCTGCCTCGGTGGGGCGGTAGGCCAGCACGCGGCGGTCGCTCGGCCGGTTGGATACAGGTGCCCTGCACCGCTGGTCCCCGATGCAATCGAACGCCTGCTGCGTGAATACCTGGCTGACCGCTGGCCGGGCGAGAACCTGCGCGCGTGGTTCAGCCGCCACTCCAACGATGAACTCCGCGCACACCTGGCCGGTGAGATTCTTGCCGCCGTCGAACGCGATTTGCCAACAGGTCCCGTTCCACACGGAGTGGCGGAATGAGGTTCCAAAAATGAACATGTTGCCGATCTTTCTCAAACTTGCCGGCCGCGACTGCCTCCTTGTTGGCGCAGGCAATGTGGCACTGGACAAAATCGGAAACCTGCTGAACACAGGACTCCGGCTGCGTGTCGTCGCTCCCGATGCCAAACCTGAAGTCCGCCGATTGGACAGCGAAGGAAAGCTGGAATGGCTTGAGCGCCGCTTCGAAACCACCGACCTCGACGGCAACTTCCTGGTAGTCGCCGCGACCGATTCCGCTGACGTGAACACGGCTGTTTATAGGGGATGCGTTGAGCGCAATATTTTGTGCAACAGCGTCGACGACATTCCCAACTGCGATTTCTTTTTCGGTTCCGTGGTGAGTCGCGGCAATCTGCAGATCGCCATTTCCACCACCGGGGAAAGCCCCGCCGTCGCCCAGCGGCTGCGTCGCGAGATTGATGCGCAGCTCCCGCAAGATCTCGGCGAATGGCTTCAGAGTCTCGGACAAATTCGCCGCGATGTTCTTGAAGTGCATCCGCGCAGTGAGGCGCGCAAGTTGCTGTTGCATCGACTGGCCCAGCGCTCGGTCTGCGAATCCGCATCCTGTCCGTCGCGTCAGATGGCTCTCGCGCCGCTCAAGGGCAAGCCTGAAGCCGTCTCCGACCCCGTTTCCGGCAATGTTTCTCTTGTAGGAGCTGGCCCCGGTGACCCCAACCTGCTCACTGTCAGGGCGATGCGTCTTATCCAGGCAGCTGACGTGATCCTTCACGACGACCTCGTTCCGAAGGCCATTCTCGAGCTCGCATCGCCCAGCGCAAAGATAGTCAACGTCGGCAAGCGCTGCGGCACAAAGACCATCACTCAAGATGAAATCAATGCGCTCATGATCCACCACGCCCGAGCCAACCATAGCGTAGTTCGCCTCAAGAGTGGCGACCCGCTCATCTTCGGCCGCGCGGCGGAAGAGGTTGCCGCGCTCGCCGAAGCCCGCGTGGCCTATGAAATCGTCCCCGGAATTACGGCCGCGCTTGCAGCCGCCGCGGCCATCGGTTGCTCTCTCACTGACCGCAACAACGCCTCGAATGTCACTTTTTCTACCGGCCACCACGCGCAATCGCACAACCAATCGCCGCTGCCCGCAATTGAAGACACAACGCGCGTGGTCTACATGCCGGGCCGCGACCTTCATCTGCTCGCCGAGGAGTGGCTGCAGCAAGGCCTCCCGCCAGACTTTCCCTGTGCCATCGTCTCCCACGCGGCTCAACCGAGCCAGCAAGTTCTCTACACCACTTTGGCCTCTTTGGGCGAGTTCGCGCCCGCCGCTGCTCCCAGCCTGCTGATCGCCGGATGGACAGTCCGCTCCAATGCTTCCACAACCCAATCTCTCGCCGAAAGCAATCAAGTCACAGCTCGAATCTGAATTCACCGTCCAGGGGCCCACTATGTCAAAAGCTAACTCAGTTGCATCCAGCCGCGGCATTTCGCTCGACGTGTATGCCGTCTCACTCGCACTCGTGCTTGCATTGCTTGTACGCCTTAACCTGATTCCGCCTATCAAGTGGTAACAGCGGCGCCGGAGTCAAGCAATCGAGTTAGCGCGCAATGCTCACGTGAGCCCTTCCCGCAAGGAGAACCCCATGGCCACCATCGCTATTTCTGCCTCCAGGCCCACCAGTATCGGTCGTCGAATTATTGCCCTGATCCCGGGCTTGCTCCTATTGGCAGCCGTGGGTTACGCAGGAAAGTTTATTGAACAGTCCATCGCCGCCTACACCAAGTCCCATCACATCACCTTCCCCAACATTGAATACGTTCTCTGGGCCATCGTGCTCGGACTGCTCATCGCGAACACAACGGGCGTGCCCCAGGTATTTCAGCCCGGCGTTGCCACCTATGAATTCTGGCTGAAGGCGGGAATCGTCCTGCTTGGTTCGCGCTTCCTTCTCGGAGATGTTCTCCACCTGGGCGGAATCTCTCTGTTGCTGGTGGCCGTCGCGCTCACACTCTCGCTCACATTCATGCATGTGCTGGGCCGCAGCTTCAAACTCAAACCCAAGCTCACTTCGCTGCTTGCCATCGGCTCCGCTATCTGCGGCGTGTCTGCCATCATCGCCGCCAAGCCCTCGATTGATGCCGACGATGAAGATGCCTCATACGCCATCGCGGCTATTCTTGCTCTCGGTGCTATTTCGCTCTTCACGTTTCCGCTCATTGGTCACTCGCTCCACCTCAGCGACAAGGCCTATGGCCTGTGGGCTGGCCTGGCCGTTGACAACACCGCGGAAGCAACCGCCGCCGGCGCTCTTTACTCCGATGCCGCAGGCAAGGTGGCCGTCCTGGCCAAGACCACGCGCAACGCCCTCATCGAATTTGTCGTGCTCGCATACGCCATCTATTGGGCATCTCGCGGCGAGGCGCAAGTTATCGGCAACAAGGCCGCATTCCTGTGGCGCAAATTCCCTAAATTTGTCCTTGGTTTCCTCCTCATTTCCTTGCTGGCAACGCTCGGCTTCTTCACCAAGCCACAATTAACAAGTCTCGCAAACCTGTCGCGCTGGGCATTCCTTCTGACCTTTGCCGGAGTAGGCCTGCGCACTAACCTCCGAGAGCTCGGTAAGCAAGGATGGAGGCCATTTGCAGTTGGCGCCATAGGTGAAGTCTTCATAGCTCTTGTAACTCTCGGGCTGGTATACGGCGCGGATCGGTCCCTCCATCTGTAAGCGGACTTACTGCTGCGCAGATGCGCACACATTCATAACTCGCGGAAGTTAGCTCAATGTGTGGCGAGTTTTCAGCTGAGCTACTAACTCCACCCGCCTCGCTATCTCCATCGGAAGATTCGCAGAGAAATTGCGAACGGTACCACAAACCACGCCACCAGTATTCCCACCTGCGTCATCATCTGCCCCAAGCTCGTCCCTTGCAACATGTTTCCCCGCATTGCCTCGATGGCCGCAGTCAGTGGCAGCGCCTTTACCAGGGGCTGAATCACAGCGGGGAATCGAGTTGCCGAGAAGAACACACCCGACAGAATCCACATTGGAAGCATCACCAAGTTCATCAGCCCTGACACTGCTTCCATAGTCTTCGCACGCGATGAAACCAGCAGGCCAAGCCCTGAAAATGCCAACGAGGTCAGCAGACACAGCAGTCCTAGTTGCCACAACGGGCCGCGAAACGGCACGCCGAACGCCAGGCGGGCAAAGCCCAGGAACGCCGCAACTTCAATGATCAGCATGGCCAGACGCGACAGCAGAAACGATGCCAGGTATTGCCACTTCGGCATGGGCGAAGCCACCAGCCGCTTCAGCAGTTTTTTCTGGCGCGCCTCGACGATGGAGAAGCCAAGCCCCCACATGGCCGAACCCATCAGGTTCATGCCCAGCAGGCCCGGCACCACAAAGTCGATGTACCGCGCCCCCGTCTCATGCACCAATTCATTCCGGGCCTTCACCGCATCGCGCCGTCCAGCGGCCGCTTGAATGGCCCGGTCCGCGAGCAATCGCGCGTTGCGCGCATCGGGGTTGGTGTCGTCATACTTGTAGGCCACTGCATCCGGCCTCTGAATCGCAAGCAGCAGAATCTTGCCGGTCGCCAGCTCGTGTGCTCCCTCGGCCTCGTCCATGGTCTCAGCGGTCAGTCCCTTGTCAGCAGCCAGCGCCTGGGTCAGTTGCGCGGTTGTTGCGCCCACTTGCAGCACATCCGCAGGCCGGTTGCGGAACGCAATGCCCAGCCCTACCGCGAGAAGAATGGGGAAAAAGAAAATCCAGAAAATTGCCTCCGGCTCGCGCAAAAACAGGCGAAACCGCACCATCGTCAGTTGATAAAGGCTGCTCGTTTCCAGGCTGCTTTTCTTCGGGCTACTCATCGCGCAAATTCCTTCCTGTCAGCCGCACAAACACATCTTCAAGTGTTGCTGAGTGCGTGCGAAACTCGCTCAAATGCAGGCCCTGTTCGTTGAGCGCAACGAAGATCCGCGGCACCGCCAAGTGCAACTCACTCACCGAGAGCTGGTGTAGCCCCGCATCCACGCGGTGCGATTGCACGCCGGGAATAGCCGTCAACAGAGCCACATCTACCACGCCGTGGCCGCTGGCCGTCTCACTCGCTTCGCCTACGCTCACCGCAAATTCCACAATGTCTTCGCCGCCCACCGTGCCAATCAGTTGCTGCGGCGTGCCCAGCGCAATCACCTTTCCGTGATCCATAATCGCCACGCGGTCGCACAGCCGCTCGGCCTCATCCATATAGTGCGTGGTCAGGATGATGGTGCGGCCAGCCTGCTTCAAGTCATCCACCAGGTCCCACAAGTGGCGTCGCGCCTGCGGATCGAGCCCCGTCGTCGGCTCATCCAGAAACAGCAACTCCGGATCGCCTACAAGCGCGCAGGCCATCGCCAGCCTTTGCTTTTGGCCGCCAGAAAGTCCGCCCACGCGCGCGCTGCGCTTCTCCTCCAGCTGCGCCGTCCTGATCGACTCATCTACGGAAATACCGCGCTTGAAGAAGCTACGGAACATCCTCAGCGTCTCTTCCACCGTAAGCTTTTCAGGAAACTGCGTCTCCTGCAGCTGAATGCCGATTCGCTGCCGCAGCGCGTCGGCTCCGGTGCGCCAGTTCAACCCCAGAACCTCCACCGTCCCCTCATCCGGTGCTGTCAGTCCCTCGCAGATTTCAATGGTCGTCGTCTTCCCTGCCCCGTTCGGGCCCAGCAATCCAAAGCATTCACCCCGCGGCACCTCCAGGTCCAGCCCGTCCACCGCCTGCACGTCCGTAAAGGCTTTGCGAACGCCCCGCAACAGCAGGGAGGGACCGTCCGCCTGAGCCCCTGCTCGCGTCCCCAAATCCGTCACGTCCAAACCGGCCCTGTCGCTCATCGCCTCCGCCTCCAAGTCTCTCAGCCCACCCGTCATCGCTCAGACTACCCTATTTTCGCTTCAACTCCTTGAAGAATAGATGCTTCGCCAGCTCTCCCTCAAAGCCCCGTGCCCCATCCTTTTGCCTTCTGGTTGGCGAATGGGTGGGAGACCACGACTCACGACCAGCATCCTGATGGAAGCAGTTTCCTTAGTTCCCGACTGCGGGTAAACTAGTTCTATGGCGGATATTCAGCGCAGGAAAACACCTACGGTCATAATCGGGAATGTTCGCGTCGGCTGGGAGGTCCCGGTCGTCGTGCAGTCCATGACCAATACCGACACGGCAGACATTCCCGGCACCATCGAACAGGTGGCGGCACTGGCCCAGGCCGGCTCAGAGATCGTGCGCGTCACGGTCAACAACGAAGAGGCCGCGGCCGCCGTGCCTCATATCGTTGAGGGCCTTGACAAGCGCGGCCTGCGCGTTCCCATCGTGGGCGACTTCCACTACAACGGCCACCTGCTGCTCAAAAAGTTTCCCGCCACTGCGCGGGCGCTGGCCAAGTACAGGATCAATCCCGGCAACGCATCCATTGGGAAAAAAGACAACGACAACTTTCAGGTCATGGTCGAATGCGCCGTCGAAAACCAGAAGCCCGTTCGCATCGGCGTCAACTGGGGCTCGCTCGATCAGGCTCTGCTGACGCGCATGATGGACGCGAACTCGAAGCTTGCCGAGCCGCTTCCCGCGCGCGACGTAATGATGGAAGCTATGGTTGTGAGCGCGCTCGACTCCGCCAAAGCCGCCGAGCACTTCGGCCTTCGTCCCGACCAGATTATTCTCTCCGCCAAGGTTTCCGGCGTCCGCGATCTCATCGACGTCTATACCGCTCTCGCCGCCCGGTGCAGCTATGTACTCCATCTGGGCCTGACTGAAGCCGGCATGGGCGCCAAGGGCCTCATCGCATCCACCGCCGGCCTTGCGCCGCTGCTGCTCTCCGGCATTGGAGACACCATTCGCGTCAGCCTCACGCCCAAACCCAACGGCGACCGGACTGAAGAAGTTTTAGCCGCGCAGCAGATCTTGCAATCGCTTGGCATCCGCAGCTTCATGCCGCAAGTAACAAGCTGCCCCGGCTGCGGCCGCACCACCAGCACCTATTTCCAGGAGCTGGCTGAGCAGATCCAGAGCTACCTCCGGACTTCAATGCCTGAGTGGCGCAAGAAGTATCCCGGCGTTGAAGAACTCAAACTCGCTGTGATGGGCTGTGTAGTCAATGGCCCCGGCGAATCGAAACACGCCAACCTTGGCATCAGCTTGCCCGGCACGTTTGAAGAGCCCAAAGCCCCGGTCTACATCGATGGCAAGCTTTCGACCACGCTAAGAGGCGACACAATTGTGGCCGAGTTCAAGCAGATCCTCGATCGTTATGTGGAGAGCCATTACGGGCAAAGCGCAAAGAGCGAGGAACTGGTCGGGACGAGGTAGTACTTATTCGAGTTCAAAAGCCATGGGATGCCGCGACCGAGTCTCTGCAACCGGGCCGATCCATAGTTTCAGAGGATAATCATGGCCAAGGTTTATGCAATCGACAGCGAATGGGGAAGCGTGGAGATGGAACGTATTCACGTCCAGAACGAAGACCTCGAACTGCAACGGATTCTCGAAAAAATCACGCCCTGCTCCCGGGCGACCAAATAGCCCCATCCCCCGAAGAACCTTGCCGTTGGCTGCTTATCAAACGAGAGATGCCAGTCCCGGACCCGACCAGTGGACAGCCTCGTTGGTGGGTCGATTTTCTCTTTGTGGATCAGAAGGCCATGCCGATGCTCGTGGAATGCAAGAGGTTCGTTAGCACCGAAGCGCGGCGGCAGGTTGTCGGCCAAATGATCGAGTATGCAGCCAACGGGCATCGATATTGGAGCAAAGACCTACTGCGAGACTACGCGGAAAAAAGCTTGAAACAGGGACGCACGCTCGAGGCGGAACTCATGGACCTACAGGGCCCGGAGGGTGATTCGCCGGACGAGTTCTTTGACAAGGTCCAGCAGAACCTCGCAGAGGGCCAGTTGCGGATCGTGTTCTTCCTCGATGAAGCCCCGGAAGAGCTTCGAAGCATAGTTGAGTTCCTCAACAAGCAGATGGAGCGATCAGAAGTTCTCCTGGTTGAAGCCCGCCAATACCGTTCGGATGGGAAACGCATAGTAGTGCCAACACTTTTCGGCTACACCGAGCAGGCACGGCAAGTTAAGCGCACGGTGACTGTGACGACCGCTGCGTCCCGAAGGCACTGGGACGAGGCTTCCTTCTTCGCAGACGCGGAAGACAGGCTCAACGGGAAGGCCGAACAGTTGAGGCATCTCTTTGATCGACTAAAGGCGGAAGAGTTCGGCCTGGATTGGGGAGATGGCAAGACGACTGGAACATTCAACGTGAAAGTGCATCACTCAATTACCCGTCGCGCATTGGTTACCGTCTACTCAACTGGCGTGCTCCAGGTCGGTCTCATATTCCTCCCCGAACCAATCCAGGAAAGGCTTAAAACATTGCTCAAAGAGAATCTCGGGCTAAGCTTCCCGCCGGGGCAGAAGTGCCCCTCCTTTGCGATATCCGAGTGGGGAGACAAAGTTAATATGCTGGCCGAAAGCCTTTTATCTATCGCCAATGAGTTCTCAGTCCCACAAGATTCCGCTGCGCTGTAAACAAGGGTTCAAGAGCACGCGGATCCTGAACCAAAGGCGGCCGGCTGACGCGTGCCTCAGGGCTTGCGTTTGAGGCCTGGGAGTAGGCAGACCATCGAGAATCCCTGTTCAATGGGCCTCATGATCACGCGTATTCATACTCCAACGTCTCCGAATCGACCTCGATTCGATTGGGAGGCGCTGTGCTCTCCTCGTCGATATGCTCGAAATTCCTCGTGACCCGTTCTGCTTCATCGCGCAGGCCGCGGCCCAGGTTCAGAGCCACGGAGCGAATTAGCAAATCGCTCTTTGAGCCTATGTTCACGGCGCCTGTCTCCCACTTTGAAAGCGTCGATTTATCAGTATGCAGGATGCGCGCGAATTGGTCGCCGCTCATTTCCAGGTACTTGCGCAGATAGCGCACTTCGGCTCCGGTCAGCGGGAGCCTGTTGGTCACAATTGCAACGGCGATAATGCGCAGCAGCCCGTCAAGATTTGGAATGATGGGCTCCTCGTTCCCGCATGCAGGACACTTGATGGTTTCGATTCCCTTCAACACCACGTTGTCCAGTCCGCTTTCACGAAAGCGATAGGTCCCTCTTTCAACCAGCGCTTCGCTCCCACAATCGGAGCACTGCGACAGAACTTCGGACGAATTCATTTCTCTTTGCATGGCCGTTGCCCTCTCCCAAGGACAGGTAGATCTGTGTGCAAAAGTCACCTTCGGATGCTGAATACCGTGATCAGGAACCCTATAGCTTCATCCTTGAAGCAAAAGACCACTGCCAAGGGCTCTCCTTCAAGATCGGTTCCTTCCATCCTGTACTTCCAATCGCCGGATCGGATATCAGGCTCCGGCTCCTGGAAGATGTTCCCTTTCTTAAGAACGTGGTACGCATCCAGGATGTCAAGGCCTTCATTTGCCAGCTCCTCTTTGAAATGCTTCCCCGGAATCACTCTTCCAGCCGACAGGCAATGGCGCACAAGTTCCACCGCCTCTGCCCGAGATAAGCGCCTCACTGGCATAGTTGTGTTTTATACCATTGTAGTATTTTTGTCAATAGAGGTCGAGGAGATTCGATCTCCGGGCTTAATCCACCTTGCGGAAGTCAAAGGTCGCCAGATTCATCTGCCCTTCTGTCAGAATATGCACGGTCAAAACCGCCTTACCCGCCGGAAGCCTGAGCTTCGCGATGCCTGGAGAGATGTTCCAGTGATGCCACTGCCGCCATTCCACCGGATCGGCTGCGTCGAAGGTGCTCGCGATGACGAGCGGCCCGGTGGCGGGCTCTCCGTTGACGTCAATTGAGATGATTCCTCCGCGATTAGACGTGTAAAGCAGGTCCGCCGTATATTCGCCCGCCTGGGCCACCTGAACGGTCACGTTGAACCACTCTCCAGGCACGGTCCAACCGACATAGAGAAGATTTGCGGGCGGCACCACTTTGTCAAATGGGTTGTCGTCGATCTTCGGGTCGAGGCCAAACTTTGTGTAAGATGTGTCCACGCCTTCATTCATACGGAACTCATTTAGATAGCTTCCGTTGGCAGGGTTCAGAGCGCCGCTGCCATTGTTCTTTGCGTCCGAATCGCGATAGGCCACGCCCTCGCCGCCCAGATCGTAATAGGCGCAAAGCACCTTACCCGGAATCGGTTGGGCACCGCCCTGGTAGCGGCTGTCGTGAAACGGGGTTCCCTTGTACTGGGTCAGGAAGTCAGTCTGCAACGCACAAAGCGTTCCAGAACCAAAAATGGCCGTGAGTAGGGTGAGGAAGAAAGTCGCGCGACGGGAGGAGTTTTTCATGGGAATACGCCCTCAAGCCAAAAAGCTTAGCGGAGAATTCAGTGATAAGGGTACCGCATATTCTTCGGGACTTAAGTGCTCTTTGCAACCCGGCCAACCAGCGCTAGCATTCACTCAACCTTCTGGAGAACTCTTTCCGTGCGCTTTCGCCCGCCGCATTGGCTCGTTTTCTTTGCCCTGGCTGGGCCACTTCCAGGTTTGGCTGTCGCGCCAAAGCCCTGTGTTCCCGTCGACCAGGCTCCAGGAAAGCTCAACAAAGACATTTGTATTTCCGCGCATATTTATGATGTAGTGCAACTTCCGGATGGAACACGTTTCCTCGACGTCTGCACGCCGCAAACCCCCGACGACGTCTGCCGCTTTACCATCATCAGCCTGTGGGAAGATCACTCTGAGGTCGGCGAATTGCGCAAGTATCGCGACATGGATGTGCAGGTGCGGGGCATCGTCCAGCCCATGGATGGCCGCGCCGGAATGGTGCTGAGCCATGCGCGCCAGTTTTATGGCGGCCCACCGAAGTTCAAGCCCAACCCCCGGCTCGTCCGCGGTAGGGTCGGGGACTGGCGCGATATTCCGAAGGTCCATCCTAGCTGTTGCTCCCCGTTTCCTCTGGGAGTGCCTCAATAGCCGAACCGTGAACCCGTTTCCAACCCCCGCCACATCGCACC
>Ga0182024_10013213_pt1 | contig 16175 bp, 7 predicted proteins | sample P32metaG_FD_120480 | JGI IMG/M metagenome (GOLD analysis project Ga0182024, IMG submission 120480) | Permafrost microbial communities from Stordalen Mire, Sweden - P3-2 metaG (Illumina Assembly) | ecosystem: Environmental > Terrestrial > Soil > Wetlands > Permafrost | place: Sweden: Stordalen... | reverse complement strand
CACGTTGGCGCAAGCGATGAGCAGCACGAAGCAAACAGCTCCCAGCAGGACGAGCAGCGCTGGACGCGTCTTCCCTGCAAGTTCTTCGCGCAACGGGACGGCATACGCGCCGACTTTGGCGTTCTCGGAGGGATGCTCTTGCTCCAACTGCTTCGCGATTGCAGCCAGGTCTGCATTCGCGACTTTGAGCGATACGCCGGGCTTGAGTCGTGCGACGACTTGTAAATGATGATTCCCGTGGTTCGCCAATTGTGCTGTTGTAAATTGCACCGGCGCCCAAAGCTCGGGATCGCGGTCCGGGAATTGGAATCCGCACGGCATCACGCCGACCACATCGTATTTTTCGTAATTGAGCCACAGCTGCTTGCCGATGATCTGGGGATCGCCGCCAAACCTGCGCAGGAAGAGCCCTTGACTCAAAATCACCACGCGCGGCGCTCCCGGCACATCGTCGGAGGCGCTGAAGTCGCGGCCGAGAGCCGGGCGAGCGCCGAGTACGGAAAAAAGATTTGCAGTGACGAGATCGCCCGGAATCTCTTCGGGATTGCCGTCACCAGTGAGGTTGAAGGAACCACTGAACGACGATGCGGCCATATCTTCAAACACCTGGTTGCGCACTTTCCAATCGGCGAAATTCCCCGGCGCCGGCGTGTCGCGCGGGAAACCGTATGACGAAGAGTCCTCCCAGACCATCACCAGGCGATCCGCCTGGCGGTAGGGGAGCGGGCGTACGAGCACCGCGTCCGCCATGCTGAAGATTGCGGTATTCGCCGCGATCCCCAGCGCCAGCACGGCAACGACGAAAAATGTGAAGCCAGGATTTTTCGCCATCATGCGAAGACCGTAGCGAATGTCTTGAAATAACGCGGTCATGTTTCACTCTTCTTCGCGCACAGTGCGCACGCGTTCAGCGGGTAGCGACGGCTGCTCCGCCTGTTACGGATTGGCCATCTACAATCCAGCCATCGGCGAGCTGAATGATGCGATTGCCGTAGGCGGCCCACTCGTTGTTGTGCGTTACCTGGATGATGGTGGTGCCGTCATCGTTCAATTTCTTCAGCATATCCATGATCATTTTTCCCTGGCTGGAATGCAGGCTGCCGGTAGGCTCGTCGGCAAGGATCAGTTTGGGCTTGCCAATCACGGCGCGCGCGACGGCCACCAGCTGCTGCTGCCCGCCTGAAAGCTGATTGGGGAAGAGCGCTTTTTTGCCGACGATCTGAAAGCGATCCAGAGCGTCCGCGACCATGCCTTCGCGTTCGGTTTTCTTGATGTCGCGATAGGAAAGCGGCAGGTCCAGATTCTCGGCGACGGTGAGATTGTCGAGCAGGTGGTACTGCTGGAAAACGAAGCCGATATATTTTTTGTGCAGCTCCACGCGGCGGCGATTATCGAGCTTGTGCACCGGATTATCGAGCAGGTGATATTCGCCCTTCCAGGCGCCATCGAGCATGCCGATGATGCCCATCAAGGTGGATTTGCCCGCGCCGGACGGCCCCATGACGGTGATGAAATCACCTTCGCGGATTTCCAGGTTGATGCGGCGCAGCACCCACGTCTTGCCCGCGCCGGATTCGTAAAATTTTTCGACGTCAATCAGTTTGATCACGATTGTTCGCTCCTCGGTTCGAGTTTCTGTTGCCAGCGTTCGGCCGCGATAATTATGTGACGGCAATGACGATCAGGGTGGCGTCGTCGTGCCAGTGGCCACGGCAGAATTCGCCAGCGGCTTGCAAAACTATTCTCTGCAAATCTTCCGCGCTTGCATCGCGATTTTTTTCGAGTAGCTCGAGCAGGCGCGCTTCACCGAACTCCTCACCTTCCGGAAGGTGTGCTTCCGTGACGCCATCCGTAAAGAGCAGCACGCGATCGCCGGATGCCAGGTCGTAGGTGCCGGTGGAAAACTCCTGAATGGGAAACACGCCGAGAATGCCGCCGCCTTCCAGCAGGCGATCGTGCGTGCCGTCCCGATGCGACACAATGGGCGCATTGTGTCCGGCGTTCGTGTAGCGCAGCCGGCGGGGCGGGCCGTCCAGTTGCGCGTAGAAAAAAGTGATGAAGCGGTCCGTCGCGATATTGCGGCAGATGAGCGAATTCAAACGCTCGCACAGCTCATCCGGAGCAAGCGAGGGGGAAGCGAAGCCTCGAAATGCCGCCTGCAAATTAGACATCAGCAATGCCGCCGGCATGCCCTTGCCGGCAACATCGCCGATGCATATGCCCAGCGTCTCTAGACCGAACGGAAGGATGTCGTAATAGTCGCCGCCCACCACGCGCGCTGGTTGCCAGGCGCCGGCAATTTCGTATCCGTGCAATTGAGGAATTTCTTTTGGCAGAAACCCCTGCTGAATCGAGCGCGCTTCGGCAATCTCGCGGTCCTGCGCGTGAAGCTGCGAGGCAATTTCGGTTTGCGCGAGGGTGTTGGCCACGGCTTTTTGCCTGGCTTCGCGGCGCTCGCGGCCGATCTGCACTTGTCTTTGCAGAATTTCGAGCAGCCGGGAATTGACCCAGGGCTTTTCGACGAAGTCGCCGACGCCCTGCTGCATCGCTTCGACCGCGAGGCCGACCGTGGCCCAACCGGTCATCACCACGATCGGAGGCGTGTTTTCGGTGGCCTTCAGTCGCGCCAGTAAATCAATGCCCTCGCGGCCGGAGGTGGTATCGCGAGCATAGTTAAGGTCCATCAGGATCAGGTCGAATCCGTTTTGGGAAACGGCGGCAAACAGGGCCGCCGGGGAAGTCACTGCCTCAGTGACGTAACCGTGTCCTTTGAGCAACAGTCGCAGCGCTTCCAGAATATCGGGTTGGTCATCTGCGATGAGCACTCGTGGCTGCGTCTTGGCGGTTTCGGTAATGGATTCGAGCGTCATGATGTTCATTATTCGGGCCCCGCTGAGCTGGACGCGGAGAGTTATCGGATCAGGTCCCTCCCGAATATGGGCAGGTGAGATTCCAGCCCAATACTAATATAAGACCTGTATTTACAGTAGATTAAAGACGAGATAGGCGCGTTGTAAGTCCACGTCTGACCAGTTGCGGGAATGCTTGTTGCGATTTCGGACACTCCGATTTTCGACGATGCCAGAATCCTTACTCGTCCTTGCGTGCCATCTACCAAAGATCGCGCGAACGGACAAAGCAGTTCGCGGCTTTGCCGCCTAATCCGTGGGCACGATCTACTCGTAACGCAGCGCCACCATCGGGTCGACACGCATAGCCCGCCGAGCCGGAACGTAGCACGCGACGATCATAACGCCGAGCAGCAGACCCACCACGGCGACGTAGGAAATAGGGTCGGCGGCGCTGACGCCAAAAAGCATGCTGGATAGAAAATGCGTCAACGCGAATGCGGCGATTAAGCCGATGCCGACTCCATAGGTCGCGAGGTGTAAGCCTTGGCCCACGATCAGGCGCAGCATGTCTCGCGGCTGCCCACCCAGGGCCATGCGGATGCCGATTTCGTGCGTGCGCTGCGCGACGGAGTAAGAAATCACACCATACAGGCCAACGGCCGTCAGCAGCATCGCTAGCGCGGCAAAAATTCCCAGCAGATAGGTGTTGAAGCGAGGCTGCGCGATGGTGCCGCTCAGATACTCTTCCACGGTTTTGGGCGCGTAAGTGGGCAAGTCTTTATCCAGTGAGCGGACTGTTTCGGCCATGGGCTTCGCAAGGTTGTGGGCGTCCTGCGCGGTGCGCACTACCAGGGTGATGGACCCGAACGGTACTTGCGCGTAGGGGACATATGATTCGGGCGCCCACTCGTCGCTCAAATCGTGAAATTTTACGTTTCCCACAACGCCGACGATTTCGCGCATCAGCGGCTCGCCAGCGCCGGCGGCAACTTCGGGCTTGATGTGTTTTCCGATCGGGTTCTCGTCCGGGAAGACCTGCCGCGCGAGCGCCTCGTTGATGATGATCACCGGCGTGGAAGCAGGTTCATCCTGCGCGCCGAAATCGCGGCCCTGCAGCAGGGGAATCCGCATCGTCGCAAAATATTCCGGCGTGATATCCCGCAGAGAGGTGTGCGGCTCCTCGCTCTTGGCCACCGGATGCCCATCAATCTGAAAACTGGTGCGAATTTCATCGCCGCTCATCGGCAGCGGATAGATGCCCGCGGCTGACTGGACTCCCGGCAGCGCCTGAAGCTGCGGCATCAGGTTCTTGAAATATTGAGCCTTTTTTGAATCTGGGTATTTCTCGTCCGGCAAATCGACATTGGAGGTCATCACGTTATGCGGATCGAATCCCGGATTGACGTTCTGCAAATGCACCAAGCTGCGAATCAGAAGTCCGCTGCCGACCAGCAGTACGAGCGCCAACGCCATTTCCACTATCACCAGCGAACTGCGCAGTGCATGACGTCCGCGCCCAGCGGTGCTGCTGAGCGCACCTTCCTTTAAAGCATCAACGATGTTGGAATGCGATACTTGCAGGGCAGGCGCAAGCCCGAAGAGCATTCCGGTGGCCAGCGAGAGCCCCATCGTGAAGGCGAGTACCCAGCCATCCATCCGAATTTCAGCGATGCGCGGCAAATTGGCGGGGCTGAAGCGCACCAGGGCGGCGCTCCCCCACAACGCCAGTAACAGACCGAGCGCGCCGGCCATCAACGCGAGCAGGAAACTTTCCGTGAGGAGTTGCCGGACCACGCGCTGGCGTCCCGCGCCCAGCGCTGAACGTATGGCAATTTCGCGTGTGCGCGAGGTGGCCCTCGCCAGCAACAGATTTGCGACGTTCACGCACGCGATTAGCAGCACAAATCCCACCGCTACCATCATGACGAACAGCGCCGGACGGATACTGTGCGTCAATTCTTCCTGCTCGGAGACCACGTGCGCCCTGAAATATTTATTGCTGTCGGGATACTGCTTGGCCAGCGACGCGGTAATGACGTCCATGTTGGCCTGCGCCTCCGCGACCGTGACGCCGGGGTTCAATCGCGCAATCACTCTCAAGAAATGGGCGTCGCGCTCGTCGGCCATCGTGGGTGAATCAGTAGTAGATTCCCGCAAAGGACTAAAGCTGGACCACAGTTCCGGCGCTTCGCGTTGCAACAGGTACTGGAAGCTGGCGGGCATCACCCCCACCACCGTGTACGCGCTGTTATCGAGCGTAATCACGCGGCCGATGATCTGCGGATCGCCGCCGAAGCGCTCTTTCCACAAACTATGGCTAAGAATGACGACGTGATGGTGCGGTTCATCATCCTCCCGCAGAAACGTGCGGCCTAATTCCGGCGAGGCTCCCAACAGATTGAACATGCCGGCTGTGACAGTCGCGGCCTGCAAATGCGCGGGCTGTTCGATGCCGGTGAGCGCGAAGCTGGAGTCCGTGTACGCAGCCATATCCTGAAAAACGTGATTTTGCGACTGCCAGTCCGCGAAATCAGGATAGGAAACCGCGCCACTCACGGTGTGGAGTCGCACGTTGGCGCTGGCCACACGCACGAGCTGGCCAGGATCACGGAAGGGCAGAGGACGCAAGAGCTCCGCGTTGACCACCGAGAAAATTGCGGTGTTCGCGCCAATCCCGAGGGCCAAAGTAAGAATGGCGATGGCAGTGAAGCCCGGATTCTTGGCCAACATGCGAATGCCGTAGCGAATGTCCTGCAGCAAGGATTCCATCGCGGCCTCCGATAAAAGTGATGGGTGACAAGTGACGAGCGGAAGGCCCGCCGTTTCTCATCACTCGTCACTTGTCACTGGTCACTCGTATCTAAGTGCGACCATCGGGTCCACGCGCATCGCGCGTCGCGCTGGAACGAAACACGCGCTGAGCGCAACGATCATGAGTATGACGGTCACAATCATGTACGTGACCGGATCGCGGGCGCTGACCGTCAGAAAGCTGCCAACCACTCGCCCGGCAGCCAATGCGCCGGCGATGCCCACGACTAGGCCAATTCCGACGATCAGCAGTCCTTCACGGAAAATCATTTTCAGAATGTCCGCGGGTTGAGCACCCAGCGCCATGCGCACGCCGATTTCGTGTGTTTTCTGAGTCGCGGCGTAAGAAACCACGCCGTAAACTCCGACGATTGCCAAAACCAGTCCCAGCATTCCGAGGAGCGCCGCCAGGACCGCGCCGATTTTGTAGAAGAGCAGCCCGTTCAGCGTATTGAGGGCCTGCGACATTGTCTGCACATCGAAAATCGGAAGCTGCGGCGCGAGCGATTCGATGGCGCGCTCGATTTCCGGGATCATCGTTTCCGGCGGCCCAGCCGTGCGTAACTGCAAGGTTTGGAGCGAATTTGCGATCTGGTGCTGCAGGAAGGGAGCGTAGAACATGGGGCTGAAGGGGCCCGTGAGACCGTTGAAGCGAATGTCCTTCGCTACGCCGACTACAACCAGCGAGTGCTTGGGGTCGGTGGACATCTGAAATTGCCGGCCCATCGAATCTTTGTCGGGCCAGTACTGTTTGGCCATGGCTTCGCTGACGATCGCGACATATTGAGTATTTTCATCGTCGGCTTCCGTGAAGATTCGGCCTCGCAGCAGCGGAATTCCCATCGTCTGGAAATAATCCGTGGAAACCGTGTTGTACAAGGATGCCGGAGCAGGCTGGCCGGGAGGCGGTTGGTATCCCTCGATGGAGAGTGAATCGAAATTGTTGTAGTAGCCCATGGGAGTGGCATTTGCGGTGGAGGCAGACACCACTCCGGGAAGCGTGCGCACGCGCTGCAAAAGATTTTTGTAGAAATCGCGCGTTTGCGCCTGGTTGTATCCAATTTCGTTCGGATCCATGATCAGGTTCAGGACGTGATCAGGTTTGAAGCCGAGATCAGTGCGCTGCGCCTGTGCCAGGCTCCGGGTGAAAAGTCCGGCGATAATGAGCAGCATGAGCGAACCCGCCACCTGCACCACCACCAGCGTGCTGCGCAGCCGGTTCTTGCCTCCCACCACTCCGCGCCCACCTTCGTGCAGAATCGCGCTCAAATTTCCGCGCGAGGCGCGCACCGCCGGCACGATGCCCACGATAATTCCCGTCAGCAATGCCGCCGCGGTGGCGAAGCCAAAAACGCGCCAGTCAAAACCGAAATCAAAATGAACGGGAAGATCCGTTTGAACATTAATAGAGCCGAGCGCCGAGCTACCCCAGTAACCCAAAAGAACTCCGGCTACACCGCCCAACAGCGCCAGCAAAACGCTTTCGGTAAGTAACTGCCGGATTAGACGAATTCGCGCGGCGCCCAAGGCGGCGCGAATGGCCATTTCGCGTTCGCGCACGGTGGCGCGCACCAGCAAAATATTTGCGACGTTGACGCACGCGAGGAGCAACACCATCACGGCCAAACCCAGAAAAAGGCTGCCCACGACGAGCACGGTGTTATTGGGATCGGGATTGGGCCGCGCGCGAAGTTCTGGAAATGCGATTACATTGAGTTCTTTATGGGCGTCGGGATATTCCTGAGCGAGTCTCTGGGACACAACGGCCAAGACGGCCTGCGCCTGCTGCACGCTTACGCCGGGCCGGAGTCGCGCGAGAATCGGAACATTCCGGATCTGGCGGTTGGTCATGAAGTCACTTGGATTGCCCGCAATGATTGCCATTCCCATCGGCAAATAACCTTGCACGCTCAGAATTGGATACACTCCGACAAAGCCCTTTGGAGCGACGCCCACGATGGTGATCGGTTGGCCGTCCACGGTGACTTTTCGCCCGACAATTCCAGGATCGCCGCCGAAACGCGTCTGCCAGTAGGAATAACCGAGAACCATGACGGGATCCGCACCCGGTACGTCGCCTTCCGTGGGCAGAATGAACCGGCCCAGCGCCGGCTTGAGGCCCAGCGCGGAAAAATAATTTCCAGAGACATAGTTGGTCATGATGCGATCGGCTTTGCCGTCCACGCTCAGGCCATCCAAGCCGAACTGGTACGCGAAGACTTCCGAAAATACGCTGGTGGACTGATCGCGGATGTCGCGATAATCCGCGAGCGAAAATTGCGTCAGGAAGTTTCCTTGTTTCTGCTGGAATGCCAGAACGTTGATTTGCGCGGGGTCTTTCACCGGGAGCGGCCGCAGCAGAAATGCATCCACCATGCTGAAGATGGCGGTGTTCGCGCCGATGCCCAGCGCCAGGGTGATGACCGCGACAATCATGAAGCCGGGATTTTTCATGAGCATGCGGGCGCCGTAGCGAATGTCTTGCAGTAGAGTTTCCATTTTCAGCTCCGTAATTTGTCAGCAGTGATTCGAGGCGCGCGATGCTCAACGATAGCGCTTCAGCCGACGCCGAGCAGTTCAAGGCCATTCATTGCTGTTCTCGTGGCCGCGCCTTCCACAACAGATACGTCATTTCATGCGTGTAAGTTCCAGCTCGCGCTCTCATTCGTAGCGCAGCGCGACCATGGGATCCACATTTGCCGCTTTGCGCGAGGGCAGCCACCCGGCCAACAGGGCGACTGTGGCGAGTAATCCCGCCGCGATCACGAAGACGACTGGATCGCTGGCCTTCACACCAAACAGCAGCGATTCCACGACTCTGCCGATTCCGTACGCGGCGATAAGTCCTATGCCTAGGCCCGCGGCCAACATCCCGATGATTTCGCTCAAAATCATCCAGGCAACATTTTTCTGCGTGGCTCCCAGCGCCATGCGAATCCCGATTTCGCGTGTGCGTCGCGCCACCACGTAGGCCATCACGCCGTACAAACCCACCGCCGCGAGCAGCGATGCAAGCAAGCCGAGGCAAAGCGAGAATATGGTGACGAGCCGGTCGGTGAACATGATTTCGTCCACCTGCGCCGTCAAAGTTTTTACGCCGTAGACTGGCAGATTGCTGTCGAACCCTTGAATCAGGTTGCGTACGCTGGCCGTCAGCGTCACGGGATCTTGATTCGTTCGTGCGTAAAATGTCGCGTTTCCGAAATGCTCGCTCTGCGAATACGGCACGAAAACAAATGGGCGCGCCGCCTTGCGCACGTCGGTATTCTTGCTGTTCTTCACGATGCCTACGATTTCCGTATCGAGCTTGACGTCCTTGCCGCCGCCGAAACCGAAGTGCAGTCCGATCGGATTGCGTCCCGCGAAAAAGCGGCGCGCCATTGCTTCATTGACAATTGCGACTTTAGGCGACGTGCTGGAATCCGCTTCGGAAAATTCCCTCCCATTCAACAGCGGAATCCCCATGGTCGCCAGAAAGTTGGGACCCACCCAGTTCTGATCCACATCCATGCCTTCGTCTTCCTGGGCGTTGTAGCCCTGGACAGTAATGTTGGACGATGAATTGCTATCCGCGAGCATCGGTATTTCGGACGTGCTGACGGAGCGCACACCCGGCAGTGTTTTCATGCTCTTTCGAATGCGGTCCGTGAGCGCGATGGTCTGCGGCGGTGTATAGCGGTTCAGTTCCGGCGAAATCGAAAATTCCAGCACGTGGTCCGGATGAACGCCCAGGTCCTGCGTCTTGAGGTTCAACAAACTGTGCGCGAACAGGCCGGCTGCCGCCAGCAACACTGCGGTCAATGCAATTTGCGAGATCATTAAAGACTTGCGCACCCGCACGTTGGCTTTTCCGCCGGATACGTTTACTCCCTGATCCTTCAAGACGCTCTGCAAATCGGTGTGGGTGGCGCGAATTGCAGGAGCCAGTCCAAACAACACGCCCGTGACCAGTGAAACCACGCAGGCAAAAATCAGGACGCGATAATCAAGCTGGGCGGTGAGTCCCGAAGCGCCTTCACTCTCCGGAATCGAGTTAACGATCACGCTGAGCGTCCACGAAGCTAACGCCAGGCCCGCGACCCCGCCCGCCAGCGCGAGAATTAAACTTTCCGTCATCAGTTGGCGCACCAGCCGCAAGCGGCCTGCGCCTAGCGCCAGGCGCAATGCGATTTCGCGCTGCCGCCCTTCACCACGCGCGATCAGCAGGCCAGCCAGATTGGCGCACGCAATCAAGAGTACCAATCCCACCATGGCCATGATTACGAGCAACGGTTGCCCCGCGTCGTGCTGCAGGATCGGCCGGCCATGAGATCCCGTGTCGAGAACAAGCTTACGATTCACGAATTCCTGCCGGTCTCGCGACGAGAGCTTCAAAGCGGCAGCGTCGCCTTCCATTATTGTGTGGTAAAGAGGGGTTAGCCCGGCTTGGGCTTTGCTTGCGGACATTCCCGGCTTCAATCGACCCAACATCGTTACCCAATGGTCGTTGCGATCAGCGAGCCCATCCCAATTCGGAGTCATCTGCGCTTTCATTGTGATGGGGATAAACACGTCGGGAATTAAACCGACTTGAACTCCGGTAAATCCGGGGTGCGCGACGCCCACTACCGTCAGGGAATTCCCATTGACGGAGAGTTGCTTATTCAAGATGTTCGGGTCGCTGCCGAAGTGACGTGTCCAGTAACCGTAGCTCAATACTGTCACAGGATTCGCACCCGGCGCGGTTTCGTCTTGCGAGGTAAGAATTCGCCCAAGAAAAGGCCGCACACCCAGAACTTGAAAATAGTTTCCACTTACGAGTACGCCATCCGCGAGCTGAGACTCTCCGTGTCCCGCCACATTCACTTGCACGTGAAAACTAGCCAGCAGACCTGCGAATACTTCGTTGCGATCACGCAGATCTTTGTACATTGGATAGGAGAAGGACGGGCCGCCCTCGATGTCGCTCCAAACGCGCCCGTGAGCTACTCCCGGTGAGCTGAGCACCACGAGCTCGCGCGGGCGTTCGACCGGAAGTAAGCGCAGCAGAACTTGATCCGTGAGCGAAAAGATTGCCGCATTCGCGCCGATGCCCAGCGCGAGGGTCAGAACCGCGACGATCGTAAATCCCGGATTTTTGCCGAGCGTTCGCAGTCCGAAGCGAATGTCTTGCAGCAGGTTGTCCATTCACAGCTCCTAAGAAGTGATGAGTGATAAGTGACGAGTGACGAGAAACAGCAAGACTTTCACTTGTCACTCATCACTTGCCACTCGTCACTCGTATCTCAGCGCCACCATCGGGTCCACTCGCATGGCTCTGCGCGCCGGCACATAGCACGCAAGTAACGCAACGCCGAGCAGCAAGCCCGCCACCGCAGCGAACGTAAGCGGATCGGTTGCGCTGACGCCAAAAAGCAGGCTGTTCAGCAATTGCGTCAACATCCGCGCAGCCAACACGCCGATTACCGTGCCCGCCCCGGCAAGCCGCAAACCACCCGCCAGCACCAGCCGCAGCACTCTCCCCGGATTCGCTCCCAGAGCCATGCGAATTCCAATCTCCCGCGTCTGCTGCGCGACGGTGTACGCCAGCACACCGTAAATTCCGATGGCCGCCAGCAACAGCGCTGCAGCTCCGAACAGGCTCAGCAGCGCAGTGCGAAATCTTGGCTGCGCGATCGAGCTGCCAATGACTTCCGCCATTGGCCGCACCTCAGCAACAGGCAGCGCGGAATCAATCTCGCGAATCTGTGCGCGCAGCGCGCCGCTCAGCGAGCTCGGATTTCCGTGCGTACGCACGGAAATATCCGCGGTCCAGAACGGATTCTGCACGAACGGCACATAAACCTGCGCCGATTCGCGCGCCGCAAGATCGCTATCCTTCACGTCTCCCACGATGCCGACGATCTCCCGCGCGGCGTCCGCCGGATAGCCAATAATGATTCGCTGGCCCAGTGCCCTCTCATTGGGAAACAGTTGCTGCGCCAGGCTCGAAGAGATCACGCATACTTTTGGCGCGCTTTCCGAATCTGCGTCGCTGAATTCCCGGCCGCGCATCAGCGGAACCTGCATCACGTGGAAATAGTTCGGACTGATGGCTACAAAATCCGCCGTGGGTGAATCGCTTTTCGAGCGAGGCACCCGTCCTTCGACTTCAAAAGCCAGGTTGATGTAGGAATCGCTCAGCGGCAAAGGGACCGCCACGGCCGCTTCCTGCGCGCCCGGCAGCGCGTTCATCCGTTCGAGCGTCTGCTTGTAGAACGAAATCCATTGCTCCGGCTTCGCATATTGCGCGCGCGGCAGGCCGATCTGCGCCGTCAGCAATTGCGCTGGATTGAATCCCACGTTCACCTGCTGCAAACGAGCGAAGCTGCGAATGAGCAGTCCCGCGCCGATCAGCAGCACGATGGCCAGCGCCATCTCCGCGACGACGAATGCATTTCGCGCGCGGTGACTCGATCTTTCCTCTCCCGCTCCGCGCGCGCCCTCCAGCGCTTCGGCCAATCGTGATTCCGTGCCGTGCCACGCCGGGGTCAAGCCGAAAATCACGCCGGAAAGCACCGAGAGCGCTAGGCCAAAAGCGAGAACGCCCGCGTCTACGTGAATCTCAGAGACTCGCGGAAGATCCGCCGGGAGCCACGCAATCAATCCCTGCAGCGCTTCATACGCCAGCACCAATCCAACCGCGCCGCCGATGACGCTCAAAAGCACGGACTCAGTCAGAAATTGACGCATCAGCCGCTGCCGTCCGGCGCCCAGCGCCACTCGAATCGCAATTTCCTTTCGCCGGGAAGCCGCGCGTGCCAATTGCAAGCTCGCCACGTTCGCGCAGGCAATCAGGAACACTAAGCCAACGGCTCCTAAAAGCACCAGCAATGCGATGCGCACGTTGCCGGCCATGTCCGCCTGCAAAGAAACGATGCGGATTCCCCAGCCCTTATTTTCGTTGGGGTATTGCTCGGCGAGGCGCTGTTCCATCGCCGCCATTTCACTCTGCGCTTGCGCTGCGTTCACGCCGGATTTCAACCTTCCCAGTACCACCATGTAATGGCCTGCCCGGCGTCCGCGCATATCGGAAAATACGCCGTCCTGCCTGAGCGGAACCCAGAGCTGCGCTGCGGCATCCGGCACGGACGGATGGAAGTAAACGGGCACGATTCCCACAACCGTGATCGGATGTTGGTCGAGCGTTATGGCCCTTCCCACGATCGCCGGATCAGCGCCGAACCGCGCACGCCACAACGATTCGCTCATCACCACGACGGGATTCGCATTGAGCGCATCATCAGACGACTGGAGAGTTCTCCCAAGCAGCGGTTTCACGCGCAACACGTCGAAGTAGTTCGACGTCACAGAGCCAGTCCGAATGTAAGTTGGCTCGCCCTGCCCGCTCAGCGCCAGTGCGGTGCCACGAACCGCGGCAATCGATTCGAACGCTTGGTTCTGTTGTGTCCAATCGAGATAATTCGGATAGGAAACGCCTGTGTTCTGCGCAGGATCTTGCGGCAACGTCTGATACACCGTGAAAAGGCGATCGGACTCTGGATACGGAAGTGGACGGAGCAGCACGGCATCCACAACGCTGAAGATCGCCGTGTTCGCGCCGATGCCCAGCGCGAGCGTCAATACCACCACAACCGTGAAACCCGGATTCTTCGCGAGTGTCCGGATAGCATAACGAAGATCCTGGACTAATGCCGCCATCGCAGCCCCCTCACGAAGTGATAAGTGACGAGCGACAAGAAACGGCGAGCCTTTCGCTGATCATTTGTCATTTGACACTGCTCACTCGTATCTCAGCGCCACCATCGGATCCACGCGCATCGCGCGCCGCGCCGGAATGTAACAGGCCGTGAGTGCGACACTCGTTAAAATGAAGGCCACGGCGCAAAACGTAATCGGATCCGCAGCGCTCACGCCGAAGAGCATTTTCGTCATCAGCTGCGTCAAGCCGAGCGCCGCGGCGATCCCGATGGCGACGCCCACCAGCGCCATTTTCATTCCTTCTCCCAGCATCAGCCGCAAAACGTGGCTGCGCTGCGCGCCCAGCGCCATGCGAATACCGATCTCATGCGTGCGCTGTCCCACCACATACGAAATTACTCCGTAAATTCCTATGCTCGACAGCAGCAACGCGAGCGCCGCGAAAACGCCGAGCAAAATCATCGAGAATCGGCGAGCCGCCAGCGAATCCGCCACGATTTGATCTAGCGGCTTTGTTTCGTACATCACGTTCTCACCATTCAGTTTCTCAATGGCCTCGCGAATCGCCGGCGCCAGACCTGCCGGAGATCCCTTGGTCCGCACCACGACCTCTGACTGCGGCGGCCCACTCCAGAATTGGTCAGGAATTTGCATCAACGGCATGTAGGCTTGTGCGAGGATTGGATGTCTCGCATCGCCATCCGTGTCCAGCCCCCAGTGCTTCACGTGGCCCACAACGCCGATAATTTCCGGTTCGGTGTTGATGATGCCGATGTTGATGCGCTTGCCGATGGGATCCTCATTTGGAAAATATTCGCGCGCGAAACTTTCATCGATCACGATCACCGGTGGCGAATGCTCGTTGTCGTCCTGTGTGAAAAAGCGCCCGCGGTGCAGCGGAATTCCCATCGCGTTCAAGTAATCGGGCTCTGGCAGATAAAAAAGAGACTGCTTCATTCCACTCTGATCCGCAGGCTTGGGTTCGCTAGCAAGCCAAAAAGGAAATTCGCTGTCGCCCATCATGGGCAAGGCGCCCCAGGTGGACGAAACGCTTTCCACGCCGGAAATGCTCTTCAATCTTTCGTCCATTTCTCGAATGGAGTTTCGGCTGGTCGCCGCATTCGCGCCCAGAGAAGGCGAGAGCGAGACCGCGAACGTCAAGACTCCTTGAGGATTGAAACCCGGATTGACATTCCAAAGATCCAGCAAGCTGCGAATCATCAATCCCGCGCCGATCAGCAGCACCAGTGCCATCGCCATTTCGACCACTACGAAGATGCCTTGCGCCCGGTGCCGTGTGCCGCTGGCTCCGCGACCGCTCTCTTTCAACGTTTCCTGCAGGTTCGGCCGCGCTATCTTCAGCGCGGGCGCCAAACCAAACAGGACTCCCGCCACAACCGACGCAACCAGTGTGAAGACGAGAACGCGTCCGTCCACTCCGACGTCCTGGGCTCGCGGCAAAGTTTCCGGCAGCACTTTGAGCGCCGCTTGTGTTCCCCAGGCAGCCAGCAACAAGCCCAACGTGCCGCCCGCCAGCCCGAGCAGAACGCTTTCCGTAAGCAATTGCCGAATGACGCGCGACTGGCTCGCGCCCAAAGCTGCGCGAATCGCAAATTCTCGCGATCGCGTCGTCGCGCGGGCCAGCTGCAGGTTCGCAACGTTCACGCATGCGATGAGCAATACAAATCCCACCGCTCCGAGCAGCACCCACAAGAACGGCTGCACATCGCCAACGATGTCCTTCTTCAGCGGTACCAGGCTGATACCCGCGCCTTTGTCCGCGTCGGGATACGCCAGCGCGAGATTGTTCGCGATTTGATCCATGTCCACCTGGGCCGTCGCCAGCGTTACGCCCGGTTTCAATCGGCCGATCGCGCGCATCCCTTCGTGCACGCCACGGTCGTGGAACACCGGATCCTTGTTTCCACCAAGGGGAACAAAGACATCCTTGCTGCTGCCAGAATTCGTGGATTCCAGCTGAAAACTCGCGGGCACCACGCCTATTACCGTGTAGCCGTCGCCATTCATCGTGATTCTCTTTCCAACGATGTCCGGCGCGGAGCCGAATTTGCGCTGCCACAAACCTGCGCTAATCATTGCCACCGGCGCGGTACCGAGGCGATCGTCGTCCGAGGTGAACAGGCGCCCACGAGTCGGATTCACCCCGAGAATTTCGAAGAAGCCCGCGGAAATCATGCCGACGCGCACACGCTCCGCCTCTCCGCTTCCGGTGATGCTGAAATCATCGCTGCGATAGGCCGCCACGGATGCAAAACTGGAATTGCTGCGCTGCCAATCCAGAAAATTGGGATAAGAGATGGACGAGCTGTCGAAGTTCGCGGTCTTTTCGGAGAGGACGACCAATTCGTTGGGCCGCGCAAAAGGCAAAGGCCGCAGCAGCACGCCATTCACGACGGAAAAAAGCGCCGTGTTCGCTCCGATTCCCAGTGCCAACGTCAGCACCGCAATCAGTACGAAGCCCGGGCTCTTCAGCAGCACACGCGCCGCGTATTTCAGGTCTTGAATCAGGCTTTCCATTTCTGAATGCCTCCAGACACACACGTCCAGCTGCGCCGAAAAACTCTTTTCAGACGCTGTAATGGCTAGGTTTTCAGAATCCGTCTAGACGCACGCGGTGCGCGTGCCCAGAGTTTCTTCGACGATACGGCCGTCGAACAGGTGAATGGTGCGGTCGGCGATGCTGGCATAGCGCGGGTCATGCGTCACCATGCAGATCGTGGCGCCTTCGCGGTGCAATTGGCGAAGCAAGTCCACCACCGCTTCGCTGTTCTTAGAGTCCAAGTTTCCGGTCGGTTCGTCGGCTAGCAGGAT
>Ga0182024_10013212_pt1 | contig 16177 bp, 15 predicted proteins | sample P32metaG_FD_120480 | JGI IMG/M metagenome (GOLD analysis project Ga0182024, IMG submission 120480) | Permafrost microbial communities from Stordalen Mire, Sweden - P3-2 metaG (Illumina Assembly) | ecosystem: Environmental > Terrestrial > Soil > Wetlands > Permafrost | place: Sweden: Stordalen... | reverse complement strand
CTCGACCTGTTTTTCGACAAGGTGCTGGTGAATGCGCCAGATCCGGCCGTCAGAGCCAATCGATTGGCGTTGCTGCACGGCTTGTTGAAACAGTTTGGGCAGCTCGCCGATTTCTCGGAAATTGTCACGAATTCATAGAGGAGAAGAATATGAAAAAGCACGTATATCAATTCGGCCCGGGCGGGGCCGATGGTGATGGAACGATGAAAGAAACGCTGGGCGGCAAAGGAGCCGGGCTGGCCGAAATGTGCCGGGCACACCTGCCCGTACCGCCAGGCTTCACCATCTCGACGGAAGTCTGCAACATTTACTTCCAGAACCAGAACCAGGTTCCGGATGAGATCCAAAACGAAATGCTGCAAGCCTTGGAAACGCTCCAGAAGCAGATGGGGCAGACCTTGGGCGATACCGAAAACCCGCTACTGGTCAGCGTGCGGTCGGGCGCCAAGTTCTCCATGCCGGGCATGATGGACACCGTCCTCAACCTCGGGCTCAATGACCGCTCCGTGCAGGGGTTGGCGAAGCAGACAAGCGACGAGCGTTTCGCCTTTGACTCCTACCGCCGCTTCGTCCAGATGTACGGCCGCATCGTCCTCGCCATCCCGGGCGAGGCACTCGATGAGCCCCTCGAGCGGCTCAAGCACGAAGCGAACGTCAGCTCCGACTCCGACCTCACAGCAAAAGATCTCGCCGGCCTCGTGGACGAACTGAAGCAAGTCGTCGAGCAGCACACCGGGAAGCCGTTCCCCGAGCAACCAGCCGAGCAGCTGAGAGGGGCGATCGAGGCCGTCTTTCGGTCCTGGAACGGCGCCCGAGCAGTCGCATACCGGGTGCGCGAGCGCATTCCCCACGACCTCGGGACAGCCGTCAACGTGCAGGCGATGGTGTTCGGGAACAGGGATGACACGTCGGGCACCGGGGTGGGTTTCACTAGGGATCCGGCAACGGGCGCACAGGGCGCCTACGGCGACTTCCTCGTCAACGCCCAAGGCGAGGACGTCGTGGCCGGCATCCGCAACACCGAGCCCATCTCGGCCCTGCAGGACCGCTTCCCGGCGATCTACGACGAGCTGATGGACATCTTCGCCCGGCTCGAGGCGCACTACCGGGACATGTGCGACACCGAGTTCACCATCGAGCAGGGCAAGCTCTGGATGCTCCAGACGAGGGTCGGCAAGCGTACGGGGCGGGCGGCGCTCCGCATGGCCGTCGACATGGTCGACGACCCGGTCATCCAGCTGCGCCACGACGAGGCGGTGGGGAGGATCAGCGCCCAGGACATCGACGGAGTTCTCCACCCGCAGTTCGCCGACACTTCGGTGGCGCCGCTCACGAAGGGTCTCGGGGCCTCTCCGGGCGCAGCGGTCGGGAAGGTGACCCTCACCGCCGACGAGGCAGCTGAGCTCGCGGGCCAAGGGGAAGAGGTCATCCTCGTCCGGTCCGAGACGAGCCCTGAGGACGTTCACGGCATGCTGGCGGCCGAAGGCGTGCTGACTGCCCGCGGCGGGCTCGTGTCTCATGCGGCAGTCGTGGCCCGCGGGTGGGGCAAGCCGGCCGTCGTCGGCGCCGAGCAGGTCCGAATCAACATGGCCGACCGCAGCTTCCGGGTCGGGGACACGGTCGTGCGGGCCGGCGAGATCATCTCGATCGACGGGTCGACTGGAACCGTAGTGGTGGGAGCAGTCCCCCTTACGGCTGCCGAGCCGCCCGACGAGCTCGAGAAGATCCTCGAGTGGGCGGACGAGATCCGGGCCGGGCACCTCGGAGTGCGAGCCAACGCCGACAACGGCCCGGACGCCGCCAATGGGCGCCGACTCGGTGCGGAGGGGATCGGGTTGTGCAGGACCGAGCACATGTTTCTCGCTGAGGACCGCCTTCCGGTCGTCCGGCGCATGATCCTCGCCTCGACCGAGGACGAAGAAACCGCCGCCCTCGAGGCTCTCCGGGTAGCCCAGCGGTCCGACTTCGTCGAGATCCTGGAAGCGATGGACGGTTTGCCGGTCGTCGTGCGCCTGCTCGACCCCCCGCTGCACGAGTTCCTCCCCGACGTGGAGTCGCTCGCCATCAAGGAGGCGACCGAGGGCCTCACCGAGGAGGAGGAGCGCCTCTACGAGGCCGCCCGCGCCTGGCAGGAGGTGAACCCGATGCTCGGCACACGGGGCGTCCGCCTCGGCGTGCTCAAGCCGGGCCTCTACGCCATGCAGGTACGGGCGCTCATGGAAGCGGCCCTCGACCGAGCTGCGGCCGGCGGTCACCCGGTCGTGGAGGTCATGATCCCCCTCACCGTCTCGCGTGAAGAGCTCGCACTGGCCCGCTCGTGGGTCGAAGAGGCGATCGCCGCCGTCACGGCCGACAGCGGCGACGCCGCCGAGCGGATCGACGTGGCAATCGGCACCATGATCGAGACGCCGCGAGCCGCCCTCGTCGCCGGCGAGATCGCCGAGTGCGCCGACTTCTTCTCGTTCGGCACCACCGACCTCACCCAGATGACGTTCGGCTTCAGCCGCGACGATGTCGAGGGCCGGATGATGTCCGTCTACCTCGAGAAGGGCCTCCTCCGGGCAAACCCGTTCGAGAACGTCGACGACGCGGGGGTGGGTGAGCTCGTACGAATCGCTGTCGAGCGCGGTCGCCGAACGACACCCGACCTCATCTGCGGGGTGTGCGGTGAGCACGGCGGGGACCCGCTCTCGATCGACATCTTCTTCAAGGCCGGCCTCGACTACGTGAGCTGCTCGCCCTACCGCGTGCCAATAGCCCGGCTCGCCGCCGCCCAGTCGGTGCTCGCCGCTCAATAAGCCCGGGGGCTGGCCGGCGCCTTGGCCTGCCGCGGCCTGCGGCGGCTTCCCGCATTGTCACCAACCTGCAATGAGGCCGACGTTACCCATTGGTCAGTAGCGGGTACCCGCGAGCAGCCGGAGTGCCATCGCGGGGTTCCCACGACAGACCAAGGAGGAAGTTGATGCGAACACCATCGGAAGGGCGGCGGATTCGCCTCTCTCGGGCGGGGCTCGTCGCTGGCCTGGCCACGGGGTGCGCCGGGTTGCTCGTCGCCGGCGGCACCGCTGTCGGCGCCGTCGCTCGCCCCGCCTTGGCGGCCAACACCCAGATGACCGGTGTCGGCAAGTACCACCCACCATCTCGGTCACCAAGCTCGGGACGAAGCTCGCCGACAGCCAGTCCAGCAACTGGTCCGGCTACAACCAGGGCATTCTCGACACGCAAACGCCCTTCAGCTCCATCAGCGGGCAGTGGGTGGTGCCGACTGCCACTCAGCACACTGCCGGGCAGGCGGAGGACTCGGCGACCTGGATCGGGGTCGGCGGCGGCTGTTTGAACTCGACCTGCAGCGCCACGGACGCGACGCTCATCCAGGCGGGCACCGAGCAGGACGTGTCTGCCTCCGGCCAGGCGAGTTACGACGCCTGGTACGAGATCATCCCCGCACCGGAGATCCAGTCCAGCATCGCCGTCAACCCGGGAGACGTCATCGACTGCTCGATCGCGGCGACGGTTCCCGGCGTGTGGACGATCTCACTGCGCGACACCACCGACGGGCAGAGCTTCTCCGAGACCCTCCCGTACCCGTCCGACGAGTCGACGGCTGAGTGGATCGAAGAGACGCCGACCGAGATCGGCACGTCCGGCACGAACCTGGCCGCCCTTCCCAACCTGTCGACGGTTCACTTCACGAACGCATCGGTGAACGGCGCAAACGCCAATCTCGTCGCCGACCAGGCTGTCCAGCTCATCGACTCCAACGGCAACCCGTTGGCGACTCCGTCGGCACCGGTCGGCGGCAACGAGTTCGACGACTGCGCTTTCGCAACGAGTTGCGCCGCTCCGTGAGTTGAGCCGGCTCCGTGAGCTGAGCCACTCGCCAAGAACAAGCGCCCTAGGTTGCGGTACCGTCGCTCTGCATGGCGATACCGGACGAAGACGTGGCGCAGGTGCGGTCTGCCACTGACATCGTTGCGCTGATCAGCGAGTACTCCCCGTTGAAGCGCGTCGGACGCCGCTTCGTCGGCCTGTGCCCGTTCCACTCGGAGAAGACGGCATCCTTCAGCGTCAACGGGGAGGAGGGTCTCTACTACTGCTTCGGCTGCCAGGCCTCAGGCGACGTGATCAGCTTCCTCCGGGCCATCGAGGGCTGCGACTTCGTCGAAGCAGTCGAGCGGCTTGGCGCCCGAGCCGGCATCGCCGTGAGGCACGAAGACGGGTCGGGCCGTGCCCGAGAGCAACACCAGGCACTCAAGGACGCCCTTCGCCGGGCCGTCAGCTTCTATCACGAGCGCCTCTTGGGCCACGACGATGCCTCCCGTGCCCGTCAGTACCTGCGATCGCGCGGTTACGACGGCTCAGTCGTGCGACAGTTCCAGCTCGGCTGGGCACCCGAGACCGGGTCGCAGCTCGTCCGCGCGCTCGGCCTCCCGGCGCGGGTGCTGACGGCTGCGGGACTCGCCCACGAGGGCAACTACGGCCTGCAGGATTCATTCCGGGGCCGCGTGATCTTCCCGATCTTCGATCCGTCCGGTGCCGCTATCGCCCTCGGAGGACGCGTCCTCCCGGGCGAACCGTCCGGAGAGGGTCAGGCCGGCCCCAAGTACCGCAACTCCCCCGAGACGCCCATCTATGCCAAGCGGCGCACGCTCTACGGCCTCAACTGGGCGCGCCAGGCGATCGTCCAAGCGGGCGAAGTCGTCGTCTGCGAGGGGTACACCGACGTCATCGGCATGGTCGTAGCCGGCGTCGGGCGGTCGGTCGCAACCTGCGGCACAGCCTTGACCGACGACCATTTCCGCTTGATGGCCCGCTTCGCCAAGAGAGTCGTCCTCGCCTTCGACGCCGACACGGCAGGAGAGTCGGCCGCCGCCAGGTTCTACGAATGGGAGCGCCGCCACGAAATCGAGGTGGCTGTGGCAGCACTGCCGGCGGGAAGCGACCCAGGCGAGTTGGCCCGCACCGACCCGGAGGTGTTGAGGGGGGCGGTCGAGACGGCGATGCCGTTTCTCCAATTTAGGGTTGACCAGGTGCTCGGCTCAGCAGATCTCGTCACGGCCGAGGGACGGGCGCGTGCGGCCAACCGGGCGCTCGCCATCGTGGCCGAGCACCCGAACGAGCTGGTCCGCGACCAGTACCTGGTGACGATCGCCGACCGTGCCCACATCGACGCCGTCCGGCTCCGGAGGAGACTTGACGAGATCATCGCCAACCCGGGTGGGCCAGCTCCAGCTCGGCTCGGCCAGCAAGTTGCCCGGCGACACACCGGAGGCAGCGCCGGGCGCGACGCCCTCATTCTGGCTATCCAGGAGCCCGCTGCGATGGCCGGGCGGTTGCACGAGTCGCTGTTTGCCGACGACCTGCAGCGAGACGCGTACCTCGCCCTGGCCGCCTCGGCGAGCCTCCACGAGGCCATCGAAAAGTCGAGCGATGATGTCGCGGATCTGCTCTTGCAGCTGGCGGTGACCGAGCCTGAGGCCCTCGCGGACCAAACGATCGTCGCGCTCTCCCGCATGGCGGCGCGGCGTTCCCTGGCCGACCTCAACGCCGATGCCCGTACCGCCGAGAGCGCCGGCGACTTCGAGCGCGTCGGGTCCGTCAACAGAACGACCAAGTGGCTACAGGCCGAACTCGAGATCATGCAGGAGCCCGGCGTCAACGACCTGCCACCGCCGCCTGTCATCGAGGCTGCCGATCGCTTGCTAGCGTGGTTGTCGGGTCTGGAGCGGGGGAGCGCATGACTCGGAGCGCGAAGCGCAGCGACACAGCGCCAGTGGCAGCCATGCCCGCGGCCGCACAGCCCGAGACGGCGGCTGTGACCACAACAGCAGTACGGCCCGACACAGCAGCCGTGGCCACAACAGCCTCGCAGCCCGAGCCCGAGCCCGTCGACACGCTCGCCCCGGCCGGTGGCGCCGATGGATCGGTAGCAGCGCGCGCGGCGGAGGACGAGGCCGGCAGAGGACTGGCCGGCCCGGCGATTCCCGGTCCGATCCACCTCAGTGCCGCTGCGCACCGCAGGTCGCGAGTGTTCTCGACGCTCGGCATCGCACACGACTATCAGGGCCCTAGCGCGGCCGGGCCGGACCCGGTGAGGGCGTATCTGAAGGAGATTGGGCGGGTTTCTCTGCTTACTCCCGAGCTCGAGGTGCTCTGCGCAAAGCAGATCGAGGATGGCCTCGAGGCCTCCGCCACCCACGAGTCCTGGATCGCCGAGGGGATGCTCGAGACAGTGCCGTTCCACGAGCGCCGCGCCATCGAGCGGCGGATCGCCGAAGGGCTCGACGCCAAGGATCTCCTCATCGAGGCCAACCTTCGGCTCGTCGTCTCGATAGCCAAGCGCTACCGCAACCGCGGAATGGCCTTTCTCGATCTCATCCAGGAGGGCAACCTCGGCCTGATGCGGGCAGTCGAGAAGTTCGACCACCGCCGGGGCTTCAAGTTCTCCACCTACGCCACGTGGTGGATCCGGCAGGCGATCACGCGGGCCGTCGCCGACCAGGGCAGGACGATCCGCATACCGGTGCACATGGTTGAGACCATCAACAAGGTGCTCCGGGCGCAACGCCAGCTCTCCCAGGAGCTGGCACGCGAGCCAACCGTCGAAGAGGTGGCGGACAGGATCCAATTTCCTGTGGAGCGGGTGCGCGAGCTGCAGCGCATCAGCCAGGACACGATCTCCCTCGAGCAGCCAATCGGAGAGGAGGAGGACTTCAGTCTCTCCGATCTCATCGAGGACCAGACCGCTGAGGTGCCAGCCGAGGCGGCGACCCGGATGCTGCTCAACGAGGCAGTCAAAAGGGCGCTCGGCGAACTGACTGAGCGAGAGCAGGAGGTCGTCAGGCTGCGGTTCGGCCTGGACGACGGCAGGATGCGAACTCTCGAGGAGGTCGGCCAGATCTTCGGCGTCACGCGAGAACGGATCCGCCAGATCGAGATGAAGACCTTGGCGAAGCTACGCCACCCGATGGTGTCGAGGCCACTCAGGGACTACGTCGAGGGGGACTGACTCGAGCGGGCCGACTATCGGCAAGCTCGAACGACTTCAGGCCGAGTGACGGCTTCCGTTGAGGGGCCACTTGGCCGGAGGCCGGTCGTGGTCCTCCCGGAGCGAGGAGCCGATCAGTCCGACTATTCGGTCGTGTTTGAGGGCGCCCCGGTCGCCGACGAGGCTAGTCACCCGCTCGATGGCAAGGTCACCGAGCGCCCGTAGCTTCTCTGCCTTCACCTCCGGGCCGGCGGTGGCGGCACGAGAGCTGAGCAGCCCTGACAGGCGGTCCGGCCGCACGCCGAGGCGTTGCAGTTGGGCCGCCTTGGCCGCCGCCCAGACACCGACTGCGCAACCCGCCACGAAACCCACCCTGAACCCCATCCCCATCTTCTAGCCGGTCCGACCGCCAGGCGCCACCGATTCTTCAGCGCAGATAGGATGAGCGCCTCTCGCAGGGCCGCCTGCAGGCGGTAGGAGCCTTTCCGGGGTAGCTCAATTGGCAGAGCACGCGGCTGTTAACCGTGTGGTTGAGAGTTCGAGTCTCTCCCCCGGAGCGTTACAGCACACGATTCCGGCCGAGATGCCGCGATGTCCGCTGCGCGGGTGAAGCAGCTGACGGGCGGGTCCTCAGGGTGATAGCACGCCGGGAGGGGTGGTCCCCGGCGCCGGTTTGGGGACCCGGCCCGTCAGCAGGCCTACAGGGCCACCTCGATGGAGGCGGCTCCGGTCGAACCGGCTGGTCCGTCGCGGGATCTACTTGGCGATGGCAAATCGTGACATCAATTTGAAATTAGATGTCGTGAAGAACCCAGAACGGGGTCTATACGAACTCGGTCGCCTGCCCTATACTATTGGCAGTGCCTAGCAATCCCTATACGCCTGGCGCAGGCCGGCGGCCCACCGTGCTCGCCGGCCGGGAGATGCAGTTCGCTCTGCTCGAGGCGATCGCCGATCAGTTCGAGGCCGGCTACCAGGCCGAGAGCATCGTCTTCCACGGGCTGCGCGGCATGGGCAAGACTGTGTTTCTCCGTGACGCGGTAGAGAGGCTACGGGCCAGAGGCTGGCTGTGCGGCTACTACTCCGTCCGTCATCGGATGGACGCCGGCGTGGCGGTGGCGAGCCTGCTCGCCGAGGCGGTGCCTTTGCTGCCTGTCGGGAGCAGGCTGGCCCGTTTTGCCTCGAAGCTGACCGCGCGGATCGGGAGCGCCACCGTGACCGCCGGGACCGGAGGCTTGTCGGTCGAGGTGAGCGCAAGCGGCCCCGAACGTGACCTGTATGGCGACCTGGTGGACGTTCTCCGTCGGCTCGGGGAAAAGGCACGCGACGACGGAGCCGGTGTGGCTGTGGTGATCGACGAGATGCAGGCGCTCCGCTTCGCAGACATGGCTGCCCTGGTCGAAGCGTGCGGCTCTGTCGGGGCGTCCGACGGCCTGCCCGTGGTGCTCGTCGGTGCGGGCCTGCCCCACCTGCCGGTGGAACTCTCGAAGGCGTGCACCTGGGCGGAGCGGCTGCGCTACGAGTCAGTCGGGCGGTTGCCGGCCCAGGCGGCACGTCGTGCGCTCCTCGAGCCGGCTGGGGAGCTCGACGTCAGCTATTCCCCCGCCGCCGCCGAGCTGTTGCTCAACGAGGCTGACGGCTACCCCTTTTTCATCCAGCTCTACGCCAGCGAGACGTGGAGAGCAGCCGGACTGCCCTCCGAGCGACCCGGCACAGTGATCGATGTGGACGCCGTCGCCAGTGCCGTTCCAGAGGTGAAGCGGATCCTCGCCAGCGGGATGTACTCCGCCCGCTATGAACGCGCCAGCAGTGGAGAGCGGGACTACCTGCTCGTGATGGCACGGTTGGCGTCGCGCTCTGCCGATGGCGTCGCCAGCTCCGGCGAGATCGCCCGTGAGCTCGGCCGTCCCATCTCGGGGCTGTCGCCTACCCGGGACAGCTTGATACGAAAGGGCATCATTTACTCGCCGGCTAAAGGTCGGCTGGAGTTCTCGGTGCCCGGCTTCGGAGCGTACGTGCTGTGGAAGGGCGAAGAGAGCGACGGCTCCGGCTGATCACGTGGCGCGCCACCTGTGTGCAGACTCACGTGTCGGAGCGTCGTAGCCTGGGGGTGTGCAGGCTCTTACGCCATGATGTTCGCCGCTGCATCAGCGACCTCGGGACTCGTGGTCGCCGAGCTCGTCGCGGGAGTGCTCTTCGCCGGACTCGGCTACTGGCTCTCCGAGCGGTACCGCCGCAACTGGGGCCGGAGCCCCTGGGGACTGCCTTCACTCCTGTGGGCCTTCATCTTCTTCTTGTCGCTCCTCGTCGGCGCGATCCTCTTCATGATCGCCCAGCGCACCACCCGCCCGACCTCTACCGCAGCAGGCGGGCAGTCACCGCCCTGGTACCCCCCGTCGGCGGGTGGCTACGGGGGCTATCCGTCCTCGTCAGGCGCCTACCCGCCGCCGCCGGGTGCCTACCCACCGCCGCCGGGTCCCTATCCAGGCGTGCCCGGTACCGAACAGGTCCCGCCGTCTGTCGACCGACCCTCACCGGCGGCCGGCAACCCGCCCCAATCGCCGCAGGCCGGGTCGTCTGGGCCACAGTCGCCGGCGGCCGGAGACAGCGACAGGCCTCTCGGGTTTCCTGCACCCGCAGGCGCTCATCCGGTGCCAGCGACGAGCGCACCGGCGGCATACGCGCCTCCCGGCCGCCCGCCGGGCTACGTCAGCCCCGATCCGGGAGCGCGCCAGCGGGCCGACGATGACTCGACGACTACCCCGCCGGATCCCGCGGCCGTCCCTTTGCACGCACCGTCCTGGCTGGGTGACCCGACCCTGCGTCACGAGCTGCGTTATTGGAACGGCGGCGCCTGGACTGACTGGGTGAGCGACGGCGGCCGCACTGCTACCGACCCCTACGGCGTCTAGGACGCCGACCTCTGCCGCACGGGTGCGGCGGCGACGGATCGCAAGTGTCACCGCGCTGACAGGTGCAATGGCGACGCAGCGCCTACAGGCAATCCCGGTGCTCCCCGTGCGGGGCCGGACGACTCAGCTGTTCGGCGGCGGCCCGGCAGCGACGCGTTCGAACACCGAGGAAGCTGACTCGTCGGGCTCGACCGTCTCGAACCACCACGTGGCCCCGGCGTCCGCCAACGCTCGGAGCCGGTCCAGGCTCTGTTCGGTCCATCGCGGGCCGAGCACCCCGCGCAGCGCCACGTCGTAGTTGGGCTGCGTCCCCAATTGCTTGAGATTTTCCCGGACCGAGCGCACCTGATCCGGTTCCGGCGGCACTCGCAGGTTGGGGCGCTTGTCAAAGACCGGGAGAATGCCGTCGAGATGGGCCGCTCTGCGGAGTGGGGAGCGGCTCGGCCAGCGGGTGGTCAGCCATACCGGGATGCGAGGCCGCTGGAGCGGAGTGACGACAAGGGGCGGCGAGTCCACGTGCAGCCAAATACCGTCGTGGCGAATCGGCTCTCCCGACCAACACATCACGAGCACGGCAAGCGATTCCTCAAACAAGAAGGTCATCGCCTCCTCCCCTTCGTCGAGCGGGCCTCCACCCGGGAGCGAGACGTCTTTGTGCCAACTGGCGTACCCCACTCCGGTTGCGAACGTGAGCCTCCCCTGGCTCAGATGATCGACCATCGCCGACTGACGAGCGAGGACCCACGGGCGCCGACGGTCGGCCACCGGGGTGACGAGTCCTACTCGCAGCGTGCTCGTGGTGGCGGCGATGGCCGCCAGCGCGATGCACGGGTCCGTCTCCGGTGCCTCGGTGCCGACCTCGTTCAGGTCCGAGACGAACACGGCGTCCCAGCCGGCGGCTTCTGCCGCTTGGGCCAGGCTGAGGCCCCGAGACGGCTCGACGAATTCGTCCACGAGCGGTAGGAAGATGCCATATTTCATGCAGCCGACCCTAGACCTAGGCAGTGGCTCTTGGCTGGGTTAGTGACGCGGCCTGCCTGGTGCCGCAAGCGGATATCCGTCGCCGGCAGGGTGGATGCCTCTTCCTCGCTCCGTCGCGGGACTGGCGGTGACTCGTCCTAGTCTTCTTGCCGGTGGCAGGATCGAGGAGGCGCAGCCGGAGTGACCGCAGATCACCTGATCCTCCGGTGACCACACGTCCAGGCGTCCGCGTGACTCCGGGACGTTGATTCATGAATACGAGCCAGGGCCCGTAGCTCAGTGGTTAGAGCAGAGGACTCATAATCCTTAGGTCGGGGGTTCGATCCCCCCCGGGCCCACCAATAAAACCCCAGCTCATCGGCCATGCTGGTGCCGGCGACTGGCCCGAGCTATCCTCCTGTCCCAACAGCTGTCCCAACAATTGTTGGGACGGGACCGCATGGAGGACCAGTGGCAGGAAGCATCCGACGGAGACAGGACCGCGGTTCAGACGTCTGGGAGCTTCGAACTTTCGTCGGCCGCGATGCGAAGGGGCGGGTCCGGCACCGAAGCATCACATTCCGGGGATCCAAGCGCGCGGCCGAGCGCGAGCTCGCCCGGTTCGTCACTGAGCAGGAGGAAGAGCCGGCCGTCGTGCCCCAGGAAACAGGGACGTGGGGATCGACCGCCACGCTGAATGATGCACTCACGGCGTGGCAAATGAACGGCTGGGAGGACCTCAGCCCGTACACGACCAGGCGTTACCTCAGCATCTGGAACGTCCACATTCGCGACGACATCGGACGGCGCCGCATCGCGTCATTGTCCTCGTACGACCTCGAGCGTTGGTTCCGGGACCTGAAGCGAAAGGGCCTCGGCGAGTCGAGCGTCCATCAGGCCCGGGCCATGCTCAACCGGGCCTGCCGCCTCGCGCGCAAGTGGAGCGGAGGCGTGCTGCCCAATCCGGTTCTCGAATCGGAGCTCCCGACCTGGAGCCTGCACGAGCAGACCCAGGCCGTTCGTGCCCCTGCTGTCGAGGAGGTCCAGCGACTGCTCGCCGAGGCGGCCCGCTACGACCAACGATTCGCCGCTCTATTCCGCCTCGTCGCCGCCACTGGTGCTCGGCGTGGCGAGGCCTGCGCCCTCAGATGGTCCGACATAGACGTTGACAACAGCTTCGTTCGCTTCGACGAGGGGATCGTCGCTGTCCCCGGAGGCATCGTTGTCCGGGGACCGAAGACGAGGGCGAGCATCCGAACGGTCGCGCTCGACGCCGACACGCTGCGCATGCTCTGTGAACTTCGCGGAACCCAGGAAGATCTCGCCAGAACGTGCGACAGCGAGTTGACCGATCAGTCCTTCGTCTTCACCAGTCAGCCGGACGGTTCCGTGCCACTGCATCCTGACACCGCCAGCCACGTGTTCAGTGTCGTTCGCGAGCGGTCCGGCGTCGCGAAAGAGCTGCATCTCCACTCGTTGAGGCACTTTCACGCGACCCTTCTCGACCCGATCGTGTCGGAGAAGCAAAAGCAGGCCCGACTTGGGTGGTCAACGGTCCACATGGCCCGTCACTACACCGACGCGGTCGTGGAAGAGGACCGACGAGCTGCGACACACGTGGGCCAGGTGCTCAGCGCGCAGGGGCGGCCGGCGCCGTAGTTGGATCACGGCGCCTCTGCATCCGCTACTCGAACGGGATTCCCGGGGCTCAACATCACCGCCATCGCTGCCCTGAGAGTAGGGGCACGGGCAAGGGGTCAACACGGGCACGCGCTCAGGAAACCACGGTCAGGCTCGCCTCCTCCCGAATCTCACGTTGGAACTACACCCACACCTGCTTGTTGGCCGTCGACCCGCGGAGGTCCCGATAGTCCACACCTCGACCGAACCTCTTTTTTTTATACGGCAAGACGACGGCAATCGCCTGTCCATCTCGGTGTTCGAATTCGACGCGGACGGCATCTGTGTCCGGCAACTGAACATCGAAGCAGATGGCGGCAGCTCTCAGATCATCTCGACGCTGGCGGAGCCCGTCCACGAGCATTGAGATGACCTCAGCGCTGGCCGGGTGCTCCCCTTTGCCAGGGTCGCCTGACCACAGACGTGATTCCCCGCGGGCGCTGACACTGGCGCCGAAAGGGAAGAACTCGCCGCTCTTGTCGAGCATCTTCCGCGCGAGCGGCATCACCGTGTCCAACAGGCCGTCGAGATCGTCTTGGGCCTGCTGCGAAGCCGAGTCTCGCCACGAGCTCATCCAGCCATTATGTCGCTGGCGTGGGCTCACGCGGAGAACCCCGCCCTGCCCGTTTACAACGGACCTGGGACAGGACCCGATCTGCGCCGATGCGTACCACAACACCGCCGGATCAGGTAACGCCGCGCGTTTCACGCAGAGGTGCGGACGCGTCCCGTGTCATAGGAGTGCCAGGAACACCCCAGATAGCGACAACACTACTGTTCAGAGGCTAGATGTCGTAATACTGCATGAGTGGTTGGAGCGGGCTCAGCGGCCTGGGGACTTGCCACGGAACGGCCGTTGAGTGTCGTCAACCGCCTCGTCATTGTCCGGTCTTCGTCGGCGTCGTGTCTCAAGACTGGGTCACTGCCAAGAGCCAAAGGGACCTTCGACCAGTACACCAGTACTGGCAGGGATCGGCCAGGTGGAGGTCGTTTGCGGCGCTTCGTGAGAGCCGATCCATGTCGTCGGTGTACGGTCGGGTGATGGATTCGGCTGATCTCAAGTCAGTGTTAGGGGAACTCTTCGACAACGAATTGATGTTCCATGGGTTCACGCCGTATATGAGGGACTACGAGATGGTGGTTTATCAATCCGTGGACCCGAACCCAAAGTACGGCCTTGTGCCACGACATCTCCGATTCCTCTTTAGGTATTGCACTGAGGCGACCGCCCGTTCGCGGGTACGTCCTGACGTTTGGTCCCGATCTCTCGACGACGAGCTACTGCGAGTGCGGCACGTCACATGCGAGTCGAGTGGCTACACCTGGGGCGTGGAGGCACAGGAGATCTATCCGGGTGCCACTGTCGTGGAAGCTTCGGAGAGGGCCGCGTATTGGAGCGATGAACTCGGCATCGACTTCCACGAGGTGGTGATCGAGGCCAACGCACAAGTGATCACACTGGTCTTTGCGGAGGTCACCTTTACGGAGGTCGGTGCTGGCTACACGCCGTACACCGTTGAAACGGCCGGCCACGCCGAGGCGTACGCATCAGGTTCGAAGGTTCCTCTGACCCGATGAGAGCGCGTCGGTGACGTGTCGGTCGACGTGGCTCTCATCTCCGCCAAGGCTGCGAGGGATCAGTCCGGACCGGCTCGCCATCTTCTGAGACGTTCGTCGGCCTTCTCGGAATACGTCGACCCAGAGACGGCACCCTCGCCAACCTCTTCGACGAGGTAGCGCTGCTCGGCGGCCAGCAACGCGTGTAGCTCGTCGCGTCCACCTGCGAACTGTGGCCACACGACCGTTCCACCGTGGCGGCAGAGATCAACCACGAACCCATCGTCATCGCGGCCAACTCGGGCTTCAACGCCGGCCTGAGCGAGAAGTTCGTGCACCTCCAGCTCAAGCGGGCCCGTGTCGTCGTTCATGGCACCCCATAATGGCTGATCAATAGGTCGACAAGATGCCCGGACGAACAATCGAGGTTAGAAGAGGTCCGCGCCATGTCGCCCGTCGGCTCGGGTGGCCGGTTGCCGAAGTACCAGCAGAAGGTAGGACGCTAACCGTACGGCTTTCACGACTGATCGGGAACCGGCATCGATCCCGTGCTGTCCACGCCAACTCGGGCAGCTGAGACCACCGATAGCGTCGGACAACCCCGGCGGGCAGGCCGACTTACCGGACCGAGCGACTCGCACCCGTCCCGGCGAGTATGAATTCGCCGCTGTCCGGGTGTGGTTACATCCACAGTCGCATTATTGAGGATCTTGATCGGATTTCACAGGAAGCCGGCGGATCCGCACTCTGGTCGCGTCGAGAACGACGATCGCACCAGCATCGAGGTCGCCCAGCACTTGATCGAGGTTGGCGAGCACGAGCTCAGCTTGGCGGGACGCTGGGCGGTCGCTTTCTCGCCGGAGAAGGATCACCGACGGCAAGAGCGCCCCGGAGTCGGCGAGTACTTGGCCAAAGTCAGTGTCGGCCGAGATCAGTGTGCGGCCTTCCGCTCGGGCCCGCTCCAGGATGACTAGATCACGAGCGCTACGAAGCCCGATGTCCCTGACGTGGACGGTGTCGTGTCCGGCCGCCGCCAGGAGCTCGCCGAGGCGGGGCGACAGGTTTTCGTCGAGAAGGAACCTCAAGCGCTCGTTCGTAGCGGTAGCTCTCGCTCCATGACCGCCTCAGCTGCGTAGCGCAGAGCCTCACGAATGTCGTCGCGCTCCAGATCGGGGTGCTCATCGAGGATCTGCTCAAAGGTCATCCCGTCCGCGACCATTGCGACGACGGTCGCGACGGGGAACCGAAGATCACGGATGCAAGGCAGCCCGCCCATCCGCTCTGGGTCAGTGGTGATCCGCTCGAACCTCACACCCATGACGCTACCTGCCGGGCTGGCTCCTCGGTCGAGCCGTCGGCGGGACGCCTGCTCGAGGATGAGCCGCAGCGACCCGCTCCCGCCATCAGGCGTCCCGCAGTCGGCGTCGGACGGCAACAGACGTTGGCTGACGCGGACTACCTGGTACCTGCCAAAGCGGCCGGCCTAGGTTCTGCGTCTTGTGGCCGGCCGAGCATGAGAGACGTCCTCTCAAAGGAGCGCTACAAGATGCGCAGTACAGGAGAGGTTCCTCTCCAGACTCTGGTGTGCCTGGCACCGACGGCAGCGGGCCACCGTAGATCAGCTTCTCGGCCGCCGCTCTCGGTACCTGAATACGATTCCCGAACCTCACAATCGGGAGCGGAAAGTCGCCTCGGTTGATCGCTCGGTAGAGCGTCGACCGGTTCACGCCGATGAGACTTGCGAGCTCCGGCACGGTCAGGAGTGGACTCTTCGTGGACCTCGCAGTCTGTGGTCTCATGGCGCCTCCGCCGGCAGAGCTTGTGCATCAGTGCTCGTGATGAGTAAGCAGGTCGATAACAAGACCGGGACGTGCTCCACATCTGTGCCCGAATGTGGAGCGACCTCACGTTCATCAGCCGATGCAGCCTGACCGAGGCGGCTGAACGTGACAGGTTTTCCGGCTCTTCGCGTTGAACTGGGGATAGTGAGTTAGCCGACCATCCACCAAGGCGGCCAGAGGCCCCGACATCGTTGCTGTTGTTCAACGACAGCTCGATGGAGGGACCTCTGACATGAGTG
>Ga0182024_10013211_pt1 | contig 16177 bp, 17 predicted proteins | sample P32metaG_FD_120480 | JGI IMG/M metagenome (GOLD analysis project Ga0182024, IMG submission 120480) | Permafrost microbial communities from Stordalen Mire, Sweden - P3-2 metaG (Illumina Assembly) | ecosystem: Environmental > Terrestrial > Soil > Wetlands > Permafrost | place: Sweden: Stordalen... | reverse complement strand
GACCGAGCACCCCCAGTGCGATGACGATGAGAGCGATGATGCGCGCAGCAGTGAAGCCCCTCCTCCGTTCGCTTGTTCGACCGCTGATGGCAGGCTCCTTTCGTGACAGTCGTTGGGCCCGTGGGTCATCAGGTGTCATGTCGTTCTCCTTGTCTTGATCAGTGGGCACCGATTGAGGTGCGATCTGTGTACGTCAGGCGGGTCGGGATCGAGAGACGTGATTCGCCTGCGGCCATCAACCACCTCCGTCCGAAGTCGGAATGGACGTGAGACTGATGACCTCGTAGCCGCGCACCGCCTCGAGGAGGGGCTGAAAGCTGCCGTGCACCACGCAGCGCAGCAGGCAGCCATCGACTTCCACGTTGGTCACACCCGACGCTCGGGCAATCTGCTGCGCCGGAGGTCGGCCGACGAAAGTCGCCTCGACCCGCTGGCTCGGTAGCTCGTGTGTCATGGCCGTCAGGCTGAGCCAGGGGCCGGACCGGCCGAATCGTCAGGATTACGGATTCGATGCGTAGTCGACCGATATCAGCGCCCGTGACCCAGGGGTAGCTTCGGATTCACCATGGCGAGACCACGTCACCGTTCGGGCAATCTGCCCGCCGAGACGACGAGCTTCGTGGGCCGCCGTCGCGAGCTGGCCGAGATCAGGAAGAAGCTCGCGACCGCCCGACTCGTCAGTCTCGTTGGGCCAGGAGGTGTGGGGAAGACCAGGCTCGCATTGCGGGCGGCAGCCGACCTTTCGCGCGGCTTTGGGGACGGCGCCTGGCTGGTCGAGCTCGCCGAGGTTCGCGATGCGGCTCTCGTGCCCAACGCCGTGCTCTCGGCAGTTGACCTCCGTGACCAAGCTGGGGTGGAACCACTGCAGATCCTGAGGTCCTTCTGGCGGGAGAAACAGCTGTTGTTGGTGTTCGACAACTGCGAGCACGTTCTCGATGCGGCCGCGCAGCTCGTCGCTGACGCCCTTCGTTCCGCTCCCAACGTCCGCGTGGTCGCCACCAGCCGCGAGCCGCTCCAGGTGGCGGGCGAACACGTGGTGCCGGTGACGCCACTCCAACTGCCCCGAGGAGATGGAACCGAACCGCTCGCACAGGTGCGAGAGAACGAAGCGGTCATGCTGTTCACCGAGCGGGCAGCCGCGGCATCCGGCACGTTCGTCCTGACGGGCGCGAACCAGGCAGCTGTGGTTGCCGTGTGCCGGCGCCTCGACGGCCTGCCGCTCGCGATCGAGCTCGCGGCAGTCAGAACCCGGGTCCTCAGCGTGGAGCAGACTCTCGAGCGGCTGCGTGACCGCTTCGGCCTCCTAACCGGAGGGAGCCGCGCCGCGCTGCCGCGACATCAAACGCTCCGAATGACCATCGACTGGAGCTACGACCTGCTGACACCGGGTGAACAGCACGTCTTGCGGCGGCTCTCCGTTTTCGCCGCCCGATTCACGCTCGACGATGTCGAATCGGTGTGCACAGACGACGCCCTGTCCGCGACCAACACGTTGGAACTTCTGTCATCCCTGGTCGACAAATCACTGCTCATGAAGGAAGACTTCGGGGGCCGTGACTGCTATCGACTGCACGAAACCATGCGCGAGTACGCCACGCTCAAATTGCGTGACGAACATGACGACGACGATCTGTTGGAGCGGTGCATCCACCATTACTGGATGACGTGTCTGTCGACGGAGGCCGAGGGCCGGTACCAGCTTCCTGACTGGCTCTCCTGGGTCGAGCTCGAAATCGACAACATTCGAGCGGTGCTCCAGCACTGTGTTTCGCACGGAGACTCCGTTCGAGGGCTGGATATAGCGGCGTCGTTGCGTTACTACTGGATCACACACGGCACGACGGAGAGCATTCGCTGGCTGGATCTCTTGCTCGCGTATGGGGAGGCGTCCCCGCGCACGCAGGTGCGCGCTCTCAGCCTTCGTGGGTGGCTGAGCGTTGTGCAGGGCGACCCTGCAGCCGCCAGGCCATGGCTCACTCGTGCTATCGCCAAGGCTCGGGAAACGCAACAGCCAACGCAGCTGTCGCAGGCACTCTCGATCGCAGCCAACGCCGAGAACCAGATCGGCAATCCCGCCGGTGCCGGCGACCTTCTGGATGAGGCCGAAGCAATCACTGCTGCTCTCGCCGACTATCCCGCGACCATCGAGCTCGTGCAGGCGCGAGCTGTGCATGCGTTCTTCGCAAACGACATCGACGCCGCCACGGCGACCTCCTCGGAGGGCATGCGTCTGAGTCGCGACGCCGGCGACCTCTTTTACCTCGCATCGATGCTTCGCAACGTAGCTGCGATCGCCATGACGAACGGCGACCTTGCAGAAGCAAACGCGGGAGCCAGCGAGGCCTTGCGTGTCGCACGGCAGATCGACGATCGGATAGCCGAGTTTTACGTTCTGGCGGCCATGAGTTCGCTTGCCGCGAGCACCGGCCAACCGCGCCTCGCAGCCCGGCTGCTTGGGGCAGCGCAAACCATCGGTGCCGGTGCCGGCGCAAAGATCCTTGGACCGCACGCGCCATTCCAGACCCAGGCCAGAGAGTCGGCTACGCGTGCCCTCGGGGCGGCGGCGTTTGAGGCCGAGTATGAGGCCGGTAAACGCTTGGACCGCCAAGCGGCAGTGCGGCTGGCGCTCGGTGAGTCCGAGCAGAGCGAGGCCGCCGCTTCTTCTGGTGCGGACGCCGGACCCCTCGCGAAGCGGGAAGTCGAGGTCGCGGGATTGGTAGCGGAAGGTCTCAGCAACAAACAGATCGCAGCCCGGCTGTTCATCTCCGAGCGTACGGTCGCCACCCACGTTGGTCACATCCTCAACAAGCTTGGCTTCAACTCACGAGCACAGATCGCGACCTGGGTCTCCTCGAACCCCTGACGCGGTGATGGGAGTGTTAGTCCTCGATGTCGGAGAGGAGAAAACGGATCCCGCCCGTGGCTGCCTGGGCCAATCCGCCAAATAGCCCGCGGTGTGTCAGGTGATGCGAGCGCCTCGCACGCGGTCGGTCCGGACTGACGGTCACGCTGGAATACAACTAGAGTCCCCGCCATGTGGAGGCGACTCCTAGCTCACGGTTGGGCTCCAGACCCCCCGACCGTCGGCCTGGTGGTATTCGGGTTCTCGGTGGTGAGCGCAGCGTCGGGACTGCTGTTGGCAAACGTTGCACTCGGTGAGGTATTCAACATACCTCCGAGCGGGTTTGTCAGCTTTCCGAGCGTCCCGTTCACGTATCCCCTCGCCGTGCGGGTTGGCGCAGGGTCTGCTTTCATCGGGGGTTGCGCTGCTGCATTCGCAGCTGCAGGAGGGCTTGCCCTTTACGCGCGCGTGCATTGGGGCGCATCGCTCACCGCGATTGCGCTTGGGGTGGAAGCCGCCGCGACCGTCGCCAACCTTATCGCCGAACCCGGCGGGCTGTTGATGATCGAGCGAGTGCTCTCGGTTATCTGGATGCTGGTACTCGTCTGCCTGGTGACTGGCTTTCGCCCATCTCTCCCTAGGTCGACGAACGTCGGATCTGTGACCACCGGATCATGGATGGAGGAAACGTTCGCCCCAGACCGTGACGAGAGCTCTGCGGAGTAACACGGCGGATGTGGCACTCACTCTGACGCGCGGTCAATGTCAACATCGACAGCGATTTTTCCGGCATCCTCGTCGGCTGACGCTGCGAGCAGCGCTCCGGGGCGACCGCTACGCGGTCGCATGACACGCGCACAATGAAGGAGCTATGAGCGACGAACAGCTGGTGAAGATTCTTGGACCATGGAAGCGCCGGCACCCGCGCGCAATCGCTGTCATTGCCATCGTTGACGGCATTGTCCTGGTCGCTCTCGCGATTGGCCTGATTGCCTTCGGGGTTGGTGGCTGGGTGCGATTCGTGCTCCTGATCCTCGGAGCCGCCTGGGCGTTCTACGGCGCCTACCGCTTCCCGCGAGCAATCCGCGCGACGCAGAACACCCAGGACTGAGCGCGGCTGGCTCCGCTAACGTTCGGTCAGCCCCTGAGAACTGTCTGACAACTATCAGCCGTCACTTGCTTGCGCCGACGCCTGGGGCTCGGTAGAGAAACTGGTTCAGCCCTTCGGCCTGCAACTGGAACGCACCGAGCGCCAGCGCCACGATCGCGCAGACCAATGCCAGCAGCATCGTCAGGCGCGCCGCCCGCCGCCGTCGCCGCTTCATCGCCAGGTTCGCCTCCCGATCGTCCTGCATCGATCAGTCGCTCGGTGGCCGCTGCACAAACGCGGCGCTGCCCTTGGTTGCCAGTTCCCCGACCAGCTGCGTGTACCCGATCGCGAAGAGTCCGATGAGCAGCACTGCCGCGCTTACCCGCAGGGCGTGATGACTACGCCTCTTCCGCGCCGTGCGCCACCAGCGGCGTACGGGAGGGACGCGCATCAGAACGAGTGGGACGCTCACCGCAATGGCGTCGAGAAAGATCGAGCTCAACCCGAACAAGAACGCGAGGTGGATGAGAATCGTTCCCCACAGCAGATAGGTCAGGCGCTGGACCGACTTCCAGTGGCCGCCCAGCCAGTGCATGGCCCTGCGGTTCGCGGTCAGCGTCAGCGGGATCAGGAGGAAGACGGACAGCGTACCGAACACGAGAAACGTGTGGCCGGCGATACGTGCAACCGGGCCTCCGGGAAAGGTGTCGCCAGTGGTGAGCGCGGCGAGCGTCAGGTCGGTGCCGGCGGCGAAGAACATGGCAACGCCGTAGTCGCGCCGGAGGACAAGGTGCCAGCGCCAGCCGGTCATGGTGTGGACCGGGGTCACGGTCAGCATCATCACGAAGAGCAGTAATGACGACGTTCCCAACACGTCTGCGGTGGACGCCGATACGTGTGCGACCGAATCGGGGCGTCCCAGGATGAGTGCAATGATCTCCGGCGTCATGAGCACGAATGGAATGACCACAAGCCCGCGGAAGAACCAGATGCCCAGCAATGGAAGCAGGCGCGTGTCGCTGTGCCCGGCGCCAAGAGCGCGCCCCCTCCCGACGTGCTCGGCGCCATCAACTGGGGGCGCATCGTCGTGGGTTCCCGCGGCCGGAGTGACGATATCGATGCGACCGTCAATTCCGGTGATCACGCGTGTACGTAGCTCGGAAATGGTCCGTACTCCCCCGGCCCGATCTCGTCAACTTCCTCGCTGCCGCCGCAGCGAGCGGGCAGAACGATACCACCCCCGCCGCGACCGCACCATGGGCGTCGAATGCCCCAAGAGACGGGCCGTCCGGCGGCGGTCTCGACCTCGAGCTTTGACCGGCCGGCGACCGCCGTGCTGAGTGGGCGAAACGGGCGGTGACCGCCCACGTCATCAAGCGATCGATCCAGGGTGTGGTGACCATCTGGATCGTCTGGTCGCTCGTGTTCGTCGCCTATTTCGTGGCGCCGGGGGACCCGGCGGCGGAGCTGTGCCGGCCGGGCTGTCCTGTGTGGGTGCTGCAACGAATCCGCGAGACTCTGGGTCTCAATCAGCCGCTCTGGTCGCAATATCTCGACTACTTCGGCCGGCTGTTCCACGGCAACCTCGGCTACTCATACGTCAGCAACGCGCCGGTGACCAGCATCATCGTGCGGGCGCTGCCCGTCGACCTCTCGCTCGCCATCCCCGCCGCGATCATCTGGCTGGTTGTCGGGCTCGGTATCGGGACCCTCGCCGCCCGTCACACATCGAGTGTTCGAGCACGGGGTGCGACGCTGTTCATCCTGGCCGGCCTGTCGATCCCAACGTTCATGCTCGGGATTGCCCTCATCGACCTGTTCAGCGGAGTGCTCATCCGGGGGCTCGACCTGTTTCCGCCCCCGGGCTCGAGCTGGACGCCAATTCAGGTGAACCCGCTTCAGTGGGCGCACGGCCTCGTCCTTCCGTGGATCACCCTGGCGTTCGTCTCGTCGGCGACGTACGTTCGCCTCTGGCGAAGCGCGCTGCGCGACGTGCTGGGGGAGGAGTACATCACCGCGGCACGTGCCAGGGGCATTTCAGAGCGGCGGATCCTCTACCGCCACGCAATCCACGCCGCCGTCTCGCCGGTCATGACCCAGTTCGGCATCGACCTCGCGGTGGTGCTCGGTGGAGCGATCATCACCGAGGTCGTCTTCGATCTCCCCGGGTTGGGGAAGGCTGTTGTGCAGGCCGTCTTGAACCAGGACCGCCCCGTGGTGCAGGGTGTCGTCCTTGTCACGTCGGCCTTCATCGTCGTGGCGAATATCGTCGTTGATGCCCTCTACGGAGTCATCGATCCGAGGGTCAGGGCCTCCTGACGTTGGCGCTGCGCCGGCCCGGGACCCCGAGGGTCGAGGTGAGCGACAAAATGTGTTCTTCTCGATCCCGGGGATCGCGATCAGGGACGTGATGAGGTCGTCGAGGCTGGCTGACCCGTCCAGACGGACGGCATCCATCGCGACCGCCGACGCGAAAGCGATGATGGCATTGGCGATTGTTCGAGGCAGGAACCAATTTTCGAGATCAGATTCGGCGAGCGTGTTTGCGGATGGGAACAATTGCGTGAGGTCGTGGGGGAGCCCAGGAACATGAGTGCCGTAGGCGCGCGTTCTTGTCGCGAGCCCGTGTCGCGTGGCTTCGAGGCGGATGTGCGGTGCGAGCGCCGCGGCGCCCGAAGCGGCTCGGCATGAGCCGATATGCTGAGCACGCAATGGTCCACGAACAGCGGGCGCGCATCGAGACCGATATCAGGGCGATCACTGAGGCCGACCTTGCTGCGTGGGTCCGTGCGTTGGATGCGAGCTTTCTGCTCGCAGTCCCGGAAGGGGCAATGGAGCTTCGCAGGCAACTCTTTACGCCCGGCCGATCGCTCGGTGCGTTCGCAGCGGAGGAGTGTGTTGGCACGCTTCGCAGCTTGGACTTAGAGCTGACCGTTCCTGGCGGTAGGGCAGTGTTGGCTGAAGGAATCACGAACGTCGGAGTCGTTCCCGGCCATCGGCGGCGAGGCCTGCTCAGCCGAATGATGCGCATCTCGCTCGACGATGCACGAGCCCGAGGCAATTGTCTTGCTGCGTTGATCGCTTCTGAGTACCGCATTCACGGCCGCTTCGGGTTCGGCCCGGCTACAAGGACGGTGGCCTACGACATCGACGTCCGGCGCGCCGGCGCTGTCCGCGTCCCTGGCGGCCGCGACGGCAGCGTCAAGACGGCGACCCTTGAAGCGGTCCGGAAGTACGGGCCCGAAGTGCACGACCAATTTCGAGCAACGCAGGCGGGTGCGATCAACCGGGAGCAGGTGGTTTGGCGGCTGCGAACCGGCGAGCTCCGCAACCCCTACCGGGACGGCATAGAACCGTGGGCGGTTCTCTATCGCGACGCGCACGGAGCCCCGGCAGGGATGGCGCTCTTCCGCGTCGACGACACGTCGATACACGGCGATCCAGACTACACGCTAACCGTCGATGACCTCATTGCAGTGGACGCCACTGCGGGCGCCATGTTGTGGCGTCACCTCCTTGGCACCGAAGGCGTCAACCGAGTGACCGTGAACAGCGTCGCACCAGACGACCCGCTGCCGTTGCTCCTCGACAACCCTCGAGCGTGCATGCCAAGAACCGCCACCGGTCGAGATCACCTATGGCTGCGCATTCTGGATGTCCCCGCGGCGCTCCAAGCACGCAACTAGGACGTGTCCGGCTCCATCGTGCTCGAGGTGACCGACGGCCTCGGGTATGCCGCCGGTCGGTTCGCCCTTGAAGCCGGCTCCGATGGGACGGCCCGCGTGACCCCGGCCGACGACAAAGCAGAGCTCACCCTTGATATCGCTGCACTGGGAAGGATCTACCTGGGTGACGAGACCTTCGACCGCCTCGCTGCCGCAGGCCTTGTGACCGAACAGCGCGCCGGTGCTCCGGTGCGGGCCGACCGCCTCTTTCGCACGACGACCCGCCCGTGGTGCCCAGACGGATTCTGATCCCGTCGATTCACGGATTTTGTGCCATCCAGCGCTCATGTTCGGCGATGCGCGCGGTGAGTTGGGAGGGAGTTGTCTGCGCTTTGATCATGAACTCGATGGCGCCGAGATCGGACCCGCGCTCGAGCATCTCCGTATCGCCGACGTTGCTGAGAATGATGACGGGCATCTCTCGCGTCTGAGGGTTGCTGCGCAGACCTGACAGGACGTCAAGGCCCCCGAGTCGAGGTAGCCGCACGTCGAGAACGACGAAGTCTGGTTCCTCATCGGACGCCATGCGCAGTCCTTCTTCACCGTCACGCGCGATGACGACCACCCGACCGGCGGCCACGAGCGCCAGCCGGTACATCTCCGCTATCGCCTCGTCGTCCTCGATCAGCAGAACCTTGAATCCTGCATTTGCCACGAGCTCTCCCTCAAGGACAGTCGGTTCCCGCGTGGTCTTCAGGATAGCGTGCAGTTACGCTTCAGCAGGTCTGCAGCCGGGAGCGGTGCGAGGTCAGGACTCGTGGATCCGGCGACCGGTCACCTCCTCGATGGAGAGCCTCACCCAATGCTCGCTGGAACGCGTGGCCCAGGAGTGCAAGGGTCCGCGACGGAGCTCATCCAGCCGGCGTTCGTCGGTGATCTCATGCGCAGTTCCCTTGACGACAACGCTCCAGCCGGCGTGGTAGAGCGGACGGCTATCGTCCACTTCGAAGACCACGGGAGCACCGCCACCGATGGCGCTGAGCTTGGTGCCGGGCTCGGTACAGAACACGATGGAGTCATCATCGGCGAGATAGTTGACGGGCAGGATCAGCGGGCGCCCTTCGACCACGAAGCCGATTCTGCCGACAAAGGCATGAAATTGCAGCAGCTCAACAGCCTCGCCTCGCGTGAGCTGGTGCACACGTGTCTGAAGTGTGGTCTCCATGGGGTCTCCTCTGACGACTGACGGGTGATCACCAACAATGGATGTTGGCAACGCTCGAATCCAGAGGCATAGGTCCCGATACGTGGGTCCCTTAGACCCTTCGCGACGAGCGGTCGATGTCGACGCCAAACGGCCCGCGCATCTTGGGACTGACGACCCTGGTGATGGATCGCCGGTACGCGGAGACTCAGATCTATGGAACGTGCGCTCGTCCATCACGCCACAGTCACCAAGAGGAGCACGCAGCTATGAAGGCACTCGTCTACCACGGTCCCGGGCGCATGGCCTGGGAGGAAGCACCGAAACCGGTAATCGCTATGGACACTGACGCGATTGTTCGCGTCGACGCAACCACGATCTGCGGCACGGATCTGCACATCATGAAAGGTGATCTTCCCGCCACCGCCGCTGGGCGAATCCTCGGTCATGAAGCCGTTGGCACCGTCGAGTCGGTCGGGGCAGGGGTGAAGAACGTGAAGCCAGGAGACCGCGTGCTCGTGTCTTGCGTCAGCGCCTGCGGAACATGCAGGTTCTGTCGCGAAGGACGCTACGGACAGTGTCTCGGTGGCGGCGGCTGGATTCTCGGCTACATGATCGACGGCACGCAGGCTGAATTCGTGCGCGTGCCGTTTGCAGACACGTCCACATATCCCGTCCCGACTGGAGTCAGTGACGAAGATCTGCTGATGCTCGCGGACATCCTCCCCACCAGCTACGAGGTCGGAGTCCTCAACGGGCACGTCACCCCGGGCGACGTGGTCGCAATCGTCGGCGCCGGGCCCATCGGCCTCTCAGCGATGCTGACCGCGCAGCTCTTCAGCCCCAGCCACATCATCGCGATCGACCTCGCGGATGTCCGCCTGGAAGCTGCCAAACGGTTCGGTGCGGACGTCGTCATCAACAGCGGGCGCGACGATGCTCTCGCCGTGGTTCGCAAGCTCACCGGCGGCCTCGGCGCCGATGTCGCGATCGAGGCGGTCGGTATTCCGGCAACGTTCGAGCTCGCGACCAGTCTGGTCCGACCGGGTGGACGGATCGCGAACGTCGGCGTGCACGGCAAGCCGGCAACGCTGCATCTGGAAACGCTCTGGACACGCGATGTCACCATCACCACGGGCTTGGTCGACACCTACACCACACCGACTCTGATCTGCTTGCTGGCCGGCGGCCAGCTCCACACCAGCGCGTTTGTCACCCAGCGCTTTGCGCTCGGCGACATGATGGCGGCGTATGACACCTTCGGGCGCGCATCGGAGACCGGTGCGCTCAAGGTGGTGCTCACGGCTGCGAGCGCGTCGCCCAATGGAAGGGTGGCCGAGCTCGCCGGCGCAACAGCGGGGCGCTGAGAGCAAACGGAACTGAGGATGCTCCTGAGAATCACGGATCGACTGTGACTCTCGGGAGCACATCATGAAGATCCTTTTTGTCGGCGCCGGAGTCATCGGGACTGTGTATGGCGCCAACCTGGCCGCTGCCGGGGACACCGTCGCGTTGCTTGCTCACGGAACCCGCACCGCGGAGGTAGTGAAGCGCGGCCTGAATGCGCGCGACGTCGCCGACGGGGGCATTGTCTCGGCATCCGTTCAGGTGGTCTCGGACGCTGGCGCCGACGCGTACGACATTGTCGTGGTCGCCGTCACCAGAGATCAGCTCTCCACGGCCTGCGCGTCATTGACAGCTCTTGCCGGCGCTCCCACGATTCTGCTGCTCGGGAACGGCATTGGCCGAGGAGCGATTTCTGGTGCGGCGCGAGAGCGGGTGTGTCTGGGCTTTCCCGGCGTTGGCGGCACGCTCACCGGCGGAACCGTCGACTACGTTCGCATCAAGCCGCAGCCATTCGCACTCGAGGCGAGCGATGATCCTCGTCTTGAGGAGCTCGCGGTCCATCTCGTCTCGCGCGGATTCGCCGTGCAGCGCGTCGACGACATGGACGGATGGCTCACGTACCATGCCGTGCTGGTGGCCTGCATCTGTGCTGCGCTCTACCGTTGTGGTACCGATACGCAGCGTTTAGGCCGGGATCGCCGGACGCTCCACCTCATGTGCATGGCGGTGTCCCAAGGGTTCAGGTCCCTGCGCCGGCAGCGAGTCGAAGGAATGCCGGCGAATCTGCGTTTCCTGCACCACCGGAGCCTGACAGCAGTCGCCATTGCGTATTGGGGTCGGACGATGCGCGCGTCGACGGGTGAGTTGTGGTTCGGCGCGCATGCTCGGCACGCCGTCGCCGAGATGCGCGCGCTGAGCGCCGACGTCCTCGAGAGGGTTGGCGAGGACGATGGAGTTGCAAGGCTCCGCGAACTTCTCGACCCGAACGGTTCGAGCAGCCGGCTGCCAGCTTCGCCGCTCCCGTAGCCGATTACGCCTCCGCTGTACCAAGGCCGTCGGGCACAAAACGCTCGTCGGGTTCGAGTTCAAGGTTTGCACCGCGCGCCGCGATCTCAAGCAGCGCCGCGAAATCCTGTTCGCCGAAACCGTGACCGATCAGGCTTACGACGATCTGGTGTGTGAGTGCCGTCAGCGGCAGCGGCACGTTGCGATGGCGAGCAGCGTCGAGACCGAGCTCGAGGTCTTTGCGCAGCAGGTGATTCGTGAACGTCGGCGCGTAGTTGCGATTCACGAACGCCGGGGTCTTGTAGCGGCTGAAGGTCGAACCGAGGACGCTCTCGTTGATGAACGCGAGGTAGTCGGCGCGCGCCACGCCACCACTCTCAGCCAGCACAGTCGTCTCCGCCAGGATCTGCGCGACGACTCCAAGGATAAGGTTGTGGCAGATCTTCACCAGGCGCGCCGCCTCGCCTTCGCCCACGTACGAGACGCTGCGCCCCAGCATCTGAAGGTACGGGAGAGCACGCTCGTACGCCTCGTATGGGCCGGACACGGCGACGCTGAGCATCCCCGCGCGTGCGGCTTTCGGGTTGCCCGACACGGGAGCTGCGAGCAGGGTCACGCCCCGCAGCGCGGCCTGCTCCCGGATCTCGCTGGACACGGTCATCGAGACGGTGGAGGCGTCGACCACCAAGCCGGGTGCGCACGACATGTCAGCGAGCAGCCCTCGCGGGCCCGACATCACCTCCTCGAAGTCCTTCGAGCCGGCGACCATCGTGATCACGATGTCTCGGTCGGCGAGGTCCACCGGGTGCTCCACGACGCGCGCGCCGAGCTCGACGAGTGGGAGGGCCTTCGCGCTGGTGCGGTTGTAGACGGTGAGATCACATCCGCGCTCGAGCAGCCGCGTGGCCAGAACCTCGCCCATCCGCCCGACCCCGATCCAGCCAAGAGTCTGGGCCGTTGGAAGCGCGTCGGTCATGTCCTCACCCCTCAATGGCTGATCGCTGTTCTGGGTGCGCAAACGTTTGCCTAGCATAGCGGCAAATTTTTTGCCGTGTCAACGCGCTTATTCGGCGCTGAAGTTCGGCCGTGCCGTCCGCAACGCCTGTCCAGCGCCGGCGACGGTGGACTCACGGATGATGAGATCCGGGGTGAAGCGCACACGCCGCCGGGTCGGCTCCCCGCTCTCGATCTGGTCCAGAAGCAGGCGGGCCGCCGCGGATCCGAAGTCGTGGATCGGCACGTGCATGGTGGTGAGCCCCGGATTCATCCGGCTCGCCAGCGGAATGTCGTTATAGCCGACGATGGCGAGATCCTCCGGGATCCGCAACCCCATCTGGCGCGCAACCTCGGCGGCGCCGAGCGCCACCATGTCGGTCACCGCGAATACCGCCGTCGGAGGGTCCGCAAGTGCGAGGAGGCGCCGCGCCGCGGCCGCGCCGCTTTCCTCCGTGTAGCCGGCCTCCACGATGAGTCGTTGATCGGATTCGAGATCGGCGACGGCATGCGCGGCAAGGTAGCCGCGCCGGCGCAGCAGCCCCGTGCTGACCGTGGAATTTCCGGCGAGGTGGCCGATGCGTGTGTGCCCGAGATCGATCAGATGGGCGGTCGCGAGCTGACCGCCGAGAAGGTCGTCCGAACCGACGAACGGATCCTCGCCGTCATCGCTGAATCGATTCACGAGGACATACGGACGCCCCTGCTTGCGCAGCTCGTGCACGCTCGGATCCTTGAGGAAGCTGCTCGCGAGGATGACGCCGTCGACCCTGCGGACCTGGAGGCTCTGCAGATGTGAACGCTGCCGCTCCGGCAGGCCATCCGTGTTGCAGAGGAGCACGTTGAATCCGTTCGGCGCCGCGGCGTCCTCGACTCCACGGAAGAGGGCCGCGAAGAACGGGTTGGTCACATCCGGGATGACCACGGCGAGCACGTTGGTCTGACGCATCTTCAGACCGCGGGCGATCCCGTTGGGCTGATAGCCCGTTTCCCGGAGGAGTGCCTCGATCCGCGACCGAGTGGCGGCGGCGATCCTCAAACCGGGATCGTTATTGGCCACTCGCGAGATCGTGGAGGCATGGACATTGGCGCGAGCTGCCAACTCCTTGAGCGTCACCGGCATTTCCTAGGTCCTTGACATCCGTTTCGGCTGGGTTCTAGGCTAGCGCAATCGTTTGTTCATCGGCAGACAGCTCGCCATCGTGCGAGCGGGGGACGAGCATGCGGAAGCCAGTGTTCTTGGCCGTTACCGGGATCGTCTCATTGAGCTCGCTGACTCTCGCGGCCTGCGGCAGCAGCAGCACGGGCAGCAGTGGCTCGCCCCAGACAGGCAGTCCGATCACCATCGGCGTCTCCGTGTCGCTCACCGGCGATTTCTCGGGAGATGGCAAGGCGCTCGTTCAGGGCTACGACCTATGGGCGCAGGACGAGAACGCCAAGGGCGGCCTGCTCGGACACCACGTGACCATGAAGTACGTCGATGACGCGAGCAGCACCACGCAGGTGGTCACCAACTATCAGAACCTCATCAACCAGGACAAGGTTGCGCTCGTCTTCGGGCCGTTCAGCAGCCTGCTCACGATTCCCGCGTCGACCGTGACCAACCGTTTCGGGTACGCGTTCCCGGAGCCGGCCGGCGGTGGGCCGAGCGTCTTCACCCGTGGCATCCATTCGCTGTTCTTCGTGCAACCGGCGCCCGTCGAGGACAACCTCGTGAGCTTCACGCAGTGGGTGCTCTCGCTTCCCGCGAGCGAGCGGCCGGCAACCGCCGCGTACTCGACCGAGGACGATCCCTTCACGCAGCCCCAGGTCGACAAGGCCAAATCCCTGCTCGAGGCCGGCGGCGTCCGGACCGCGTCGTACAAGGTGTATCCGGCCGAGACAACCGACTTCACCCCGCTGGCGCAGCAGGTGATCGCCGCGAATGCCGACGTGGTCATCCTCGGCACGCAGGAGCCGGACGCGGTTGCGTTCATCAAGGCCTTCCAGCAGCAGCACTACAACCCCAAGGCGCTGGTAGCGACCGCGGGGCCGGATCAGGGAGCGGACTTCGCCAACAAGGTCGGCACCGCCAACACCGAAGGCGTGATGGTCCCGGCCGGATGGTGGTCGAGCGCCAAGACTCCCAATAACGCCACGTTCGTCAGTGAGTTCATCGCCAAGTACGGCGGTACCCCCGGCGACATCCCCAGCGATGCGGCCGAGGCCTACAGCGTCGGCGAAGTCGTCGATCAAGCTGCGCAGAAGGCGCACAGCATCACCAACGCCGCGCTCATCACGGCGCTGCACTCCGGCACGTATCAGACCGTCCAGGGACCGATGGCCTTCGATTCCGTGGGCCGGCCCAACGGCGCAAGCTTCCTCGTCCAGTGGCAGAACGGTCTGACCGTGCCGGTCTACCCGCCATCGGCCGCCGTGGCTCAGCCGGAGTATCCCAAGCCCGCCTTCTCCGGGTGACCAGGGGGGCTCCGTGACCCTCATCCTGGAGGCCGTCGTCTTCGGCATCCTCACGGGCGGCGTGTATGCGCTGATGGCCTCGGGGTTGACATTGATCTTCGGCGTCATGCGGATCATCAATGTCGGCCACGGGGCCCTCGTGATCCTCGGAGCCTATCTGAGCTTCGAGCTGCTCCGCACGGCGAACATCGATCCGTTCGTGAGCCTGATCATCACGATGCCGGCGATGTTCGCTCTCGGCGTCGTCCTGGAACTGGTCTTCATCCGGCCCCTGAAGCAGGATCGCGAGGCGCTGTCAGTGCTGGTGACCTACGCGATCGCTCTGGGAATAGAGGGGCTCCTCGGGTTTCTGTTCACGGACAACTTCGTGCAGCTCAACGCGTGGTACGAGACATCGTCGTTCGCGATGTTCGGTTTCCACATCGCGTACGTGTATGTGTTCGGTTTCGGTCTCTGCCTCGCCATCCTCGGGGCCATCTTCCTGCTGCTGTATCGCACGGACTTCGGGTCGGCGGTCAGGGCGACGATGCTCAACCGGACTGCCGCTCAGCTCGTCGGCGTCAACGTCGAGCGCGTCTCGGCGATCGCATTCGGGATCGGCGTTTCCACCGCCGCCGCGGGGGGCGTCATCTTCGGCATGACCAACGCCTTCAACCCGGGCAGCCACTACGACCTGATCTCGCGGTTGCTCACCATCATCGTGCTCGGCGGACTCGGAAGCCTCCGTGGTGCCATCGTCGCCGCGGTCGCGATGCTGATCATCGAGGACGTCACCGCGGTGGTCATCTCACCGCTGTGGGCGAGCTTCGCCTTCTTCCTGATCCTCGTCGCGGTCTTGGTCGTCCGCCCGCAGGGGCTCTACGGGATTCGTGTGCGAGAGCGCATATGAGATCCCCGAACTGGGTGCGCGCCGTCAAGTGGGCGGCCTTGCTGGTGCTTGCCGTGGTCGCGCTGCTCCTGCCCGTCTTCGAGACGGATCCGGCAACGATCAACATCGCCGTGTTCACCGTCATGTACGTCGGCCTCGCCACGGCCTGGAACATCATGGGTGGCTATACGGGCTACGTGTCACTCGGGCACGCCGCGTTCTTCGGTTTCGGCGCGTATGCGTTCGGTCTGGTGCTCGCGCACCTCGGCATCCAGGCCGGTTATGAGCCGTTTCTCTTCGTGCCGATTGCGGGTGCACTCACCGTTGTGCTTGCCGTGGTGATCGGATGGATCGCGCTGCGCACGCGTGCGGCGACGTTCGTGATCGTGACGATCGCGATGATGTTCATGATCCAGCTGCTCGCAGAGAACCTCGTCGGACTGACCGGTGGGGGAGCCGGCCTCAGCTTCCCGGTGCCGCCGTGGACCGGCGACTTCTTCGACACGCCGTTCTATTACGCGATGCTGGTGATGGCGGTTGTGTCGCTCGGCCTCTCGTGGTGGATCCGGCGTTCGAAGTTCGGCCTCAGCCTGCTCGCGATCCGCGACGACGAGGACAAGGCACTCGCGGTGGGCGTGCCGGCGCATGCGTACAAGCTGACCGCGTTTGTCATCAGCGCGGGTCTCGTCGGCATGATCGGCGCCAT
>Ga0182024_10013210_pt1 | contig 16177 bp, 10 predicted proteins | sample P32metaG_FD_120480 | JGI IMG/M metagenome (GOLD analysis project Ga0182024, IMG submission 120480) | Permafrost microbial communities from Stordalen Mire, Sweden - P3-2 metaG (Illumina Assembly) | ecosystem: Environmental > Terrestrial > Soil > Wetlands > Permafrost | place: Sweden: Stordalen... | reverse complement strand
CGTTCGAGATGTCGTTGTCGTAGCTCCACTCGTGGATGCCCATCTTCTGGCTGGCCAGGGTGACCCCCGGTGCCGGCCGCTCGCTTACATCCTCGCCGTGGCACAATTTGTCGATCGAGATCGCCGCGTCATGTCCGTGCGCGACGGCCCAGATGATGTTCTTCGGGCCAAACGCCGCATCGCCGCCGAAGAACACATTCGGCAGGCTCGATTGCATCGTTTTCGGGTCGACCTTGGGCATGTCCCAGCGGTCGAACTCGATGCCGGCATCGCGCTCGATCCAGGGAAACGCGTTTTCCTGGCCGATCGCGACGAGGACATCGTCGCATGGAATGTGGGTATGGGGTTCGCCGGTAGCGACGAGGTTGCGCCGCCCCTTGTCGTCGTACTCCGCCTTGACCTTCTCGAACAGGACGCCGGTGAGCTGGCCGCCTTCATGGGTGAATTCGACAGGCACGAGAAAATTGAGGATCGGGATGCCCTCGTGCGTCGCGTCTTCTTTCTCCCAGGGCGAGGCCTTCATCTCCTCGAAGCCCGAGCGCACGACGACGGTGACTTCCTCGCCGCCGAGGCGGCGCGAAGAACGGCAGCAATCCATCGCCGTGTTGCCGCCGCCGAGCACGACGACGCGGCGGCCGATCTTGTCGATGTGACCGAAGGAGACGCTCGACAACCAGTCGATGCCGATATGGATGTGTTCGGCGGCCTCCTTGCGCCCGGGGATTTCGATCTCGCGACCGCGCGGTGCCCCGGAGCCGACAAATACCGCGTCCCAGCCCTCGTCGAGCAACGCGCGCATGCTCTGGACGTAATGGCCGAATCGGGTCTCGACCCCCATGTCGAGGATCAGGTCGACCTCTTCATCGGTGACGCTTTCAGGCAGGCGAAAGCGCGGGATCTGGCTGCGCATCATGCCGCCGCCCTTGCTGTCGCCGTCGAACATGACGCAGTGATACCCCAAGGGCATCAGGTCGCGCGCCACGACCAGCGAGGCCGGGCCGGCGCCGATGAGGGCGATGCGCTTGCCGTTCTTTTCCTGGGGGATCGTCGGCAGATAGCCGCTGATGTCGCCCTTGTTGTCGGCCGCGACGCGCTTCAGCCGGCAGATCGCGACGGGCTCCTTCTCGACCCGGCCGCGCCGGCACGCCGGCTCGCACGGACGGTCGCAGGTGCGCCCGAGGATCCCCGGGAACACGTTCGATTCCCAATTGATCGCCCAGGCGTCGCCGAAGCGGCGGGCGGCGATGAGGCGGATGTATTCCGGCACTGGTGTATGCGCCGGGCAGGCCCATTGGCAGTCGACGACCTTATGGAAATAGTCAGGGTTACTGATGTCGGTGGGCTGCAATACGCTTCTCCTGCCGGTCGGCCGATGTCCGACCTGAACTCACTCGCGAGACGACCGGCGAGCCATCCCGGACCTCCCGTCCGGCCTTCGTTTCAACACGCCCCGATGCGGCGCGCCTTATACCCGGACTCGCCGCTTGCGTCATCCTTGCTGTAGACTCGATGTCGCAGATCAGTATTGCACCTGCGACAGCTTGCCTCATCCGCACCAGGGCTGCAATGGCGCCAACGGCAGGGGCTTCGCCACGGCGGGCGCGGCAAAGCGCGCCTTGACATTGATATGGGCACGGCGCATCTGCAGCCCTAGAGCTTTTTGGCTCGTCTTGTGGAGCAGAGCTGCGCCGGCCTTCCGAGCGAGGGTCGTACAACCCGCAGCAAGCCAGGCGGAAGCTGCTCCGCGATTGACCGACCCACTCCGCGAACACAGCCGGTGCGCCCGTCCGATCAAGGGGACGCGTGATCGCTCGACCGGCCTCCACCCCAGAAAGAACGGTAACTGTGATTTCATTTGAAGACCTGGCTCTCGTCGAGCCGATTCGGCGTGCCCTCAACGAGGAGGGCTACACCGTGCCAACGCCAATCCAGGCGCAGGCGATCCCGCAGCTCCTCGCCGGGCGCGACCTGCTCGGCATCGCCCAGACCGGTACCGGCAAGACCGCCGCCTTTGCGCTGCCGATCCTGCAGCGCCTCGCCGCGGAAAAGCCCGCCGCCGCCCGGCGCAAGACCGCGCGCGTCTTGGTGCTGACCCCGACGCGCGAACTTGCCCTGCAGATCGAGGAGAGCTTCCGTGCCTACGGACGGCACTTGGGCCAGCGCGCCACCGTCATCTTCGGCGGGGTCGGACAGCATCCGCAGGTCGCCACGATGGCGCGCGGGGTCGACATCCTGGTCGCCACCCCGGGGCGCCTCCTCGATCTGATCAACCAGGGGCACGTCGTGCTCGACGGCGTCGAGACCGTGGTGCTCGACGAAGCCGACCGCATGCTCGACATGGGCTTTATCCATGACGTGAAGAAGCTCGTCGCGCTGGCGAAAGGCCGCCGCCAGACCCTCTTGTTCTCGGCGACGATGCCGCCCGACATCGCCCGCCTCGCCGCCGGCATCCTGCGCGATCCCGTCCGGGTCGAGGCGACGCCGCCCGCGACGACCGTCGCGATCGTCGAGCAGCGCGTCGTCTTTGTCGAACGCGGCGACAAGCGCGAGGTGCTGTGCGCCATGCTGAAGGATCCGGCGCTGGCTCGCGTTCTCGTGTTTACCCGAACCAAGCACCTGGCCAACAGGGTCGTCGAGCAGCTCGAGCGGTCCGGCTTTTCCGCCGACGCAATCCACGGCAACAAGTCGCAGAGCGCCCGGCAGCGTGCGCTCGAAGCATTCCGTGCCGGCAAGGTCCGGGTGCTGGTCGCCACCGACATCGCCGCGCGCGGGATCGACATCGACGGCATCACCCATGTGGTGAATTACGAACTGCCGAACGTGCCGGAAACCTACGTCCACCGCATCGGGCGCACCGCCCGCGCCGGTGCCGGCGGCGCGGCGATCTCGCTGTGCGACGGCGAGGAGCGCGCCTATCTGCGGGACATCGAGCGGCTGATCGGCCAGAAAGTGCCGGTGTTCGGGCGTCCCGGGGCTCCCCAGCGCCGCGCCGCGTAACCGGCAAACGCTCCTCCTCATTGCGGGTCGAGGTCTTTGCGTCCTTCGAGACGCGCCCGTTGGGCGCTCCTCAGGATGAGGAATTTCTTAATGCCATCACAAACTCACTCATCCTGAGGAGGCGCGAAGCGCCGTCTCGAAGGACGCGGGGCCTCGTGCTCAGATGATCTGATTGCGCAGCGTGGCATCGCCGCGCCACAGCCGGTCGAGATTGTCCAGGAGGATGTCGAGGACGTTGTCCTCGTAGCGGCGGGTCTCCCCGGCGGTGTGCGGCGTGATCAGCGCGGTCTCAATACCCCACAGGGGCGAAGCGGGGGCCAACGGCTCCTCCACCGCGACGTCGAGCGCGGCGCCGGCGATCCTGCCCTCCGCGAGGGCTGTGGTCAGCGCCGCCTCGTCGACGCAGCGTCCGCGCGCGACATTGATGAGGAACGCCGAGCGCTTCATCGCGCCCAGCGCGGCGGCATCGATTAGGTTCTCGGTCTCCCTGACCAGCGGGCAGGTCAGGGCGACGAAATCGGCCTCGGGCAACAGCGCCTTCAATTCGCCCATAGGATGCACCGCATCGGCCGCGCCCGCGCCGTTACCGGGATCGCGCCGCAGCCCGATTACCCGCATGTCGAAGGCCTTGGCGAGCCGCGCGAGGCGCCCCCCGATGTCGCCTAAGCCGACGATCAGCAAGCACTTGCCGCCGAGTTCGTCCTCGCGCGCCGCCAGGTCGCCGATCATGCCACGCCAGACATGCCTGCGCTGGTTGTCGCGGGCCTCGGGCAGCAGGCGCGCGAGCGCCAGGATCAGCGCGATCGCGTGTTCCGCGACGGCCTGCGCGTTGACGCCGCGCGCGCTGGCGAGGCGGATGCCGCGCTCTTTCAGCCCCTCGCGCCCGAACTGGTCCGTCCCCGCCCCGATCGATTGGATGAAGCGCAGCTTTTGGGCGCACTCGACGAGATCGTCGCGCCACAACCCCGAGATCACCAGAACATCCGTTTCGGCGATGCGCCGGCGAAGCTCCTCGGGGCTGCGAACCTCAAAGCTCGCGACGCCCGTATTGCGCCGAGCGAACTGCTCCTGAAGCCGATAGGCGACATGTGCGAAGCAGATCGTCGTTTGGTCCCGGGATGGCAGCACGGTCAGGTCCCCCCTCGCGTCAGAGTAGCCGGCGAAGCGGGCGAAACAGCGTGACGGCTGTCACCGCAATCTATTCCGCGGCGGCTCGGTTCGGCGGGACGCGCTGCACCAGCTCCTCTACGGTCATCACGTGGGCGGTCGAGAAGGCCAGGACGATCAACATCGCCCGGTGAACCTCTTGCGCCGGCATGGCGCCCTGCCCGACATCGGGGTAATCGAAAGTGCCGGTCGCGTCCGAAAGGAAGATCACCCGGTAATTATGGAACATTGCATCGCGCGCGGTTGCATGACAGCAGTTCTCGGTCGTCGTTCCGGAGACGATCACAGTATCGATGCCCCATTCGCGCAGAATGAGGTCGAGGTCCGTCGCGAAGAGGGCGCTGTAACGGTGCTTCTTTATGACGTGCTCGCCTGCTGCGGGGGCAAGGTCGGGGAAGATCTCGACGCCCGGCGTTCCGTCAACCAGACATGACCGGTCCGCGACCGGCGAGTACAGATCGTCGTACAGCCCCATGTCGCTGCCATCGCGACGGTGCACATGCGCAGTATAGATGATGCGGATGCCCCGCTCGCGGCAGAAGGCGAGGGTAGCAGCCAGCCTCGGCACCATAGCCGCGGCCTGCGCCGACCTCAGCGCGGCACCTTCGGCGACAAAGTCGTTCTGCATATCGACGACGATCATCGCCGTTTTCCTCGGGTCGAGCGTGTCGATGTGGTATGGCATGATGATCCTCCGAATAATCGTTTGAGCTATCGACTCACGCCTTTGCGGGCTGTGGTAGGAGATGGGCGACCTTTGGCATGACCTCCTTCGCCAGCAGCTCCATCGAATGATGCCAGGCCTCAGGGTTGTCGCTGTAATCGAAGCAGAATAGGAGGAGGTGGCCGAAGCCGCCGACCTCCTCGTACATCCGCTCGATCTTCTCGACGACCGTTGCCGGCGAGCCGATCAGCCAGTTTTGCCGGGCGCAATATTCCGGGGTGACGTCGCTGTCGGAGACCGCCGCGTCGTGCTTCAGGAACTGGATCACCCCGACATTCTTGAGGAGCGGCAGGAAGTATTCGCGCATCATGCGCCCCATCTGCGCCCCGACCGACAGCCGCCACGCCTCCGCATCGGTGTCGGCGACGAAGATCTCGCGTACCAGGCGCCAATCGGCCCGGCTCGGCGTCCGCCCGACGCGCCGCGCGCCTTCCTCGACCGAGGCCCAGTGGCTTGCGACATAGCTCTGGTTAAGGTTGAGGCTCATCGGCAGGAAGCCGTGCTCGCCGGCCAGCTTCAGGGTGTCCGAGCCCGGGCTGACGCCGGCCACGCCGATCGGCGGATAGGGCTTCTGAAACGGCTTTATGTGCGGGATCAGGCTTTCCAGCATACGCTCGGTGCGGGTCACGTGCCAGTATTTGCCCACGTAATCGAACGGCTCCTCGGCGGTCCACAATTTGAGGATGATGTCGAGCGCCTCACGCGTCATCTCGCGGTGCTGGCCGGCATTGCCGTCGACATTGAACATCGCCCAGTCGCTCGGCAGCCCGCTCGCGGCGACCCCGAAATTGAGCCGCCCCTGGGCGAGATGGTCGAGCATCGCGACCCGATGGGCGAGCTCGGCCGGGTGGTGATAGGGCAACAGGAAGCCGCCCGGCGCGAGGCGGATCCGGCTCGTCTCCATCAGCGCCTGGGCGATCAGGAGATCGGGCGCCGGGTGCGGCTCCCAGGGCGCCGTGTGATGCTCGCCGATCCAGGCTTCGGAAAAGCCCAGCTCGTCGGCCCGGCGCAGCGTCTCCAGATCCCAGCGGTGGCCCTCATAAAGGCCGCGCTCCGGCGGGTGTGAGGGCATCGTGAACAGGCCGTACTGCATCGCCGTGCCTCCTCTGTGGTATTCGCCGCCACTCTAGGCGAGGTGCGCCGAATCTTCTCGCTGAATCGGATGGTTGCCGAAAGGCGGTCAAATGCTTTATGTACCCGCTCGCTAAAAAGCCGCGGCGCATTGCCGCGGTAATCCGTCGGGAGGAAACAATGAAACAACTGCGCTCGTCCCGGCAGCTTATCAAAAATTGGCATCGGCGCGAAAAGGCGACCGTCGATCACGTCGTCCGGACGATCGACGAAGCGAAGAGCGCCACCGGCACCACGCATTCCCCCTTCACTTCTTCCGGACTGGCCGTCGAGGACCAGGTCCGCAAGGCGTGCGGCCCGAGCAACGTGGGCCTCCCGGTCTTCTGACCCGTATTTTTCCAAACATCTGCCCGACTCGACAACGCGCCGCTGCAGGTCGGCGTAAAGCGGTGCCGCGCCGCCGCATTGACCGCGGGCACGCCCGGCGTTAAGGCTCCGCGCTCCGAAGCGGGCCTGCCTTCGGGCGGCAGCTGAAAGGGAAGGGACGGGGCGATGAAGCCGACCCGGCGACCGGCCAATCCGTGTTTTTCATCCGGGCCCTGCGCCAAGCGGCCGGGCTGGTCGCCTGACGTGCTCGCGGGCGCGCTGCTCGGGCGTTCGCACCGCTCGCGGGTCGGCCTGGCGCGGCTCGTCGAGATTATCGAGCGCTCGCGCGCGCTGTTGCAAATGCCCGCCGATTATCGCCTCGGCATCGTTCCGGCCTCCGACACCGGCGCGGTTGAGATGGCGCTGTGGTCGCTCTTGGGTGCGCGCGGCGTCGATCTCTTGTGCTGGGAGAATTTCGGCGAGGGCTGGGTGACTGACGTGACCCGGCAATTGAAGCTGCCCGATGTCCGGCTGCTGGAGGCGCCGTACGGGCGGCTGCCCGATCTCGCGGCGGTCGATCCCGACCGCGACACGGTGTTCGTGTGGAACGGCACGACCGCGGGGGTGCGCGTCCCCAACGGCGATTGGATCGCCGGCGACCGGCGCGGGCTGACGATTTGCGACGCGACCTCGGCGGCCTTCGCGATGCGGCTACCGTGGCCGAAGCTCGATGTCGTCACCTGGTCGTGGCAGAAGGCGCTGGGGGGCGAAGCGGCGCACGGCATGCTGGCGCTGAGCCCGCGCGCCGTCGAGCGCCTCCAAAGCTACACCCCGCCCTGGCCGTTGCCGAAATTGTTCCGGCTGACTCAGAACGCCAAGCTGATCGAGGGGATCTTTCGCGGCGAGACGATCAACACGCCCTCGATGCTGTGCGTCGAGGACGCGCTCGACTCGCTCAAATGGGCCGAAAGGGTGGGCGGGCTCGACGCTCTGGTCGCCCGCGCCGAGGGCAACCTCGCCGCCGTCGCCGCCTGGGTCGAGCACTCGTCCTGGGCGCGCTTTTTGGCCGAAGACCCCGCGACCCGGTCGTGCACCTCGATCCAGCTATCGATCGCCGACCCGTGGTTTGCCGGGCTCTCTCCCGACGGACGCTTCAAGGCGGTGCGCTCGATGACGGCGCGGATCGAGGCCGAAGGCGCCGGCTACGATCTCGCCAGCCATCGCGCCTCGCCGCCGGGCATCCGCATCTGGGCCGGCGCGACGGTCGAGCAGAGCGATGTCGAGGCGCTCTTGCCCTGGCTCGATTGGGCCTGGGACGAGGAGCGCGACGCCGCGAAAGCCGCCTGAGCCTGCCGACAAGTTTTGTTTCACCACGAAGACACGAAGAACACGAAGTTTTAAATTACACTTCGTGTCTTCGTGGTTCTTTGGGAAAGAATAGATGTCGAAAGTATTGATTGCCGATGACCTGAGCCCGCGCGCCGCCGAGATATTCCTCGCACGCGGGATCGAGGCCGATGTCGAGATCGGCCTCGGCGCGGCCGAGTTGCGGCGCCGCATCGGCTTCTATGATGGGCTTGCGGTGCGATCCTCAACCAAGGTCACCGCCGAGCTGATCGCCGCCGCCGATGCCCTTAAGGTCATTGGCCGGGCCGGGATCGGTGTCGATAATATCGATGTCGCGGCCGCCACCGAGCGCGGCATCGTCGTCATGAACACGCCCTACGGCAATTCGATCACCGCCGCCGAGCATACGATCGCGATGATGTTTGCCCTCGCGCGGCAGATCCCCGCGGCCGACCGCTCGACCCAGGCGGGGAAATGGGAAAAATCGCGCTTTATGGGAGTCGAGCTCTTCGGCAAGACGCTCGGCATCATCGGCTGCGGCAATATCGGCGCAATCGTCGCCGACCGCGCGCAAGGCCTCAAGATGAAGGTGATCGCCTACGACCCGTTCCTGTCGCCCGAGCGGGCGGTCGAGCTCGGGGTCGAGCGGGTATCGCTCGACGAACTGTTCCCCCGATCCGATTTCATCACGCTACACACCCCGTTGACCGAGGCGACCCGTAACCTGATCGACAAGCAAGCGCTCGCCCGGATGAAACGCGGCGTGCGCATCGTCAACTGCGCCCGGGGCGGGCTCATCGTCGAATCTGACCTCGCCGCCGCGCTCGACGATGGTCAGGTCGCCGGCGCCGCGATCGATGTGTTCGGCGAGGAGCCGGCGACGCAAAACCCGCTGTTCGGGCGCGCCAATTTCGTCGCCACGCCGCATCTTGGCGCCGCGACCAGCGAGGCGCAGGAAAACGTCGCCTTGCAGATCGCCGAGCAGATGGCCGATCTCCTCTTGACCGGCGCGGTCGCCAACGCGGTCAACATGCCGTCCTTGACCGCCGAGGAGGCGGCCCGGCTCAAGCCCTACATGGTGCTCGCCGAACAGCTCGGCAGCTTCGCCGGGCAGTTGACCGAGACCGGGATCCGTGCCGTCGCGATCGAATATGAGGGGGCCATCGCCGAACTCAACACGAAGCCGCTGACCGCGACCGCGCTGACCGGGCTGCTGGCGCCCCAACTGGCGTCGGTCAACATGGTCAACGCGCCGCTGATCTGCCGGCAGCGCGACATCCGGATCAGTGAGACAAGGCGGGAGGAGGCCGGCGATTATCAGACCCTGATGCGGGTCACGGTCACCCCAAATGGACCGGTGGGGGAGGGGCGGGAACGCACGGTTGCCGGCACCGTCTTTGCTGGCAACAAGCCGCGCCTTGTCGACATCGAGGGGATTGCGCTCGAGGCCGAGCTCGGCCGGCACATGCTGTTCGTGCGCAATTACGACAAGCCCGGCTTTATCGGCGCGCTCGGCAACGCGCTCGCGGCGGCTTCGGTTAATATCGCGACGTTTCATCTCGGCCGGACCGCGCCGGGCGAGGACGCGATCGCGCTGGTCGAGGTCGACCAGAAGCTGACGGCTGCGCTGATCGATGCCGTGCGCGGCCTGCCCAACGTGATCCAGGCGACGGCGATGCGCTTCTGAGCCGATCCCCGAAAATGCGAAACCCCGGCAGGGGGGACTGACCGGGGTTTCGAGCTCCGTCCGCGAGGACGGAACAGGCGTGCACCGCCAAGGTGGGGGAAACAGACGGTGAACCCCTACTCTGTATAGAATCGACTTTAAGTGCAACAGATATTTCGATAACTAACTATCTAATAGAGGTGGTAACCCAAACGGCTGCCTTAACCCGCCGACTTGAAATGACCTCCAGCTATTTCAGTAAGTTGCCCGGAGCAAATGAAGCGCGAGCGCACGCGCGGGAATGGGCGATGTCGCTAATTTGCACCATCGCGGAATGCATGCCGCCCCCTCAAAAACGCTGTCAACGGTTTGGAGTGTCTCAGACCCGCCGCACCCCGTAAAATTGCGGCCAGCCGTCGTGCACGTCTTCGAGGTAGGAATGAAATGCCGTCGGCTGGTCGTACATGCCGAGCGGCACGTAGCCCGGGTTCTGCCAAAAATGCGCCTGCATGTCGCGGCAGAGCTTCTGCTGGGCGGTGAGGTCGGAGGCCTCGAACCACGCCTCGCGCAGCGCCTCCATCTCGGGGTCGGTGGGCCAGCCGAACCAGGCCTTGGTGCCGGTGCCGCGGATCGCGATGTTGGGACCGGGCGAGATGTTGTTGAAGCCGCCGAGATAGGTATAAAAAATGTTCCATCCGCCGTGATCGATCGGCTCCTGGATGGCGCGGCGCGACACTACCGCGCCCCATTCCAGAGCCTGCAGATCGACATTCATGCCGATCTTTTGCAAGACATCGCTGGCGACCGACGCCTCGGCCCAGATCGAGGGGATCGTCGTCGCGGCGAGCACCACGATCTTTTCGCCGCTATAGCCGGCCGCCGCGAGCTCCCGCTTGATCTTGTCGTAGTCCTTGGGGCCGCGGGTGATCTCGACCCCGACATCGCTGGCCAGCGGCGTGCCCGGCACGAAGAGGCCAACATCGGTCTTGATGAGGCTTGGCACCGCGCCGGCGAAGGCGGTGATGACGTCCTTCTGGTCGATCGCCGACAGGACCGCGCGGCGCACCGCCGGCTTGTCGAAGGGCGGGAGCAGCTGGTTGAAGCGCAGACAGCCGATTTCGCCGGTGCGGTCCTTGACCGCGACGACGAGGTTCTTGTCGCCCTTCAGCTGCGGAACGAGGTCGATCGGCGGGTTTTCCCACCAGTCGACCTCGCCCTGCTGCAAGGCCGCCGCCGCGGTGCCGGGGTCGGCAATGAAGTTCCACACTACGCGGTCGACATAGACGATCTTGGGGCCGGCATTGAAGCTCGGCTTGCCGTCCTCGCGCGGCACGTAATCCGGGTTCTTCTCGAAGACGACGCGCTGGCCGGGAACCCGCTCGGCGGCGAGGAATTTGAACGGGCCGCTGCCCATCGCCTCGGTGATCTGCTGGTTGGCGTCGGTCTGCGCGAGGCGCTCCGGCATGATCGCGCAATAGACCTGGGCCAGCGCGTAGGTCAGCAGCGGGAACGGGTTTTTGAGGCGGATGCGGATCGTCTTGTCGGACGGCGCGCTGATCTCGTCGGTGCGCGCCATCAGCGCGGTGCCCATCGGGTCGCGCTGGCCGAAGCGCTTGATCGTCGCAACGCAGTCGCGCGCCAGGACCGGGCTGCCGTCGTGGAACTTGAGCCCATCGCGCAATGTGAGCGTCCATTCTTTGCCGTCGCTGGAGACGCTGTCGCCCGCGACCATCTGCGGCTGGACCGTGAAATCGGCGTCAAAGCCATAGAGGGTGTCGTAGACGGCGAGTGAAAAATTGCGCGTGATGTCGGCGGTGGTCCATACCGGGTCGAGCGAGGCGAGGTCGGCATGCGGCACGAAGGTGATCGTCCGCTGCTCCTCGGCCCGGACGATGGCGGGCGCAGCCAGCGCAGCGGCGCCCGCCAGGGCGGATTTAAGGAGATCGCGTCGCTTCATGGTCCCACTCCCCTTGCTTCGGCTCCGGCCGGCCGGCGCTTGTCGGCGTCTGTTTTAGCCGCCAAACGCCATTCGCGGGGTGGCTTTTTTGCCGCTGTCGCCGCGCTTTCCTCCTGTTCTTGATGACGGCGTGGTGCACAATGGCCGGGCATGAGCGATTTCAGCCCGAAAGCACCGCCACGCGATGAATGACATGCCCCACCCCGCCCTGCTGCCGGGCGGCATATACGACCTCTTGCCGCCCGAGGCCGAGATCGAGTCCGCAGTGACGGCTCGGCTGATGGGGGTGTTGGGCGCCTATGGGTACGAGCGGGTCAAACCGCCGCTCGTCGAATTCGAGGAAACGCTCTTGTCCGGTGCCGGCACGGCGATGGCCAGCGACACGTTTCGCACGATGGACCCGATCTCCCACCGCATGATCGGAGTGCGAGCCGACATGACGCCACAGGTCGCCCGAATCGCCACGACCCGCCTCTCGCACAAGCCGCGGCCGTTGCGGCTGAGCTATGCCGGCCAGGTGCTCCGGGTCAAAGGGTCGGAGATGCGGCCCGAGCGGCAGATCGGCCAGGCCGGCGCCGAGCTGATCGGCGCCGGCGGGCCGGCCGCCGATGTCGAGGTGATCGCGGTAGCCGGCGAAGCGCTCACCGCGCTTGGGGTGCCGCACCTCTCGGTCGACCTCACGCTGCCGACGCTGGTGCCGGCGATCGCCGAGGATTACGGCATCACCGGCGAGCGGGCGGCGGGTTTGCGCGCAGCGCTCGATCGGAAGGACATGGCGGCGGTGGCGAGCCTGGCGGGCGAGGCCGGGACGCTGTTGGCGCGCCTCATTGCCGCGGCCGGCACCGCGGCCGCGACGCGCGCCGCCCTCGACCGGCTCGATCTGCCGGAGCGGGCGCGCCTGGAGCGCGACCGGCTGGGCGCCGTCCTCGACGGACTTGCCGCCGCGATCCCGGCGCTCAAGGTCACGGTCGACCCGGTCGAGAACCGCGGCTTCGAATACCACACCGGCATCAGCTTTACCTTTTTTGCGCGGGTCGGGCCGGAGCTCGGGCCATTGGGCGAGCTCGGCCGGGGCGGCCGCTATCAGGCCGGCGCGCCGGAGGCGCCCGAGCCGGCGACCGGTTTCACGCTCTACACCGATACGGTCCTGCGCACGTTGCCCGCGCCGCCGCCGCGCCGACGCGTGCTGGTCCCGCCCGATACCGACCCGGCGCGCGCCCGCACCTTGCGCGCCGAGGGATGGATCACCGTCGCGGCCCTGCTGCCGGCGGCGGATTGGCGGGAAGAGGCGCGCCGGCTCGACTGCGGCCACGTGCTCGAAAAGGGCGCGCCGCGCCCGCTCGCCGGCCAGCGTTAGCGAGGAGGAGACCGGATGGCCAATGTCGCGGTCGTCGGCGCCCAATGGGGCGATGAGGGCAAGGGCAAGATTGTCGACTGGCTCTCCGAGCGGGCCGATGTCGTCGTGCGCTTTCAGGGCGGCCACAATGCCGGTCACACGCTCGTTGTCGGCAATGTCGAGTACAAGCTGAGCCTGTTGCCGTCGGGTGTCGTGCGTCCCGACAAGCTGTCGATCATCGGCAACGGCGTCGTCGTCGACCCCTGGGCGCTCATCGCCGAAATCGACGTGATGCGGAAGAAGGGGCTGGCGATTTCGCCCGATACGCTGCGCCTCGCCGATAACGCCGCCCTGATCCTGCCGTCGCATGGCGCGCTCGACCGCACCCGCGAGGAACGGCGCGGCGCCAAGCAGATCGGCACCACCGGGCGCGGCATCGGCCCGGCCTATGAGGACAAGGTCGGCCGCCGTGCGGTGCGGGTGTGCGATCTGGCCGATCCGCAGGCGCTTGAGGACCGGGTGGACGACCTCCTCTTACACCACAACGCGCTCTTACGCGGGCTCGATGCGCCGGAATGCGACCGCGCCGAGCTGCTCGCCCGGCTGCGCGAGATCGCGCCCAAGATCCTACCCTATGCCGCGCCGGTCTGGCGGCTGCTCGACGAGGCGCGCCGCGCCGGCCGCCGCATCCTCTTCGAGGGGGCGCAAGGCGCGATGCTCGATGTCGACCACGGCACCTATCCCTACGTCACCTCGTCGAACACGGTGGCCGGCCAGGCCGCGGCCGGATCGGGGCTTGCGCCCTCGGCGATCGGCTTCGTCCTCGGCATCACCAAGGCCTATACGACCCGGGTCGGCGCCGGGCCGTTCCCGACCGAGCTGGCCGACAAGGTCGGCCAGACCCTCGGCGAGCGCGGCCGCGAGTTTGGCACGGTCACCGGACGGCCGCGCCGCTGCGGCTGGTTCGACGCGGTCGCGGTGCGCCAGGCGATCAAGACCGCCGGGATCGACGGTATCGCCCTTACCAAGCTCGACGTGCTCGATGGGTTCGACGAGATCAAGATCTGCACCGCCTATCGCCGCGGCGGCGAAACCTACGACTACGTCCCGGCCGGCACCTCGGCGCAGGCCGAGATCGTGCCGGTCTACGAAATCGCCGAAGGCTGGCAGGAAAGCACCCGGGGCGCGCGCTCCTGGGCGCAACTGCCGGCGACCGCGATTAAATACATCCGCCGGCTCGAGGAATTGATCGGCGCGCCGGTCGCGATGCTGTCGACCAGTCCGGAGCGCGACGACACGGTGTTGGTACGCGACCCGTTCGCCGGTTGAGGGCAAGCATCAGTAAATGTCGATTAGGCGCTGGTTAATTGGAGGTTGCGCATGCCAAGCACGATCGGCATCCATGAGGCTAAAAGTCGCCTTTCCTCTCTGCTTCGGCTTGTCGCTCGTGGCGAACAGTTCACGATCACCCGATATGGCCAGCCAATCGCGAGCCTCACGCCGGTCCGTAGCGGGGACAAGAAGGCACCACGCAGGGGCAACCTCGTGGAGTTCTTCGCCGAGTCTCCTCTCCGGGATGCCAAACTGACGATAGAGAGGCTGCCGGGGCGCGTGCGGGACGTTGAATTATGCGTCGTAAGACGACGGGCTGAGGGGCGAAACACGTCATCCTGCCGGCTGCGGGTTCGTTGATGGGTTTCGCTCCGCTCAACGCGTCCGACGAAGGGTCGACCAGAGCGAGCTGCATGCTAATCTTCCCCGTATGTCAGATGATCACCCATCGCCAATCCTGCCACGCAAGCAAGGCGAGGCTCGTCGCGTAGCAGCGGCCTCCTATAATTTCCGCGGCTGCGTCGTCTGCGGCCTAGAACTCCAGTCAGGCATAATGACCGCTCACCTCGATCAGAACGGCGGCAACAACAACCCCGACAACCTTGCTTGCCTCTGCGGAACGCATCATTGGATGTACGATGCTGGGCTGTATCCAATCGAGGCGATAAAGCTGCTCCGCTCCCATTGGCAAGAGACCAACGGCAAACCTGACCATAGAGGGCGGATGAAAACAGCTGGCGCCGATGCGGCTCGAACACGAAAGCGGCAGCGCGGAAAGCCGTCGAGACGCGCCGAAGCCGGCATCCGGCCGGACGGCTGTCAGATGAGACCACTCCATAGCTCCGGTTGGGCTTAACGAGTCGCGGGTTACGCTTGGCTCACCCACCCTACAATTCCGCTCGCCCGATTGACTTGAAATACTCAAACTGAGTATAAATGATGCGGCCGACCAAATGTCATAATCGAAGCCGCGCGAGGTCGAGGCCCCGATGTCCGAATTTTTCTCACCCTACCGGCACCAGTTCGTGCGGATCGCGGCTTGCGTACCGCAGGTCGCGATCGCTGAGCCGCTGAAGAACGCCGATGAGGCGCTTGCTCTCGTCGCCGCGGGCGACAAGGAAGGCGTCGCGCTGATGGTGTTCCCGGAGTTATGCCTCTCGGCCTATGCGATTGACGATCTGTTGTTTCAGGATGCAGTGCTCGACGCGGTCGCGGCAGAGGTCGATCGGCTGGTCGGGGCGAGCAAAAAGCTCTCGCCGGTGTTCGTCGTTGGCGCGCCGCTGCACCGCGAGGGGCGGCTCTATAATTGCGGGCTGGCGATCCACCGCGGGAAGCTGCTCGGGGTGGTGCCGAAGGTGTTCCTGCCGAACTACCGCGAATTCTACGAGCGGCGTCATTTCACCTCGGGCGAGGGGGTGCGCGGCGGCGTGATCGCGGTCGGGGGGCATGAGGCGCCGTTCGGCGTCGATCTGGTGTTCGCCGCCGGCGGCCCCATGGATTTCACCTTTCATGTCGAGATCTGTGAGGATCTGTGGGTGCCGCAGCCGCCGAGCACGGCCGGTGCGGCGGCCGGCGCCGAGATATTGCTCAACCTGTCGGCCAGCAACATCACGATCGTCAAGGCGCAGACCCGGCGTCTGCTGTGCGCCTCGCAATCGGCGCGCTGTATTGCCGCCTATGCCTATTCGGCAGCGGGCGCCGGCGAGTCGACGACCGATCTCGCCTGGGACGGCCAGGCCGGGATCTTCGAGATCGGCGAGGCGTTGGCCGAGACCGAACGGTTCAGCGCCCGGCCCGAGCTCGCGGTTGCCGACATCGATCTCGGCCGCATCCGCCAGGAGCGCATGCGCACCAACACATTCGGCGACAGCGCCCGTGCCGTTCTCGCGGCGGCGCCGCCGTTTCGCCGGGTCGAATTCGATTTCGCCGCGCCATCCGGGCGCCTCGAACTGCGCCGCCGGGTCGAGCGTTTTCCATTCGTGCCGGCGGACCCGGCGATGCTGGCCGACAATTGCTACGAAGCCTACAACATCCAGGTCCAGGGGCTGGCGCAGCGATTGAAGGCGACCGGGCTCGAAAAGCTGGTTATCGGGGTCTCGGGCGGGCTCGATTCGACCCAGGCGCTGATCGTGTCGGCCAAGGTGATGGACCGGCTCGGCCTGCCGCGCGGCAACATCCTCGCCTATACGATGTCCGGCTTTGCCACCAGCACCG